>Ga0187867_10000161_pt1 | contig 59822 bp, 47 predicted proteins | sample June2016WEW_13_1_FD_132976 | JGI IMG/M metagenome (GOLD analysis project Ga0187867, IMG submission 132976) | Peatland microbial communities from SPRUCE experiment site at the Marcell Experimental Forest, Minnesota, USA - June2016WEW_13_10 | ecosystem: Environmental > Terrestrial > Soil >...
CAGGCGGAAAGAGGTCGAATCCAGTCTGTTTCCATTCAAATCGTTCTTGCTCCAAACATGCGTTATCGAGCTTATCTTCAATGAGTTAGGCCAGCTGCCAGAAAATTTAGCCGGACAGTAGTGGTCCCAGGTAATGAATACGACTGTGTCCTTCCAGTAGCCGGTGCCATCGTCGCAAGTTGCGTTACTTCCTATGGCATTAACCACGGCCGCCACCCACGACGGCCCCTGGCCGCTGTTGATGGGATGATCAGAATACTGTCCGGCCGGCGTGATCCAACTCACTTGCGATAGGGCACAGTTGGCGATGTCATTCAAAACGTCAGGCGGTGCGGTGTCGACGAATCCGTTCGACTCGCCCTTCGTCCAGTCTGGCCCTGTGCATAAGCCTTCAAAGGGTATGCAGATGTTCGAGAGCGAGTTCGGCGCGACCCAGAGGCTGCTCTGCCCTTCGGCATAGTAGGTCCAAGTGATTTTGGGATTATGCCGGCTGAACAGGTAATCCATGGCATTACGGGTGAAGCATTGCACTATTTCGTCGCCGGGGGTTTCCGTGCCAAACGGCGGCGCCCCGTCTCCGTTCGGTCTGATCAGTTGGACCGATTCTCCTGAGCCACAGCCATAGTTCGTACTGGGACCGTTCTCCGCGACAAAGATACCTAAGGCGTCGTCTCCCGCGCTAGGCGCCGAGGTAGCGCCGAAAATAAACTGATGGGCTGGATAACTCGGGCCCTGGTTGGTCTGGAACATCCGGTTACCCCATCCATATGTCGTTGCTAACGTGATATAGGGATCGAGCAAACTACCTTTGCTGCCGTTGCTATTGGTAACTGGAGTGTTATACACGTACATGAACTGAGAATAGTTGCCGGCCGGAACCACGCAGCCAAACGTGTTGGCCCCACAGTCCGTCGGAACGTTGACCCCCGGTTTTCCGCTGATTCCCTGGTTTTTGAACTCGAAGTTCCATCCGCTAATCGTTCCGTTGAGCTTAGGTCCCCCATGGCTGTGGTCCAGATCAAAGTTGGTGGCCAGCCCAACAGGCTGCAGTGGCACGGTCTGGCCGTCCGAATTCACGTAAGTCGATACGATGTCGTATGTCGCCCCCGCGCCCGACGGGCTGCATCCGGGCACGCCGCCATTCGCGCTGCACAATCCTTGAAACAAATTGTCGGGCGTGCGGTTTTCCTGAAAGATCACGACGACGTGCTTTATTGGAGTGCTTCCGTACTGGGCGTGGGCTGCAGTCGAGACTAGCGCGGCGGCGAGGAGTAACAAAACCCTGAGGCTAGATTTCATGATGATTCTCCTTCTAACGGATTGGCCGGTGGACGAGGTGAACTGCCCCTAACGAGGGCGCAATGCACCTACTATCTCCAGCTTGTGATAACCCGTCAACGGATTGAGTGACTCGCGGCTTCTCACAAAAAGTCTTCGCATAGACTCTGCAATAAATTGCAGTCTGTCAGACCAACCGGCACGAATCTATAATGTTGGAATGAAGAAGGGACGAAGCAGCATATCCCGGCGAAAGATGTGCCTGGCCCTGATTTTTGCCGCATTCGCCAGCCATCAGGCTGATGCCGCGACATGCGATAGTCTGGCCTCGCTTAAGCTGGCAAAAGCTACGATCGCCGCGGCCCAGTCGATACCCGCAGGCACTTATACGGCGCCAAATGGTGAGGTCTTCGCAAAGATGCCTGCATTCTGTCGCGTAGCAGTCACCCTCACTCCGACCAGGGATTCGAACATCGGAATCGAAGTGTGGATGCCGGCCGCTGACTGGAATGGGAGGTTCGAGGGCGTCGGAAACGGCGGTTTTGCGGGGGCCATCCCTTACAGTGCCCTTGCGCCGGGCGTCTCACTTGGGTACGCCACCGTCGGCACTGACACCGGACACATTGGGTCCTCCACCGATGATGGATCTTTCGCGCTCGGACACCCAGAAAAAATCATTGATTTTGGTTATCGCTCGATCCATCTGATGACCGTCATCGGCAAGCAGATTGCTTCCTCCTTCTATGGCGAAAATCCGACGCATTCCTACTTCACCGGTTGTTCAACCGGCGGCCGGCAGGCACTGATGGAGGCGCAACGCTTCGCGGACGATTACGACGGCATCGTTGCTGGGGATCCGGTTGCCTACTATACGCACCATCATGTGGGCGGCAATCTGTGGGTCGTCCGGCAGATGTTGGATAACCCCGCCGGCACCGTTTTCACGACTGAGGATACCCTACTCGGTAACGCAGTCAACGCGGCGTGCGATGGCCTGGATGGGGTAGTGGACGGAGTCCTTAATAATCCCCGACACTGTCACTTTGATCCCGCAGTTCTCCAGTGCGAAGGGTCTCAAATACCTCCGAACTGCCTTACCGCCGAGCAGGTGGAAGCAGTTAGAGATTTGTGGACTGGCCCTGATCGGATGGTGCACCGGCATGGCTATTACCCCCCTTTTGAGCGGGGTGGCGAAGCCGATGGCTGGCCGTTAAGTATCTCTCCAGGGCCACCGCCCGCGCCACAAACAGACAATCACGCGCAGATTGGCATTCCTTTCTTCGAGTACTTCGTATTCGACAATCCAAATTGGGATTTTAAAAACTTCGACTGGATCTCTGGACCGGCTTACGTGGACAACAAAGTGGTGGCTCCCGGTCAGACTTTGGCGTCTGTTCTGAATTCGATCGATCCCGACCTGGGACCGTTCCGGGCGCGGGGCAGCAAGCTTATCCAGTACCACGGATTTAGCGATCCCGAAGTGCCGCCATTAACAAGCATCAATTACTTCGAGAGCATCATGAACTTTCCCGACGGGTCAGCAGAGCGGACTCCGGGGTTTTACCGACTCTTCATGGTACCTGGCATGAACCATTGCAAAGGCGGCCCCGGGGCAAATGTATTCGACATGCTCACCTCGCTCGTCCAGTGGGTTGAGCAGGACATTGCGCCCGATAAAGTTCTTGCAACACACTATGTCAACAACATGCCCGATCAAGGTGTCGCGTTTACGCGTCCCTTATGCTCCTATCCACACGAAGCCGTGTATAAGGGCAGCGGCAATACCAACGACGCAGCCAACTTCGTGTGTAAGTGATCGTTAACAAAATCGGAAATCTGGCTGCTCGCAGCGCATAGATACTTCTGTGATGTACGTGAAGTTGGCTAGCTGCCGGTTTCGACTAACGATGAGCAAGCAGTTGTGGTGAAACTCAGGATTGTAGGTGAAATGGCGGACGTTACTTCAAGTCAGACTGACGCAAATGGGCACATCCTGGGCAAGGATGCTTCTTGACGTAACGATAGAACCGAGCGCGTCCTCGGCTAGTCCAATATGGAGCTTCGTAGTCGTCAATTCCAGGCCCTGTACGCATGAGGCTGAAGAAAACGTGCCGCGACGGTCTGATTACGATTCCCACGTGCCCGCGCCACACTACCAAATCGCCGGGTTGGGGGAGCGTGACTCGTTGAAACGCTTCGACCCCAACGTAGAGATCGGAAGAACTCGCGTAGGCGTAGGTGAAGCCAGCTCGTTCGAAGATTGCATGCACTAGATGAGAACAGTCACGCTGAGAATATAGACGTGATTTGGGATCAAGGGCAGCAGCGATCACGGACAGACGATCGTCTGGAGTCAGTGTGCGATCGGTCTTTCGCCCACGATTCCCATTAGCATCTTGGCGTACGGTGCTCGAAGCTCCGGTTTGTCGAGGCTCTCCTCGCGCCCACGATACACACAGAGGAAGTCCAAAAAACAGGATGGCAATCGTGGGTTTTACGCGAATCCGCATCGTCCCCATTTTGACGCGGACTGCGCTTGCTGTGCAGGTTACGGTTGTGCAGGGGCGAGTCACAGATGGAGCATTCCCCTCCGCACAACTCTCATTATGTTTGCTGAGGACACTGGGGGTAGGGCTGTCGATCTCTCGCGACAGCGTTGGTCGTTGGTTTACAAATCCAATGAGGCGCAATTACTAGTGATCCTGTCTCCAACGAGTGCTGGACGCGTAGAGTGCCCCCCGGGTCCCCATTTTCAACTAGAAAGTCACTCGCAGCGCCAACTGTCCGATGCGTGGAGTCGCCCCCCGAAAGGAGCCGGTTGAGGTGATCTCGCCGAACGTTGGACTCTGAATGTTCGCCGCGCCATCCAGGACTGTCGGTTGAGCGAACTCGGGATGATTCAAAGCATTGAAGAATTCGGCGCGAAACTCCACCTTGAACCGCTCCGTGATCGTAGTGGTCTTGGCAAGCGCGATGTCGAGATTGGTCAGGGTCGGACCGCGGAGCACATTGCGGTGTAGGCCGTAGGTTCGGTCGGCCGGGTTATTCACCGGATCGAGTTGCGGGAAGCAGGGATTGGGAGCGCTTCCGGCCTCGAAGTAGGAATTGTTCTCGAGGGGCACGTTGGAAAAGCTATTGGGATCGAAGATAAAGTTGCCGGTGACCGCTTGAGTCGTGATCTGGCAGCCGCCCGTGATGGGGTTAGTACCGTAGGTGATTTCATTGATGGTGCGGACCTGCCGGGGGTTGAACGTTCGGATCGGGGCAACCACCGCGGCGTGCGAAAGGATAGGATCGCCCGCGCCGGAAGAACCCGGATTGGCAGGGTCATATTGATCCGGTAATTGGGCTGGAATGTCGAATGGAAATCCGGTTCGATAGGTAAAGATGGGATATAGACTCCAACCGCGGGTGAGGCGCTTCGGTCCCGCGGCCCAGACGCGATCGAAAGGCAAATCCCATCCCCCACTGAGAGTGACGCGATGGCGAACATCGCTGTCCCCGGAAGCGTAGAAAAGTTTCGGGTCGTAGGCGGGCGTTTGCGCGTTGCGTTGTGCGAAACCAGAGGCATTATCCTGGTTATGCCCGTAGGTATAGGCGAGAGTGTAATAAGCCGTCCCCACGCGTGAGTCTTTGGGTTGCCGTGTCAGGCTCACTTCCAGAGCGTTGTAGTTGGCATTGGATACGTTCTGGAATTCTGGGAGTGGGCCGAAGCAGACCACATTTTGAATGGTTCCGCAGCCGCTGCTACTGGTATTCAGGATTCGATTGGTAGTGCCCAGAACCAGGGGGTCAATGTCTCTGAGCGACGTCAGACCATGTCCTGAGCTTCCTACATAATTGGTTTCGAGAACCGTGTCGGCGACAAGATTGCGCTGCAGGCTCAAGTTGTATTGGTAGACGTAGGGCGTTCGAAGGTGCGGATCTACTATGTAGATAGCGCCAGTATTGTTGATCGGGAGGAAGGGTGTGAAATCGATGTTCGAGGCAGGGGGTTTGGATGGGAACGTATTGGCCACGCCCAAACTCTCGCAATTGCCGTTCGCGTCATAATTGCAGGCATTCGCGTAGGGCTGGCTCAGATAGGTCAGCGGCGCGGTCACCGGACAACCTGAAGCACTATTGACGCACGTGGGCGGCAGGAAGTTCGGGGAATTGTAGAACAGTCCGGCGGAGCCCACGAACGGGGGTGTCCCGTTGAACTGAAGATTGTCTTCTCCTTTCAGGATGTCGTAGAAAACCCCGATACCGCCGCGGAGGCTAGTCTTGCCGCTTCCGGTTGGATCCCAGGCAAAGCCGAAGCGCGGTGCGAAGTTTTTCTTGTCGGGGAAATTCGTTCCGGTGGGAGCGCCAGGATCGCCGGGAAACACCAGACCCAGCGGTGCGTTGATAAATCGTTTTGACTGTTCTCCAGGAATCACCGAAAAAGTGCGCCCCTCAGTGTCGTACTTGGGCGTGTTGTATTCGTAACGCAACCCGATCGTCAGTATCAGGTTCTTACGGAAGTGCCACTCGTCCTGGCCAAACACGTAAGTACTCTTGCTGCGAATGTTGGAAGGCGCCAGAGCGTTCTGGAAAAAAGCGTCCGGAACGCCGAGAAGAAAATCCGCATAATCGTTTCCCGAGCCGGTGCTGGTGCCGGTATAAAAATCAAACTCCCCATTCAAGTAATAGCCGTAGAGCAGATTTTCCTGATAAGGCGAAAAGCCAACGCCGAATTTCCAGTTATGTTTTGCCCGTGTCCAGGTGAAGGCATCCGTCCAGGAGAACGTGTTTTCGATGAAGCGGGTCGGACCGTTTTCGGTGGGGCCAATCACAAAACCGTTATCGAAAAAAATGTCGGTCGGACCGGTAGCCAGGTCGGGAGTGATGTTGATGCCAAGTTTCGGGCCGGTGGGCAGGTGGTTCGCTGGATCGTCCGACAGGAAATTCGTGCGGTGCACAACGAAATGAAATTCGTTGAGCTCGGTCGGCGAAAAGATCCGAGTGTATCCCAGGTTGAAGAAGTAAAAGGTTTTCTTATTCGTGGCGGGGAAGCCCGGGACGCTGGCGGTCGGCGCAGGGTTTAGAGTTCCGTAATAGGGGTCACCAGCGCGGTTCAGACCAATGGTGGCCGAAAGCTTGTCCTTGGGGTTCAGAAGGAGATCGAACTTGCTGGTTAATTCATTCCGATTGTCGTCTGCCGTTAATGTTGTGGAAAGCAGACCATTGGGAGCGGTTGGGATTAAGCCGGCTTTGATGTAGGCCTGGGCTACGGGATCGATCTTCGTGGGATCGATAATGGCATTGGCCACACTCCCGTTAGGAGTCGCAAACCAAGGATTGGCGGTGAGGAAGGCCACGACACCGGGGTCGGGAGCGTCGTCGGAAGCGGTAGAAAAATTTCCCAGCAACTCCTGCGGCGTATAGACAGGCGAATCAATGAGCGGAAAAGCCTGAATCTGCCGCTGCCCCTGGTAGGCGAGAAAGAAAAAAGCCTTGTCTTTGACGATCGGCCCGCCCAGCGTTGCTCCGTACTGGTTGCGCTTGAGGTCGAGCCGCGGAAGATTCTGCTGCTTGTTGAAGTAGTCGTCGGCATCGAAAACCCTGTTCCTGACGAATTCGAACAGGCTGCCATGGATCTGATTGGTACCGGACTTGGTAACGATACTGATGACCCCGCCGCCGTTGCGTCCGTACTCCGCCGTGTAGTCGCTGGTTAAAATTCGGAACTCGGCGATGGCGTCGGGATTGGGATCGAGAACATTACTGTTATCCAGCAAGTCATTATTGTTCCCACCATCGAGCAGGAACGTCACGGAATCAGTTCTGCCGCCAGCGATGCTGTAATTGCCCGCACCGGTATTGTCGTCGTTGCTTTCCGTGACTCCGGGCTGAAGCAATGCCAAATCGAGCACGTCGCGTCCATTGAGAGGCATGTTGGTGAGAGTTCGCCCAGTGATCGACTGCCCCAGAGTTGGGTTGACGGTTTCGAGGGGCGCGGCCTCGGCCCCAACCTCGACGGTCTGATTCGCCGCGCCCACTTGCATCTTGAAGTCGATGCGCAGCGTTTCGTTGATTAACAGTTTCTGTTCTGCGCTGACCACGCTGCGAAACCCGGCATGCTCGGCGGTCACCTTGTAATTGCCGATGGGGAGCGCCAGTATCTGGAAAGCTCCCTCTTTGTCTGTGCTTGCAACGCGCGAGTCCTGGGTGGCAGTGTTGGTCGCAGTAATCTGCACCGTGGGGATCACGGCGCCCTGCTGGTCGTAGACTGTTCCGTAAATTCTTCCCGTCGCGTCCTGAGCCGAAGACAGGGCTGGCGCTACCATCACAACCAGCGAGAGCAACACCATCCGAGGAAGCCTCATTGCGATCTCCGTATTCAACAACCTTCCCCACTTAGAATTCTGTCTGTCAACGGCCATTCCAAATGAGGGTCGGGCATGGCTTTTTAGGCCTATCAGCTTTCGCAGGTCGCCGCCTATCATTTCTGTTTCGATTTGGTTTTCGCCGGGGCTTCCTGCACCGCCGGTAGGGCGATGAGCGACCCTTGTTGCTGGAGAGATCCAAGGAAGACACTCTCGCCATTTTCATCCTCGTCCAGCCAGAACAATTGGGCGCCGCTCGCCTGATAGATGACCATGGTGTAATCGGGGTCCGCAGCAACGTTTACGCCCAGCGTAGTTGTGTAGCGCCCAACATTGACCCGATCAGGCGATATGGTTCCTGAGAACTTTGCGGTATCCGTCCCGTCTGGCGCAGTGGCGTTGAATATGAAGAAAGGATCACTGACAACTCCGTTGGCCGCGGTTAAAGCGCCACTGTTGACCGATCCCTGCCCAACAAAGTCGAATTCCCAACCGAGAGTCGGTCCTCGAGAGTCGTTGAAAGCCTGCGCTCCGAAGGCATAGCTGCCTGCGAACTTGATGGTTGAAGTGTCTGATTGCGGAACCAGTACTCCGGTGCCATTCACTCCGGTGGGGTTGAGACTCGAAACATCCAGGTCGGCAACCAGAGCGCCTCCCAATCCGCTGGTGGTGTTATTCGGATCATTCAAGTTGAGAAGTGGGTCCGCCATGTAGATCCCGAGAGCGCTGACATCTCCCAAATCTCCGGCCGCGATGGTCAGGCTGCCGTATCCATTACTCGCAATAGAATAGGTGCCCGAGATAGCGGCCTTGGGAACGATAGTGCCATTGTCGAATTCGTTGTCATCCGCGACACCGTTGAATGTGCCGCTTCCCGTTACGGTCGTAAACATGCCTGCCGCAGCATAGAGATTTCCGAGCGAATTGCTGGAGACGCCGAATACGGAACTCCCCAGCGATGCGTTGCTGAAAGTGCCCGTGCCCTGACCGAACGCCGAACCGATCGCCGAATCGGTGGTAATCGTATCTACATCGATGATCCGTATCGCCTCGGGACCAACCACGTAATAGTTGAGTGATGATACTGGCAGCGTGGTGTTAGTGATTGTGCCCCGGCCAAAGGCATCGGGTCCAGTGATGGCTCCGCTGAACGAAGTTCCCAGTGTTGGACTCGTCGTGGCTCCGGCATCATCGACGTCGAAAGTACCCGCCAGGGTGGTGCCGCTATTCGAAATCGCGAATACGCCTCCGAACACGATCGACTCATACCCGGGGTCGACTCCAGAAAGGGTGAAGGCATAGTTCCCGTCGTTGAGCATGCTCGAGAGCGTCTGGGTGTCCATGCTTCCGCTGGAGGTTGCCGAGCCGTCAAACTGAACGATGATTGCGTGGTTCGAGTTCACAAACTGGATGCCGAGGCTTTCTGCGCCGTTGAGACCTAAACTCGCGTTGTTTGTCGTGAGCGTGAGCGTCCCCTGCCCGGTCGTAGGATCCACCGTCAGCGCAGCAGAGCCCGGCAAAATGGCGTCTCCGGAAGGTTGAGGTGAAGTGAGTCCCGCACCATCGTTGTAATCTTGTTCGCCGCCGAGAACGTTACCATTGCCATCGACGGTCACCGCCCCTGCGAGAGCGTAAAACTTCGAGCCACCGTTGATTGCCTCCAGCCCGCTCAAATAGAAGGCAAAGTTGATTCCCGTGTTTGTCAAAACAAAATTCGCCGGTTCCGCTCCGGATGCGACCGTGGCCGTTACGGTATAAGTTCCAACCGATCCATTGGCTGTGAAAATCGCCGGAGTAGCCACGCCGCTTGCGTTGGTAGTAGCCGTGTTCACTCCGCCTGCGAAGGTTCCGCTTGCTCCCGTCGCCGGAACTTCGAAGGTCACGAGCGCGCCACTGACTGGGTTCCGGTTACTGTCCAGCACTGTCACCGACAGCGGCGCGCCAAAGGCGGCGTTGACGATCGCGCTCTGCGGAGTTCCGCTCGTGGTCGTGATCGATATGACTGCGCCGGTTATGTTCGTCAGACTGAGGTTGGCCGCCGTTGCTACCCCTGCAACCGTTGCCGTGACTGTATAGGAACCGGCCGACGCATCGGCTGTGAGCGTCGACGAGGTAGCCACACCGCTTGCGTTGGTTGTATCCGTTTCCGTAGCCGTTGAGTTCGACGTGAACCCACCGCTCGCGCCGGTTAGCGGAGCAGCGAATGTTACCGACGCTCCGCTGACCGGATTCTGGTTACTGTCCAGAACCGTCGCCACCAGCGGTTCTTCGAACGCCGTGCTGATAGTTGCATCTTGCAGGGAGCCACTCGTCGCCGTGATTGATGCCGCAGGCCCCGAAGTGTTCGCCAGACTGAAGTTGGCCGTGGCCGTCGTTCCTGCAACCGTAGCCGTCACCGTCTCGGCTCCGAACGTTCCATTGGCGGTGAATGTTGACGAGGTGGCCACACCGCTCGCGTTGGTCGTATCCGTCTCCGTACTGGTTCCACCCGTGAAGGTACCGCTTGCTCCCGTCGCCGGAGCCGTGAAGACGACGAACGCGCCGCTCATCGGAGATCCGCCCATGGTCACGGTCGCCACCAAGGGCGTTGCAAATGCCGTGTTGAGCGCCGCGCTTTGAGGCGATCCACTCGTGGCTGCGATCGCTTCGGCCGGGGTATTGAAGTTCGAACTGTTGCAGCTCGTCAAGAAAACCAGAGCCAGTAGAACTAAGCTGAGGATGCCAGCGTGACCTTGGCGGCTCATCGCGATTCCGCTTTCTGGTCCGCCTTCTGGTTGGCGCGCTCACGCGCCTGCGGCGACACTGGCAATCCGTGCTGGTTCCGGATCGTATAAACCACGTCCCCCACTTTTATCGTATGGACCAGGAAAACTTTCTTCTCCTTAATTGTTCTCATGACGCCGGTCGCCTCGATTGGCTGGCCCGGGGCGACTGAGACGGCGTCGTTGCCTACCAAACCGAACCTTCCTAAACTTGCGTCCACGGGACCGTAGAGCGTTGCGAGCAGCAGGTGAGAACCAACGATCCTTCCCGGAGTGGCTTTCGTGACCACGCTCGAGACCGTACCAGTAAGTGTGACTTCCTCGGTGACGCCGTAGCTGAAAGCCTCTGCAGCCTTGGTCGCGATTTCCGTTGTTTGCGCCTGTACTGGCCGCAAGAGTGAAATAAAAATGATGGCCAACGTGTATAGGCCGCTGGACAACGGTCTCATCGTTCCCCTCCAAGAAAAGACTTGCTTTCGAATTTGCATTCGTATCCCTGGTTGGTGCATCGCACGCCCGTGGGCCTCTTCTCACTTGTCCGCCCCCGTTTCGGAGGGAACTGAACGTCCAAATGTGTAACTCACTCTGAGTCAGGTTGTCCAGTTAAACCGACTGTCAGCTTGCGGGGTAAAAGTCAAACGACTACAGGTCTGTCGTGTGTTACGTGCGCACATAATATGCTTGCTTTGATAGTTAGGGACTTGCCAGAGCGTCGGCGGGGCTTATTGGCGATTCAGGCCAGAGGGTAGCGCCCCTGGCTTCTCATTTCACGGTTCCGGACAAATACATCTCGGCCACGCGATCCGCGAACACTTCGGGCTTGGCGTCATCAAGATTGGTCAGAACGACCACCGTGAGTTTGTCATCCACGTAGCGGGAGATCTGCGTTTCGAAGCCCTGCCATGCTCCTTCGTGTTCCACGACGCGGTGACCGGCTTTAGTCTCGATAAACCAGCCGAAACCGTAGTGCCCGGAGTTCGGCTGCCGATTGCTAAGCTTCGCAACGGTCCACATCTCCTCCAGGCTCGATCGTTTCAGAAGCTTTTCGGTGTAAAGCGCTGCGTCCCATTTGGCAAGATCCATGATGGAGAAGTACAGACTGCCATCCGCGGTCGTATTCACCGTGGGCGAAACCCATTCCTGGTTCTTGAGTTCCCCATTGACCAACCGGTATCCCGCGGAGCGGTTGGGCACGATATCGGCTTCGCTGATGATACGAGTCGTTCGCATATCCAGCGGCCGGAAGATGCGTTCTTGAAGAAAATTTCCGTAAAACTCGCCCGTGACTTTGTGAATCAGGATGCCGAGCGTTAGAAAACCCAGATTGCTGTAGCTCCAACTCGTGCCCGGCGGGAATGCCAGCGGAATACTCTCAACAATTTTGAGCTGCTCGGCCTCGGTGTAATCCTTCCGCATATCGAAACTTCTCGGGTAATCGGTGAATCCAGCTGTGTGGCTGAGCACTTCGAAAATCGTGACCTTCTTCCAGGAGGGAGGCGCATCGGGAAAGTACTTGGTGAGCGGATCCTCCAGTCCGATCTTACCTTCTTCGACCAGCATCATTACTGCGGTTGCGGTGAATTGCTTGCCCATCGAACCGGATTGAAAGATCGTTTCCGGTTTGACCGGAACTTCCAGCTCCACATTCGCGAGACCGTAGCCTTGCGCTCGTATGACTTGGCCTCCGCGCGAAACTAACAGAGCGAGGCCGGGGATGCGCTGTTTCGTCATCTCTCCCCGGATGTAGGTGTCAATTGCATCCGTTCGATCTGCAGCCAATGCCAGACAGCCCGACCGAACAACCATCAGAGCGACGATTGCCCAATACCAAAATTTCAGGTCGATCTTCATGATGTCAGAATAGCGTTTTCGCCCAAGAAACAGAACTCGCGGCTGAACCGACGCCGTACGTCGTAGGCTGACACTTTTACGGCCTGGAGCTGGAACAGAATACAGCGGTCGGAATGCACCTCAATGTCTGGCGGTCTCCCGATTTCCCTGTTGGACCTCTTCTTCCAGCATTTCCAAGACATCTTCCGCGTGGTGTAAAAGCCACCCGCCCCGGGTCCCGCCTGGAAGCGACCTGCCACCCCTTGAAGGATTGACGAGACATCTGGTTGCCGAAATCCGGAGGGCTCCGGTATATTGCGAATGATTACCTTTTCTGTCGTTTTGTTGAGAATGTAGAGTCAAAGTCGCAGCCTGGATAAGGATGGAATTCGATGTCCGCGAAAACACTGATCTCCTTTCTCTTTTTTCTGGCCCTTTTGATGCCGGTCGCGGCCCAGAACGCGGCGACTCAGCAAGATCAGTCCCAGGGTCAGATCGGATACAAATCCGCGGCCGGCGCCGATGAGAAGAAAACTCTTCTGCTCAAAGATTTCCAGCCCGTTTCCATGCTGCATGCTCCAGCGCACAACGTGGACAAGGCTAAGTATTACGTTATCGATGTTCACAATCATGTGAACGATGCCTTAGGGATCGACGATCCCATGCCGCCCCAGCGCGTGGTGGAGATCATGGACAAAACCAACGTTAAGGCAGTGGTGATCCTCACCGGCATGTGGGGCGACCGACTGCAGAAGGTGATCGACACGATGGTGAAGCCATATCCGGGACGCTTCATTGTGTTCAGCCAGATCGACTGGAGCAAGATCGACGATGCGACCTTCGGCCAGGAGATGGTGGCGCAGCTCGATGACGCGGTCAGGCGGGGGGCACGTGGGCTGAAGCAATTGAAGGATCTTGGTCTCACCGTACGTGACAAGTCGGGAAAACTCGTTGCCATTGACGATCCGCGCATCGATCCCATCTGGGAGGAATGTGGAAGGCTGGGGATTCCGGTGTCCATTCACTCGACCGATCCTGAAGCATTCTTCCATCCGGTGGACAACAAGAATGAGCGATATGAAGAGCTCACCGAGCATCCGGACTGGAGTTTCTACGGGCCGCAATTTCCCACGAAGGACTCGATTCTTGCGGCCCGGGACCGCATGTTTGCGAAGCATCCGCATACCACGTTTGTTGCCCTTCATATGGCAAATTGGCCAGAGAACCTGGATTACGTTTCTCACCTGCTGGACACGCTTCCCAACGTGATGGTGGAGTTCGGGGCGCGGGAAGCGGAGCTAGGCCGGCAGCCTCGTCGGGCTCGTGAGTTCTTTATCAAGTATCAGGATCGAATCATGTTCGGCACCGATAATGGAATGGACGAAGCGATGTACCGCAATCATTTTCGGTGGCTGGAAACGGCAGACGAGTATTTTGATTACTGGGGATATCCGGGGCAAGGCCGGTGGAAGATTTATGGCATGGACTTGCCGGATTCAGTGTTGGAGAAGATCTACCACAAGAATGCGGAACGAATCTTTGGGCAGTTTCGCGGAAACGCAAGTGTTCGCGGAAAATAGAGTGTGTGGCAGGCTTTCCGATCAGTCTTGAATTCATACGACGGTAACGTCGATCCCGGATTTTTTTAACGCGGCTAGGTCCGATTTGCGGATGCCACGATCGGTGATCAAGTGGTGGATGGCTGAGGGCGGGGCGATGGAAGACAAGGACCGGCGGCCAAACTTGCTGGAGTCGCACACGACCACCACGACTCGGGCGACATCCATCATAGTGCGGTTCACTTTGGCCTCCAGCAGATTCGGCGTGGTTAATCCATGTTGCACGTCGAAACCATCAACACCGAGAAAGAGAATATCGGCATTCAGACGGCGCAATGTCTCGTCTGCGACTGGGCCCACCAGCGAGAATGAATTCTTTCGCAACGTCCCACCGGTCAGAATCACCTCGAGAGAGGAACCCGACAGCTCTGCGGCGATATTCACGGCGTTGGTAATGATGGTGAGGTTCTCAAACTCCCGCAGCGCGCGGGCAATGGCCGTTGTCGTGGTGCCAGAATCCAGGATGACTACCTGACCTTCCTGCACCATTCGGGCCGCCGCGGCCGCGATCTGAAGTTTTTCCTTGCGATAGAGCTTCTCTTTTTCGCGCAGAGTCGGATCTTCGAGTGCGCCTTCACGAGCCGGCAAAGCTCCCCCATGACTGCGCTGAATACGTCCGTGGGCCTGAAGAATATCGAGATCTTTACGGATGGTGACTTGCGAGGTGCGGAACTGTTTGGCCAGGTCCAGGACCAAAACGCGTCCCTCGCGATTCAGAATGTCGAGAATATGTCGGCGCCGCTCTTCGTTCAGCACAGGTCCATTCGACAAAGCTAGGGCTCTCAATGCGTTCGGTTGGGCATTTCCTTTTTACCGCGACTGCTTTCGTTTGTCTACGGCCGGTGATTGAAACGGCCGAGCTACAGGCGGTCCAGGAACCGCCGGTTGTCCGGCTGTAGCTTGCTTCGTGGGAAGCCATGGCTTCCTACCGACTCAGAGCATTTTACACTTGACAGCGCGGCATTACGAAAGTAAAAGTTATTAATCGCAATGATACGCAAGCTTGCCTGGTTTTCATTTGCGCCTGCCCGTCTCGGCCTTGGGCCCCGGGGAATACGCCGCTCGCTTGCGACTGCCGCTGGCGTGGCAGTCATTTTCTTGTTTGTGCTCCTGATTATGCTCCCGTTTCCGGAGATTCTGGGAGCTAGTTCCGGTTCGGAAGAGCAGACTTGGGCCGGTCAGAATTGGGCCAACTATGTGCGCATTGGCGCCTACGGACTGAAGACCGGCAACGCGGTGGAAATTGCCCGCAAGGCGCAGGAGGATGGCGTCTTTGGGATCGAAGTGGACAACGACATTCCCGGCCGCTATGAAAGCTTGCTTAATCCTGAGGAAAAACTGAAAGCCATTCGCGCCGTCGCTCAGCAGGCGCATGCAGTTGGCAACAAGGCGTTCGTATACATCGCCGGAACCGAGTGCATTACTGCGAATGCTGATAAGACTCCGCATACGCTGGCCAAAGATCACCCTGATTGGCTGCAGAGGAAACTTAGCGGTGAGCCTGCGATCTTTGCAAGCGGTAGCGCTTTCTGGATTGCGAAGGGCGATGAGGACGCGTGGGTGAGCCCCTATGCCCCGGCGTGGCGCAAGACTTACATGGAGCGGGTGAAGCAGATTGCGGCTACAGGGATCGATGGAATTTATGTCGATATCCCATACTGGATGACACACTTCGACGGCTGGGAAGATACATGGGCCAGCTTTGATGATTACACGGTGGCGGCCTTTCAAAAAGAAACCGGGCTTGACGCCAGGAAAGAAATCAAGCTGGGAGACTTCTCGGACGCGAATTTTCGAAAGTGGGTCGCATTCAGAATTAAAACCATCACCGATTTCTTGCAGGAAATCGATCGCAATGCCAAGACCGTAAGTCCTGCAATCAAGACGATTCCGGAAATCTATCCGGGAATTGAGGAAGAGGCGGTTCGGGTGGGTGCGGATGTGTACAGCTTGTACGCGGTGGTCGATGCGATCGCGCACGAATATGAATTCGGCAGCGGCGATCACATGGCATCGTCACGGAGCCCACTGGATTGGTTCAATTATCAAGTGGGAATGCATTCGTTCCGTGCGTTCGCGCAGGGCAAGGCGACTTGGATATTGAATTACTCCTGGGATGGAGATAAGAAAGTCGATCGGCGGCAGGCGATGATGAATCTGGCGGCCTCAGAGATCGCGACCGGATCGAACTTCTGGGATGCGCCGGGACACTCGATGGCAGGATCGAACGATCCCGCGACCCGCAGGAAAATCTTCGCCTGGATTAAAGCGCACGAAGACACTTTCTATCGTCCACGAACGGGCATCGCACCCATCGGGGTTTATTTTTCTCCTGAGACGCGAGACTATTACGCCCACGAATTTATTCCTGCTTACCGGGGAATCCTTATTCTTCTGATGCGGCAGCATCTGGAATTTGCGGTAGTCACTCCCCGGACGCTGGCGGAATTCCAGGGGCCGACGTTGATTCTGCCTGACGTGCAAGTGATCAGCGACGAAGAGAAAGCATTGCTTTTAAAATATGCGCAAAGCGGTAAAAGGCTAGTGCTCACCGGGGATCATGCCAAGGAGCTTGGCATCGCTCAAAATCTTGTCCAGTTCGATACGTTCTCCGGAGGGGATTATTACGCGGTACTGCAAAAGCACATTGATCAAGCGGCGGTTGACCGGGAGCAAGAGTTTCTGGAGGGTTTGAAATCGGAGACACCGGTTCGCGTGGTGGCCTCGCCTCTGCTGGCGACGTCGATCGCTCAGGTTGATGGCAAGCCACACGTTTTCTTTGCAAACTTCGCCGGGCTGCAAGGTGGGGTGAATCCAATTCAGACACCTCAAACTGACGTTCAGGTCACGATATCTGGGGCGACCCATGGGCATGGGTTTTTTCTCCCGTTTCTGGGAGAAGTTCAGTCGGTCACGGGCAATGTGCGGACCGCGGGCATCACTTACAAGCTGCCGGCCATTGAGAAGGGCGCTGTGTTTTGGTATGAGCCGTGACCCACTGGAAACGAGGGGCGGCGTTGTGACGATGATGAGAAATGGAATTGAGGAGAGAATTGCGTGTGGACGCCCTTTCTGAATTGTTGAGGTTGCCGGACAGCGAGAGAGACGCTCGCGGACTGGCGCACACCCCTGCCGAAATTGCGCAGCAGCCCGATACCTGGATCACCACTTTCGAACTGTTCCGCAGAAAACAGGCGGAGATCGCGGAATTCCTGTCGCGAGCCGGACTCGGTGCAGGTTTGGCCTCCAGGCCCACCGTTTTTCTGATCGGCGCCGGGACCTCCGACTACATCGGACAGTCGCTGACGTATCTTCTTCGCAAGTGCTGGCATTGCGAAGTGATGGCCGTGCCCAGTACGGATTTGCTGACGCACATGGATGACATGCTGATTCCTGAACGCAAATATCTTTGGGTATCGTTCTCGCGGTCGGGAGACAGTCCAGAAGGAGTTGCAGTTTTAGAACGCGCTCGAAAGATATCGGCGGATATCCATCACCTTGTGGTCTCTTGTAACGCGAACGGCCGAATGATCCGGGAGAGCGTGGGGGATCCGCGAGTATTAGGCATTTGTCTGGATGACGCGGTGAACGACCGCGGACTGGCGATGACCAGTTCGTTCTCGAATATGGTGGTCTTCGGTCAATGCCTGGCGCACGTTGACGATCTTGCGCGCTATGAGAAAGTGCTGTGGGAACTGGTGCAGGCGGGGAAGAATTTGCTGCCGCGCGCTGCAGATTGCGCGTCGGCGTTGGCGAAGGAAGGGTATACCAAAGCTTGTTTTGTGGGTTCTGGGCCTCTGCGGGCTGTGACGAAGGAATGCGCACTTAAATTGCTGGAGCTGACTGCGGGGAAAACTCTGACCATGTCGGAATCGGTGCTGGGGCTGCGGCACGGTCCTATGGCAGCGCTGGATCAAGCTGCGCTGTTCGTTTGTTTTCTTTCGGGCAATCGGCGTGTCCAGCAGTACGAGCGGGACTTGCTCGACGAGATCGGACAAAAACAGCTGGTCAGGTCCAGAATTGTTGTGGCCGGGGGGGGGATCTCGCGCATGGACTCTTTCAATGAACATTATTTCATGCCCGCCACGCCGAGCGCTCTCGCCGATGACTACCGCCCAGTGGTGGACGTAATCTTCGGACAACTGCTCGGCTTGTTCTTTTCACTGCAGTGGAAGCTGCGGCCGGATTGTCCCAGTCCAAACGGTGCCATCAGCCGCGTGGTACAGAACGTCAGCATTCATTCCTGAGCGAAGACGTCTGGCGGTTTTCCAACATGAAAGGAAAACTAGTGATCGGGGTCTGCGTTGTTGGCAAGCTAAATCTTGATCTGATCCTTTTTCCCCGGCCCGAGCAACTGTCGCCAGACAGGGAGTTGCTGGCCAGCAACAAGGCATTCGCCCCGGGAATTCTCTCGGAGATTTTTGCAGACAATTAGGGTCTGCCAGGGGGACGCAAGTTGGCTTTGTGTCGAAGATTGAAGACGATGCCCTTGGAAAGATGGCGCTGGAGCGGCTTTCCACGGTGGGGGTTGATACCGCGGGTGTGAAGCAGGAAGCGAGCAGCGGAGCCCGATAGGACGGGGAGCGATTCCTTGGAAGGATAGAAGTTCATGAATCTTAAAGCCGTGTCCCTGGGATTTTTGCTTTTATCTTCTTTTATGTCTGCGGGAGCTCAGAGTTCGCGGGCTAATGCCCCCGCCGCGGCCAAAATCGAAAACGCGCAGCTGGTGGTCGAGACGAACCGGCTGGGTGACACCTACGCTCTACGGTCGAAGGAAAAGCAGCGCGGCGCGATTAGCGCGCGCGTAGCGGCGCAGATCGACCATCGGTGGATCTCGTCCAGCAGTTACCCGCATCATGAGGTGAAAGAGGCGTCATTCGCTGAAGGTCTGGATGCAGGGCCGCAACTTACCGTGACGCACAGCGGCAGGTCCGGCGATCCGGATTTGATTTGTCAGATCCGATTGCACTCGCGGCCTGCATTTGCGGAGATCGAAGTGCAGGTTCGGAACAGCACGGGGGCGCCGACCACCGTGCAAAGCATTCGTGTTCTCGAGGGTGTGGAACCCTTCGTGAACCTTGATGGCCCCGCATCCTCGGATCGCGTATTGTCCGACAGTTTCAGCGAAGACCGGCCGAACATGGAGGTTCATGATCTCGCGCAAGCTAGCGAAGGGCTTCATCTGGCTGTGGGCAGTCAACTCATCTATAACCGGCAGAGTCGACAGAGCTTGTTTTTGGGAGCCCTGACTTCCGAACGATGGCTCACGGTTTTGCGTCTTCATGTGGATCAGCAGCGAAGCGCCGTTGCGGGCTATGAGGTTGATTCCACCGGGACCACCGAGCTCGCCAAAGAGAATTCGCTCAAGCACTCGGCCAAAGAAGATCAGATCGAACTCAGCCTACCTCTCGCTCCAGGCCAGACTCTGCCTTCGGAGCGGGTCATGGCCAGCTTGTCGTCCGATTATCACGCCCAGCTCGAATCCTACGGCGAAGTCATCCGCGCGCTTCATCAACCGAGAAACCGCGCGCCCACGCCCATTGGCTGGTGGAGTTGGACAGCCTACTACTTCGGCATAACGGAGGGAACGGCTCTGACCAATGCGGAGTTCCTTGCCGCACAGCTCAAAGATTTCGGCTACAACTTCTTTCATATTGACGAAGGCTATCAGTACGCGCGTGGAGAATACACTTCGCCGGTCGCCTACAAATTTCCTCACGGCGTGAAGAAACTGGAAGACCAGGTGCGGGGACTCGGACTGACTCCAGGAATTTGGACTGCCCCCTTCGAGGTTGCGGAGCGTTCGTCCGTTTATGCGAATCACAAGGACTGGCTGGTTCACAACGCGAAGGGAGAGCCGATCCATGCCGGGCTCGTAACTCAGCCTCCCGATACCGCAACCGATCTGGATCCTCTTTATGTGCTGGATACGACCAATCCCGGGTCACAGCAATATTTGCGCGACACTTACACGACGCTGACCAGGGATTGGGGGATTCGGTATATCAAGCTCGATTTCATGGACGACACTGCCATTGAGGGTTATTACTACCGTCCGAATACTACGGCGCTGGAGGCGCAGCGGATTGGGCTGCAGACCATTCGCGAAGCGGTGGGAGACGGCGTGCTGCTGGATAAGGACGGCAGCGTGATGCTGAATCCGGTGGGTATTGTGGATACGGGCCGCATTTCATGCGATACGGGTCATTCGTTCGACGCCAGCCGAACTGCGGCTCCGGGCATTGCTTCCCGCTACTACATGAACCGGAATTTCTTCCTTGCCGATCCCGACGCGTTTACCGTATCGCGGCAGATCATTGCCGAAAGCCAGAATCATGGGGCACAACGGCCACTCACGCTCGAGGAGGCGAAGGTCTCGATTGCTCTGGCGGCAATCTCCGGCGGGCTGTATGAGATTGGTGACGATCTACCTACTCTGTTTGCGGACGCTGACCGGATGGCACTGGTCAAGAATCGGGATCTGCTCGATATGGCTCGCTATGGCCACGCGGCGACGCCTCTGGACTTGATGAGCTACACGCTGGAGGATGAGATGCCCAGCGTATTTCTGCTGCGGGAGAGCAGGCGACAGGCGATCCTGGCTGTATTCAACTGGACGGAAAAGGAGCGCAAGCACGAGTTCAAGCTATCCGATCTCGGGTTGACGACGGGCCGTAACCTGGTGGTCGACGTTTTCGCGCCGGGTTCGGCCATGGCTGAGAACGTTCATTCTCTTTCACTGAGCTTGGCTCCGCAGTCCGTGAGGGTCATAAAGATACTCGACTCTTCCATCGCTGCCTCTGCTCCGGTTGTAGAGGTGGCAATCCCGGAGAAGATCGAAGCCGGCAAGACTGTGATACTTTCCGCACAAGATTCAGCAGATCATGTGCCGGCACTCGGCTATCACTGGGACTTCGGCGACGGAACGGGCGCAGACGCGATGGCGGTCACGCACACGTTCACTCACGCCGCCAACTATACGATTCATCTCAGGGCGGAAGGGATCGAAGGCGTGCCCTTTGAAAAGGACTACCCGGTGGCGGTTAGGGGAACGGTCGATACAATTTTTCGACCCGAGCTTTATCAGCGCTTCCAGGAAAAACCGTGAGCAGGATTCGCCGGAGCCATTCCCGGCGCTCCAAGTACCGGGCGGTCCTACCCGCCAAATTCTAGAACTCGAATCTCAATCCAAACTGGAAATAGCGGGGCAAATAGCCATTCGCGTCAGAGGTAATCGTGCCGAAAGCCGGATCTCCGAAGGCGGAGTCGGGCTGGGAAAAGCGCGGATGATTCAGCAGATTGAACACTTCGGCTCGGAGATCGATGGTCATGCCTTCTTTCGGCACGAATGACTTGTAGAGATTCATATCCACATTGTGGATGCCGTTCACGCGCAAGCCGGGAAAATAGCGTGGAGCATTGCCCGGATTCTGATCGCCAGGATCGGCGAAGCAGTTGGGATTAATAAATGAAGCGACCGGCGCGAGGCCGTTTCCTTCCGCTTCCGAGTTCGCCTCCCAATTTGTGGCGACATCTTTCATACTGAGACCAGTTTTGAGCTGGGAGCAGACAACATCAGGACGCTGGCTGCCATTGGCGAGCCGCGGATTGCTCATGCCGACCGAGATCGGTTGTCCTGATTGTTCCGTGACGAGGCTGGCGATGGACCAGCCGCCCACGACGGCGTCGAGCCCGCGATTCATACCTCCGCCAATCCATTCGTTGCGGCCCACGGGCAAAGTGACAACGACCGCGGCGGCGAGGCGCTGCGACGCGTCATTGGCGCTGATACCGTGTTCGAAATTCAGGCGGTCGAATTGTTGTGGGAGTCCGTTGGCCAGCGATCCTACCCAATTGTTTCGGCCTGCCGAGGAATTATCGGTCAACTTGGAAACCGTGTAGCTGCCCTCGAAACTGATGTGGTGCGTGGTGCGCTTCTGGAAGCGGATCTGCATCGAGTTGTACCAGGAGCTGGCTTCCTCCAGCATGAGCCCTTCAAAATCTCCCGTGAACTGAGGGTAAGGATTGAGCAGATATCCCAGAGGGATTTGCGAAGTGCTGTAGAGCGAATCCGGTTCATTGAAGCAGGGAGAAGTGGGCGTGGCTGCGCACGGAGTGCTGAACATCGGGAGGAACGGGTTGGTCACGGGATTCTGAAGAAAGCTCGTCACGCAACTGTCAGCCTGGCAATTAGGATCGGTGGGCGTTACGGCGGCGGAGATCTGGGCCAGCAACGCGGAAGGGATGAAGTCTCGATTGTTGGTGCCTGACCACGGGAGGTGAGTGCTGCGATTCGCGGAATAGTCGACGCCAAGGACGATCTGGCTGGGCAATTCGCGCTGAATTCCCAGATTCCACTGGTAGAGGTCGGCGTCGCGCGCCGCAGTGGTACCGAGATCGTTGTTATTCGAGTATCCCCACTCGGCAAGCTGCCCGTACTGTTTGGCCTGTGGCCGGGTAAAGCCCGTTGGAAAGGGATTTTCGAGTGTGGCGTACTGTGTTGCAAAGTTGTTGTTCGTAAAGAAAATCGAGGCCGTCTTGCTGAAAGCGGTTCCGGGATATTGAAAATTCGTGGCCGGGCTCATGCCGAAGTAGATCCCGGCGCCGCCGCGTACGACCGTCTTCGAATCGAAGGTATAGGCAAAGCCCAATCGTGGACCAACATCATTGCGGTATACGGGAACGTGTCTCATGCTCGAGGTGGAAAACTGGGTCGTGCCGATTAACTGCTCCGACGAAGGAAAGTTGATGCCATAGGAACTCAGGGCGGACTGGGCGGGGGTTAAATCGAGATTCACTCCGGTGGGCGCTGTGAAATTGCTGAACTGGATGCGGTTGTAGCGTTCGTCGTAGGGCGTGCTCCATTCGTAACGCAGGCCGAGATTGAGCGTGAGCTTGGCAGTCACTTTCCAGTCGTCTTGGAAGTAGAAACCGGTCTCCGCCGATCGGTTCGCGACCGCCGGCAAAACTTCGAGCGAGGTCGGCTCAGAGGGATAGGGATTGATATTGTCGGCGTATCCAAGGAGCGTGCTGGCGAAGGGATTCCCAGTCGAATTGCCGTTGGCATCCGTGTCGTTGTTCGGAGTCGGCGAGGTGACATAGTCGGTAAAGTTGAAGGTGCCCGTAGGATCCGAGGGCTGAAAGAAGTTGTTGTAGAAAAGTCTCTGTTCGCCCCCAAACTTCATCAGGTGCGCGCCTTTCGAGATCACAACCTGAGAAGAATAACTGTAAAGCGTATGAGCGAAAGTGGTGTTCGCGCAGCATTGATCGTACAGATCGGTCCACGGCGCAGTTTGGCCGCCCGAGGACATGTAGATCGCGGGCATCCGATCGATTCCGTTGGCCTGCTGGAACACGGGCGATAATTGAACACCGGTCGGCAAGGACGCATTGAAGCTAGAAATGGTGGGAATTCCTGGCGTTTCCAATTCGTGCACCCGGTCAACCGCGAAATGGCTGGTCCAGACGATACGCGGGTTCACCGTTCGGGAATATTCAATCGAACCATTTTGTGCCAGCGTGGGGCTGCCCGCAATTCCATCTCCGGTTCCGTTATTGTCGAAGGCGTCTCCGAAGATCATGGGAGTGTAGTAATTCGACGAGCCGCGACTATAGCGTCCACTGATGTGGTTGCGGTCGTTGATCTGGTGGTCGATTTTGACATCGAACTGATAATCCGGAGCATGTGCCGTGCCGCTGAAAATGTAATTGTTAAATTCACCCGGCAAGTTGGCCTGCGGATAAAGACTGAGAATGGCCCGACCAATAGGATCGATTTCGCCCGGGGGAATCACGTTCGGGTTGCCCTGGTACTGCACCTGGGGCCTGCAGGAGCCGGAAGCGCAGGCCACCAAAGGCAGGGTCGGGTCGTAGATATTGGTAGCCGTCGCCGAGAAATCGCCATTTCGCTCCGCGGTGGTGGGTACGGTTGCGAGATTACTGAAGGCGCTGTTGTTGCGCACTTTTTCAAAATCGGCGAAGAAGAAGGTGCGATTCTTTCGGATAGGACCGCCGATGGTAAATCCTGCCTGGTCGCGCTTGCTATCCGGTTTCGGATTCGGAGCCGGGTTGAAGAAATCACGCGCGTCCATTTGCGATCGCTGGAGGAAGTACCATCCGCTGCCATGGAAAGCGTTGGTGCCGCTCTTCAGAACCATGTTTACGACGGTGCCGCCGTTGTTGCCAAATTCCGCGGAAAAGCTGTTGTTCTGAACTTTGAATTCCTGCACCCCCTCGACCAGCGGCTCGTAGTAAACATTCGAGTTTCCGCCCTCGCCTTGCTCCGGGGCGCTGATCAGGGCGCCGTCTATCCGCACTTCCGCGGTCGCGTTGCGCTGTCCGTTGGAAACGAAATTCGTCCCTGAGGGATAGTTGTCCTGGGTGCCCGACCCGGCTGTCTCCGTCACGCCTCCGGAAAGGAAGGTCAAGCCGAAAAAGTCGCGGTTCAACAGAGGAAGTTCCTTTACATACTCACTGGTGACGTCGGTGCCCAACGTTGCGTTACCCGTATCGAGCAGCGGCGCTGTGGTTGTGACCTCCACGGAAGTGGATACGCCCGCCAGTTGCATTTTGAAATTTAGCGACGATTCCTGGTCGACTGCCAGAACCACATTGGTGCGCTCGGTGGTACGGAATCCGGGCGCCTCGGCTCTCACTGAATAGGCGGACGGGCGCAGGCCGGTAAAAAAGAATTCGCCCTTTTCGTCGGTGCGCGCGCGCGTGGCGATGCCGGTGCCCGTCTCAGTGATGGTTACGGCGACGTTCGGCATAACCGCTCCGGCCGCATCTGAAACAACGCCCCGGAGTTGTGCGCGATAGCTGCCCTGCGCTGCCACGAATAGAGAACAGGTTGCCAATAAGGATGCTGTCAAAAACCGGAAAAGAACTGGGGTGGCCAGTCGCATGGCGCCCTCCGCATTGTTCGTATTGTTATACGTCCGATTTACGGCTGGTTACGGTGCGCTTACGATTTCTTTCGATTTCGATCTTATACTTACCGCGGCCGCGGTTTGTCAAGCTAATTTGAGAAGCGGCGACGGCTGTTCTTGTGTGCTTGCTTCCGGTCTCTGAAGCCGATCTCATTCTGCTCTGATTTCTTCCAACGTTTATAATCCTAGGTTCGGCATTGATATCTATTTCTCACAATCAGGACACACTTTGCTCGACTTTCTAGGTGATCTCCGGCGAACTCACATGTGCGGGGCGCTCCGCGCATCGAACGCAGGCAAGAAGGCGGTATTGATGGGCTGGGTCAACCGGCGGCGCGACCATGGCAACCTGCTTTTCATTGATCTGCGCGACCGCACTGGCGTGACCCAGGTGGTAGTCAACGCCGAGCACGATGGCGCGCTCCACGAAAAAGCGGGGACTCTCCGCAACGAGTATGTCATCGCCGTCACCGGCATGGTGAAGCTGCGCGATCCGAACACCGTCAACCGGAACATGCCAACTGGCGAAGTGGAACTCGTGGCGGAGGAATTGCGCATTCTGAATGAATCGAAACTGCCACCGTTCTTGCCCAGCGACACGGCGCTCACCAACGAAGAGACGCGGCTGAAGTATCGCTACATCGATCTGCGCCGCGACGTGATGCAGTTCAACATTGAGACTCGGCACAAAGTGGCGAAGGCAATCCGCGACTATCTTTCGGGGCAGGGATTTTTCGAGATCGAAACGCCGTTCATGACGCGGTCTACGCCAGAGGGCGCGCGCGATTATCTCGTTCCCAGCCGGGTGCAGCCGGGAACGTTCTACGCTCTGCCGCAATCGCCGCAGATGTTCAAGCAAATCTTAATGATCTCGGGCTTTGACAAATATTTTCAGATCGTACGCTGCTTTCGGGATGAGGATTTGCGCGCCGACCGGCAGCCGGAATTCACGCAGATCGATTTGGAAATGTCGTATCCGCAGCCCGAGCTCGTTTGGGAAGTGGTGGAAGGATTTCTGACCGCGGCGTTCCGGGCTGCCGGATCGGAAATCAAAACTCCGTTTCCGCGAATGGATTACGACGAAGCGATCCGGCTGTATGGAATCGACAAGCCGGATCTGCGCCTGCCGGCATTCACCGACGTGCGCGAATGGTTCACGGCCCAGAACTTGCAGGAACTGGCAATCAGCCCGAATCTTCCGGTGATCGCGGTCCGAACGCCCAGGGTGGGCGAGCTCTCGCGCAAAGAGCGCGACGACATCAAGACCATGTTCCACTCCAAGGGTGGGGCGAAGATCTTCGAGGATTTCAAACGCATCGGCAACAAGTATCCCGAAGCGGCAGCGGCGATTACTAAGAAAGCCGGCGCAGAAGAGGGCGATCTGATCGTGCTGGTGGCGGGGTCCGCGCAGTCGGGGCCGCAGACGGCGATGCCCGCGCACCACAAAGTGACTCCGCAGGAGCTGTCCATATACGCGTCGGCGGGCTTGCTGCGGCTGGCATTGGCGCAGAAGTATGCCGATCGGCACGGCATTTTCGCAAGGACCGGCGAGGCCGCGAACGATTACCGTTTCCTCTGGGTCACGAATTTCCCCATGTTTGAGTGGGACGAAGGTGACAAGCGCTGGAACGCAGCGCACCATCCCTTCACGTCGCCGCATGAAGAAGATATGAAGCTACTCGAAGCGGGGGTCGAGTCCCTGAACGATCCGCAGTCGCCATTGAGCGCGGTTCGTGCACTGGCCTATGACGTCGTGCTGAATGGCACAGAACTGGGTTCGGGATCGATCCGCATTCACCGCCAGGACGTGCAGAGCAGAATCTTCCGTGCTCTGGGCATGAGCGAGGAAGAAGCCCGCGCGCGCTTCGGATTCTTCCTCGAAGCTCTCGAATATGGCACTCCTCCGCATGGAGGAATCGCGCTGGGGCTCGACCGGATCGTGATGATCATCGCTGGAGCGGAAAGTTTGCGGGAAGTGATTCCCTTCCCCAAGACGGCGCGCGCCGTGGATTTGATGGTTGATGCGCCGACGCCGGTCAGTGAGGCACAACTGCGGGATTTGGGAATAGCAGTGAGAGTAAAACCCTAAGCTCTGCAAGCTGCGGTAAGGGACCACGGTCTTGAGCTTTAGCCCTGGAGGTACCTCGACGGCTAAAGCCGCCCATCTTTTTCTTGGTTCAATCGCAGCGCAGGAAGCGCTGCGCCGCCCAAAGGCTGAACAACTGTGTCACCGTCCCGCAAAACCTTTCTTTTACCCGCCTCACTGAGCTGTTTCTAGCACCGTCGCCGCGCAGCACAACTTTTTACCTGCCGCCGACATTGTCGTGACACCCGCGTTTTCTGTCTTGACTAATCTCCCAAATGTAAGCGGCTTGCAATGCAAAAGCGGACTGAAACGTCAAACGAACGGAAGCGTTCGGAGCCGGTCCCGAGTAATTCGCGACAAGCTAAATAAAGGAGCACAACATGAAAAAGACAATTTTGTTATTCGGGTTGCTCGTGTCGTTTGCGGTTCCTTCCGAACTGCTGGCCCAGAGCGGCTATTCGCAGACCGACCTGGTCTCGAATACTGCGGGGGTAGCCACTACTACCGACTCTCATCTGTTGAACCCCTGGGGAATCTCGGTGCTTCCCGGGCAAGACTTCTGGATCGCCAACAATAACGATGGCACTTCCACGCTCTATGACGGCAATGGCAACCCAAATTCGCTGGTGGTGACCATACCCGGGGCGGGGCACAATCCCAACGGGAATTGTACTCCGGGCTGCCCTACCGGAACCGTGGCCAACGGCACCAGCAGCTACTTCAGCGGCGGAGCGTTTGTTTTCGACACAGAAGATGGTTTGATCGTGAACTGGCAGTCCAGCGACAACACCCAAGCGACGATTGCTTTCGATAATTCCGCCAGTGGCGCCGTCTATAAAGGTCTCGCGCTGCTCAATAGCACTTCCCTTTTGGCGGCAAACTTCAACAGCGGCAAGGTGGATGTTTACGACCAGAATTTCAATCCCACTTCGTTGGCCGGTTCCTTCACCGATCCCAACCTTCCCGCGGGCTTCGCTCCTCACGGCATTCACGTCATCAACAACCAAGTCTACGTCGCTTATGCCATGCAGGATGGGCCGAAGCACGATGCCCAGCCTGGCAAGGGTCTGGGACAGGTGGATATCTTTGATGCCACCGGCAAGTTTGTCAGCACCTTCGTCGCCTACAACGCTCAAACTCCAAACGTGCTCAACGCGCCTTGGGGCGTGGTGCAGGCTCCGGCTAGTTTCGGAACGTTCGCGAACGATATCCTCATCGGAAATTTTGGCGATGGCAGCATCAACGCCTTTGACACGCAGGGAAATTTCATGGGCCAGGTCTCCGACTCTTCGGGCAACGCGCTGGTCAATCCGGGCCTGTGGGATATGGCGTTTGGAGGAAGCACGGGCCCGGGTACCGCAGGCACTCTTTATCTGACGGCCGGAGGCAGCAACCAACCCAACTTCCCCTCCGGCGGCAGCACGACCAGCGTGTTCGCGAGCCTGGCCGCGGCAACTGCGGCGGGCAGCGCAGATTTCTCGCTGAATCTTTCGGCTCAGAGCGCGAGCGTAAATCCGGGCGGTTCGGCGACCCTCATGGTGAGCGCAGCAGCTGTGGGAGGATTCAGCGGTCAGATTTCGCTTAGCTGCTCAGCGCCTGCTGGGTTGAGTTGCAGTTTCAACCCGGCATCCATCTCTCCTGGGGCGCCTGCGGCCACGTTGACCGTCTCTGCGGTCTCGACGCCACCTCCTACCGGCTACAGTATGCCCGCGATGGTTGCCTTGCTGCCCGGTCTGGGATTGTTCGGGACGGTTCTCACGGCTCGCAAGAGGAAGCCGCTTACGCGCAGGAGCATTCGGTGGATGAGCCTGTTGGGCTTGTTGCTTGTCGTCTCGCTGTTTGCTCTCGGATGCGGCGGGAGCAAATCAACCAGTTCCCCTACGACGACACCCGGATCTCAGGCCACCATGATGGTGACGGGCACGTCTGGCTCACTCAGCCATACCGCTGCTGTTACCGTTACCATCAACTAAAACGAGACTTAGCCAGGGGCGCACGTGGGTGCGCCCTTGGCCAGTCTTAGCTGCCCGCATTCCCGTTGCGGTACTCTGGTGCGCAAAATTTACAATCGGCCATGGGACCGGCTTGAATTCACCGCTGACTCTTTCAACCTCTTTAACCGCGACGATCGGCGTTTCACCATCACCTCTAACGGGCTCACCGTCAAGGCCACCGCGTTCACAGGCCACCGCGTTCACGCGGTACAGCACCTACTTGAACGGAGTTCCCTACCCTGCGTACTACCAGCAACCGCAGAACTTTATGAAGCCGAATGACGCGTTTGCTCCGCGGCAAATTCAACTGGGCCTGAAATTCATCTTCTGAAAGCAATGCTGGCGGAGCCTTCGCTCCCGGACGGGCCAGAGCGGCTGTCCCTACATGGGTCTGTTCATGATTGGTGGCGGGCGTCCGAAACAATTGCACCCACGGCTCATCCGCCGCTAAAATCTCCCGGGGCGCTCGAAGAAAGGCTAAGCATGAAAAAACTCTTCACTCTTCTTGCAATCTGTTTTCTGTTTTCCGTTGTAGTGTTCGCCCAGCATCGCGAGGCCGTTGGTGGTGGACCGGCACACATTCCCGCCCATGGCCCAGCGCCAGTGCACGCTTCGCATTCCGCGCCCACTCAGGAAGCCCGTCACTTTAACGACAAGGCCGGCCATCCCGATGCGCCTCACGTCCACGCTAACGGCAAGTGGATTGGCCACGACACCGGCCCCGATGATCCTCACTACCACCTCGATCATCCCTGGGAGCACGGACGCTTTACCGGCGGCTTCGGTCGCGGTCACGTTTGGCATCTCGGGGGCGGCGGTCCTAACCGATTCTGGTTCGGCGGCTTCTATTTCAGCGTTGCCCCTTACGACATCGGCTTCTGCAACGACTGGCTGTGGGACAGCGACGATATCGTTATCTATGACGATCCTGACCACCCCGGATGGTACCTCGCTTACAACGTGAGGCTGGGAACTTACGTTCACGTCATGTATCTGGGCGCGTAGAGGAAAGGGGTCAGTGGCTAATGATCAGAAAATCAAGTTCTTTACTGGCCACTGACCACTACATTTCGTCACCTTCCAACCTGATCCTCCAGAGTTGGTCCGGCTTTGCCGCGGATGATGCCCATCTCGACGTAGATTGGCCGCATGATCTTCCGGATTGACTTCAGCTGGGTCGAAAACCATACGGCTCCTGCCACGCAGAATGCTCCCGTGATCATGACCGCGTGGGGCGCTCCTAACCGGTGCGCGAGTGCGCCTGCCAGCAGACTGCCGAACGGCGTCATGCCCACGAATGCCATCGTGTAATAGCTCATGACCCGGCCGCGCTTATCTTCTGGCACGAGTGTTTGAATAACCGTGTTGCTCGCCGCCAAGCCCTGCATCATCCCAAAGCCGACGATCAGCATGAGAAACAACGAGAGCAGGAGCACTCGCGATAAACCAAAACAGATCAGACCCAGGCCGAAGACCCCGGCGGAGATCTGGATCATGGTGGTGAGCCCACGAACAGACTTGCGCAGTGCGAGCGATATGGCGGAGATCAGCGCACCCACACCGGATGCTCCCAGCAGGAAGCCCAGCGTGTGCGGTCCACCGTGCAGGACCTTCGATGCGAAGATCGGCATCAGCACCATGAACGGCATTCCCATTAGGCTGATTAACGCGAAGAGCAACAGAATGGTTCGAATGGGCCGGAAAGTGCACACATAAGTCCAGCCCTCCTTGAGTTGCTCCAGCATGGGAACGGCGGAGACCCTCGCTGGTGCAACGTTCAAGTGCATCATCAGCAAGGACGCGATGACGGCAAGATAGCTGATGCCGTCAATCAGGAAACAATATCCTTCTCCCACAGCACCGATCACGAGCCCAGCCAAGGCCGGACCCAGAAGCCGAGCCATATTGACCATGGAGGAATTCAGAGCGATCGCATTGCCCAAGTCCTGTTTATCCTCCACCACCTGCACCAGGAAGGCCTGCCTTCCGGGCATGTCAAAGGCATTAATCAAACCCTGGAACACGCTTAGCCAGATCACTTCCTGAATGCTAATGACTTGGGCGATGGTTAGGACCCCGAGCGCGAGCGATTGCAAACCCGCTAATGCCTGAGTCCAGACCAGCATCTTCCGCCGATTCAGCCTGTCAACCAGAACTCCGGCAAACGGAGCCAGCAGGAAAGTGGGGATCTGACCCGCAAAGCCCACCACGCCCAAAAGCAAGGCGGAACCGGTCAGCCGATACACCAGCCAACTGGTGGCGACGCGAGTCATCCAAGTGCCGATCAGTGAAATGCTCTGGCCGGAAAAAAATAATCTGAAGTTGCGATGCCCTAACGCCCGCCATCCATGAGAAAACCGTTTGAACGGATTTTGCCCGGGCGCAGATGATTCAGGGGAATCGATTTTCCTCACACTCACTATTCTGTCTCACACCGGCGGATCAGGGTTGCAGAAATAGTTCAGGATGGTCAGGAAAAAGCTCCACCGTCCGAGGGCCTTTTCTAACCCCTGTGGGCTAGGCCATCGAAGCGCAACTTTTTTCACCTTCCGCCTTGACTTCCATTAAAATCCTTGTAATAACTATTCGGTCCTTCCGGACGGGTTTGGGGGTGTGTCGGTTTGGCGGAAATTCGACTGCAAGAGGGTGAGTCCCTTGAAAACGCTCTGCGCCGCTTCAAGCGCAAAGTGCAGCAGGAAGACATTATCAAAGAGGTCAAGCGCCACTCCTTTTACCTGAAGCCCGGTGAAAAAAAACGCGTAAAGGCCGCGCTGGCGCGCAAGCGCGCACGTAAGAAAGTTCGCAAAGAACAGGATTGAAGGAGCAAAGACCGAGCAGTAAAGGGCCGAACCCTTCCCGGGGCGGCCCTGCTCAATCCGGTCCCCACGGGATAGAGTTGCAGCAGGGATTATTCACACACATCATTTATTCGGCATTAGCAGGAAGGGCTGTATCTACGCACCTTTCCAGGAGCGTGGCGGGCCGAGTCCAGGGGGCAGTTTGAGGGGGGATGTACACAACCTGTGTTGCACTGCGCCACCGCCTTCCCCGCGTGTGGCCGAGGCAGCACGGGCACAAGGGAGCCATCCTCAATGGAATTTCAGGATAAGGTACTGACGTGCATCGACTGCGGTGCCGACTTCGTCTTCACCGCGGGGGAACAACTGTTTTTCCACGATAAACAATTCAAGAACGAACCCAAGCGCTGTAAGGCCTGCAAGTCGAAGCGCGTGGCCATCCTCACCGCCCCACCCACCAAGGGCAACGCGCAACATTTCACGCGGGTTGAAACCCGGGCTACGTGCTCCCAGTGCGGCAAAGAGACCACCGTCCCGTTCCGGCCAACCCAGGGGCGGCCAATCCTGTGCCGCGAATGTTTCACGCAAAGGAAAAACGTAGCCACTGCCTGAGCCGGCATCTCGCGCGATGTGGGCACAGAACCTGCTGCGATCTGAAGCAGAATTGAAGTGTGCCCGCAGAAGCCCGCGACTTGCGCTACGATAATTGCGTGCCCACCTTCCACGTAGAAAATTTCGGATGCCGTGCTACGCAAGCCGACGGTGCCGCACTCGAACGCCAGTTCGAGTCCCGCGGCCTGGAACGAGCCCCCGCCGCGAGCGCCGATCTGGTCATATTGAACTCGTGCACGGTTACGGTTTCGGCGGATCAGGATGCGCGGGCTGCCATTCGCCGCGTGCAGCGGCAGAATCCTCTGGCACGAATTATCGTGACCGGGTGCTACGCGCAGCGCGCTCCGGAAGAAGTTGCGGCGCTTCCCGGCGTCACAGCCGTCGTCGGCAACTCGCACAAACATCAACTTGCGGAACTCTTGCTCGATGAACGATCTCGCGGCGATCGAGGATTTATTCCTCTGTCCACGCTGACGCAGAAACAAGACCTGCAAATCGAGAACCTGGTCTTCGTCTCTGACATCTTTGCCCACACGGAACTTCTCGCCGCACCCGTCTTTGAATCTGGAAGAGCAGGCGGTTCCCACCAGCACGATCGCACGCGTCCTAACCTAAAGGTGCAGGACGGATGCGACAATCGCTGTTCGTTCTGCGTGATTCCCAGCGTTCGTGGCCAAAGCCGTTCGCTTCCCGCGTGGCAAGTGATTCGCGAGATGAATGCGCTAGTAGCTGCGGGCTATCGAGAAGTCGTCATCAGCGGGATCAATCTCGGACGGTGGGGGCGGGATTTGAATGACGGCAACAACGGCTTCCGGCGCCCGACTCCCGACTTCCCCGGGTCTGATGCGTACCGCGGCGACTGGACGGTGTCGAAAGCGGACGTAGGACGCCGGAAGCCGCGTTTCGAAGCTCTGATTCGCGCAATCCTCGCTGAAACAAAACTCGAGAAACTTCGGATCTCTTCCGTGGAACCCATGGACTGGTCGGACGAACTTATTGCTCTCGTCGCCTCCTCACAGCGCATCGCCAAGCACGCGCATGTGCCGCTGCAATCCGGGAGTGACACGGTTTTGCGGCGCATGCGCCGGAAATATCGTCCCTGGCATTATCACGAGAAGATTGACAAGATTCGAGGAAGCATGCCTTTCGCCGCCATCGGCGCCGACGTCATGGTGGGATTCCCCGGCGAGAGCGATGCCGAGTTCGAATGCACGCGGCGCCTCATCGAAGAACTGCCGTTTACGTATTTGCACGTTTTCACCTACTCCGCGCGGCCCGGCACGCCAGCCGCTGCCGTTCCGAATCAGGTTCCGGTCCACGTGGCGCGGGAGCGCAACAAAGTTCTGCGCGATCTCGCCGGCTCCAAGAAACTCGCGTTCATGGAAGGGTTCGTCGGCAAGGCTCTGGACGCGATCACGCTGAGCGCCGTGCGCAACGGGTCCGATGGAGAGTTCACCGAAGGTTTGACCGACAACTATCAAAAGCTTTATTTGAGAGGGCGCCACGGGGCGAACCGCTGGATTCGCGTAGAGGTTGAGGGAGTGGAAGACGGCGCGTGCGTGGGAAGGGTTGGAACTGCTGGTGAAGTCGTTTCGGGAAGTGTTATGACAAATATTGAGTAAGCCTACCCCTTTGCAAGCGAAGTGGTGCGGCTAGGGATCCTTCGACTTCGCAGACCGATTCGAAAAAGCGAATCGGTTTGCTTCGCCCAGGACGACAACGCTGATCGGATAAGGCGGGTTAGGCGACGCTGGTTGGGCGTTGCTTCGGAAGGTCAAATCTCTTCCGGCTCTTCGGGATTAGGCTCGCGCACGGGAGCATCGGGATTTTCCATGGGGCTGGGCGGTTCCTTGATCGGGGGCGGCGGCATGGGCTCCGAAGGCTGGCCTAGATAAAGAGGATCGGCCGTAGGCATTTCGGATTCCCTGATGGTCGTCATGACATTCAGATGCGAAAGAGGCTGTAATCGGCTACAACAAAACCATAGCGGACACGAAATGCGTCCTCTGGGGCTAAGGCCCAGAACCGATCGCGAAGGCTTTGCGCAGCGCTGAAGCGCCGCTCTTCCACGTTGCAGCCAGCGTCAGTCAGTCTCCCAGCGTTTCTGCAGGCGTTCCTCTACTACCGCATTACCGCGCGCCTCACCGAGGACTCATCGCAACTTACGGAGCATCGGGGCTTACGATTCAGAGGAGCGGTCTCAACGCAACTCAACTTTCAAATCAACGTGCGTTCAAGAAATCGCATCTAAAGCTTGATTCTGGACCATGCACAACTCGGTCCTGGTTTTGGACTCCACGAAGACGAACAGTGTCAGCGGACCGGTGGAGGGTATAAGGCGGTCACGTTCAGATTTTTACTGTTTCTCTGAATCGAGCTAACATTCTATCTACGCCGGTCCTTGAGTCCAATGGCGGGCGTTTTTAATTTCATTGGAAGGCGATCCGTTGAGCGATACGAACAATTCTACAGAAAAGGCGAAGGCGAAATTCGACTGGGTCAGTCACCGATATTCCTGCTCACTGCCGACCGTATTCAAAGAACTTAGAACAGAAGTCGAACAGGACATTAAGACTCGCAATGGACTGCGGCCCAACAATGCTCCCTATGAATTTTCGCTGGCTGACGATGACGGCGGTTTCCGTGTTTTTCTAAAAGCCAAGGAATTGCAGATGTCGGTAACCTTCGTCCTGGCCGAGCATGCGATTGTGGTGCGGGATGACAAGGGGATTGAGATGTTTGCTGTGACGCTGACTTTCAACGACCAGGGCGAGTGCAAGCTCAATGTAAACGGAGAAGAGCGCGATTACTGGCAGGTGCGGCGCATGGCGCTCGAAGATCTGATGTTTCACAGCTACTAGAACCTGAGCGGGATGCCATTCCGCGCGATTCTGCATGTTATAATCTTTTATTCTCAGTTGCTTAGAGCACGGAGGGCCGTATCGACAAACGTTTTATCCGAACCAATGACCGTATTCGGGCGCGCGAAATTCGCGTGATCGGCGATGAAGGGGAGCAGATTGGCGTGATGCCCCCGTTCGAAGCGCTCAAACTGGCTCGCAGCAAGAATCTGGATCTGGTCGAGATTTCACCCACCGCTCAGCCTCCCGTGTGCCGCATCATGGACTACGGGAAATATTTGTACCAGCAGGAAAAGAAAGAGCGCGAGGCCAAGAAACACCAGAAAACGATCACCGTAAAAGAGGTCAAGTTCCGCATTAATGTGGACGACCACGATTACGAAACGAAGAAAAATCACGTGCTGCGGTTTCTGGATGGAGGAGACAAGGTAAAAGCCACGATTTTTTTTCGCGGTCGCGAAATGACGCGCACCGGACTCGGGCGAACCATCCTGGAGCGACTGATCAAGGACGTGGAACCGCAGAGTATTGTGGAGTTCCGGCCGCGACAGGAAGGTAACACGCTGCACGCGATTCTGGCGCCGAAGAAATCAGCGGCAGAGCGGGAAAAGGAAAAAGAGAAAGAGGCCAAAGCGAAAGCGAAGGCTGAGCGACAGGAAAAGATGTTGCAGGAAAAACTGGCGCAGGCGAAGGCGGTGCCGGAGAAAAAAGACGAGCAGCCTGCGACCGCAGCAGCCGCAGCAGCGGAAGCTCCGAATTCTAGTTCTTAGGTCTGGTTCGGCGTAAAGGCTCGCCGAGCAGGTTCCGCGATTGGACTGATGGCGGGGGTCGGGCCAACGAATCCAAAGCAAGTAAATAGTAGAATTGAATCTCCAGCTGGCGGCTCGCCACGGGCGGCTGGCAGCTGATTCCGAGGGGTTATGCCGAAATTGAAAACGCATAAAGGCGCGGCCAAGCGCTTTAAGAAAACTGCCACCGGCAAAGTGAAGCGGGGGCATTCGGGGCTGCGTCACATGCTGACGTCGAAGGCGCACAAGCGCAAACGCAAGCTGGGTACGGCCACGCTGGTCAGCGATGGCGATCTCCGCAAAGTAAAGCGGATGATTCCGTATCAATAGAGGCATTGTCGATTTACGATTTTCGATTGCCAACTGGAACCCAACAGGTCGGGGTTTCCAATTGGAAATTGGAACTTGGCAAACAACAATGACTTTCAGGCGCGTGAAGAGGTCATGAGATCGCCGCAATGGCGAATCGTCCTTGCCTCCAGCCGCCAGTACATAGAAAGCAAAAAGGAGAAAAGCAATGCCACGTGTAAAACGCGGAACCAAACGCCGCGCCAAACGCAAGAAGATATTAGACCGCGCGAGCGGATACTTCCTCACCAAATCGAAACTGTACCGCTCGGCGAAAGAAGCGGTCGACCGAGGACTGAAGTTTGCTTTTTCCGGACGCAAGCAGCGGAAACGGCAGTTTCGCTCGCTGTGGATTGTGCGGATTGGAGCAGCGGCGAAGCTAAACGGGCTGAGCTACAACCAGTTCATCCACGGGCTGAAGAAAGCGGGAGTGGAACTGGACCGCAAGATTCTGGCGGACCTCGCGGTGAAGGACGCGTCGGCATTTAAGAATCTGGTCGAACAGGCGAAGGGCGCGTTGGCGTAGTAGCTTTCCTCTATCGGCGATCAGTCCAAGATCATTGTCCTTCCGAGCCGCTCGCAGTTATGCAACGCGGGGCCAGAGCGAGCGAGGAATCTGCTTTCTTGCCGTTGGCAGAGAACAGCCGGTTCCTCACCGCTGCAGCGATTCAGAATGACAAATCCTGAAAGTCTTCCGGAAAAATGGCGTACACCGTATACAAATTGACTGATTATTCGGCGGAGGCACTGCTGAAGGCATTCGCCGAGGCGAAGCTTGCGCTTCGGGATGAGCTCCGTGGCGCAAACTCTCAGGTGGAATGGAAGGCCATTCGCGATCGATGGATGGCGCGCAAGAATGGACTAATCACGCAGATCAACGATCAGCTGAAGGCTGCTCCGAAGGATGCCAAGCGGGAACTTGGCCAGCACCTCAACGATCTCAAGCAGTTCGTAGAAAAAGAAATTGGCAGTTGGGATCAATTTGTCGAGGACGGAACCCGCGACCTGAGCGTCCATTTTCAGGTTGTAGACATCACCCTGCCTGGGATCCGCCGTCCCATTGGGGCGGAACATCCGGTGGTGAAGACAACGAACGATATGGTTCGCGTCTTTCAGAAGCTCGGCTACTCCGTGGCTGAAGGGCCTGTGGTCGAGACTGATTACTACAACTTCGAGGCTTTGAATTTCCCGCCGAATCATCCGGCGCGGGATACGCAGGATACGTTGTTCATCGCAGGTCAGCAGGGGAAGGCGCAGCGGGAGCGGTTGCTGCTGCGGACGCACACTTCTCCGGTGCAGATTCGGACGATGGAGAAGATGCGACCACCGATCCGCATTGTGATTCCCGGGACGGTGCATCGCAACGATCCGCCGGATGCGAGCCACTCGCCCATGTTTCATCAGATCGAAGGACTGGCAGTCGACGCCAACATTACGTTTGGCGATTTAAAGGGGACGCTCGATCACGCCATGAAGGAATTTTTTGGATCGAACGTAAAGACGAGTTTCCGTCCGTCGTTTTTTCCGTTCACTGAGCCGAGCGCGGAGATGTTCGTTTCGTGCTTTATTTGCGGCGGGAGCGGGAGGCGCGGGGCGGAGCCTTGCCGTCCGTGTAAACAGACGGGTTGGATCGAGATTCTGGGCTGCGGCATGGTCGATCCCAACGTGTTTGAGTTTGTGAAGCACAACGGATATGACCCGAGGAAGGTTTCGGGATTTGCCTTTGGCATGGGCGCGGACAGGATCGCGCTGCTGAAATATGGCGTGGACGATTTGCAGTTGTTTTTTCAGGGGGACGTGAGGTTTTTGGAGCAGTGGGCGTGAGGCAGCTGCTGGCTGCTGGCCCCTAGGTTTTCAGAGGCTTCATTCTGTGACTCTTGAGGAACTTGAAAACCACGTTACCGAATGGCTTGCACCACGCCGAGGTCCGCCGCATAACGGTTGACTATGAGCGGCGGAAGGTAACTTTAGAAGTTGCAGTGTGGGTCGGCGACATGGACGAACCTGCGGAACGGCGAGAGGCCTACTAGAGCGCCTTAATTGAAATCTCGGGACTTCTGTTTCTGGCGATGGAACCAACCGATCCACGATATCCGTTCAAGACCTCCGACTTGAGGATCGACGGATGCGATATGAGCAAGAATCTCGATCCTGAATTGTTAAAACCGCTGCCGGACGACACCTTGTTTCGTAGTCTTTGGGTGAACGAACGGAAAGTCTAGCGGGCTGGAGCATCGAGAACGCTTCTCGATGTTGTCGCCCAGTTGCATAGGTCCTTCGGCGCACAGAAAGCGCCTCAGGATGCAGAGCATAGGCGAGGCACGATAGCCGGAGGGACGCCGGCGCTACATAATGAAACTTTCTTCACAATGGGTGCGGGAGTTTGTTGAGTCGACGGTCGATGACCATCGACTGGCGGAGGACTTGACTGGCGTTGGGGTCGCGGTCGAGGGCATCAGCGGATCTGGGCCGGACACTGTGTTCGAGATGGAGATTGGAACGAATCGTCCGGACGCGATGAATCATTACGGGGTGGCACGGGAGGCGGCGGCGATTTATGACTTGCCGCTGAAGGCGCTTTCCGGCTTCCGGCTTCCGGCTTCCGAGAATCTTGGGACGCCCTTACCGATTACGGTGGAGGAGCCGCAGCTTTGTCCGCGGTTTTCGGCGCGCGTCATTCGCGAAACGAAGATCAAAGCTTCTCCCCAGAAGATTGCGCACCGCTTGCAACTTTTGGAGCAGCGGCCCATCAGCAACGCCGTGGATGCGACCAACTACGTGTTGTGGGAGATGGGAAAACCGACGCACGTCTTTGATATGGATTTGCTCGAAGGCGGTCGGCTCATTATTCGAAAGGCGAAGAATGGTGAGAAGCTGAAGACGCTGGACGGCGTGGAACGCACGTTAACCTCGGAAGATTTGGTGGTGGCTGACGCGAAAAGGCCGGTCGGACTGGCGGGAGTGATGGGCGGGTTCGACACCATGATTACCGACAAGACGCGGAATGTTCTGATCGAGTCGGCGTGGTGGGATCCGGTGACGGTGCGAAAGACGTCGCGGCGACATGGACTGCATACGGACGCATCTCACCGGTTCGAGCGCGGGGCGGATTTTGAGTCGACAGTTTTGTCGTGCGATTTGGTGGCGGCTCTCATTCTGGAATCGGGTGGGGGAGAACTGCTAGGCGATGCCGTCGATGTGGTGTCGAGAACATTGGACCAGGCACCCGTGGTGCTGAGGATTTCGGAAGTTCGGCGCATTCTGGGTGAGAATCTGGATGTCGTAGAGATTTTTCGCATTCTGAAAAAACTTGGATTTAGTTTAATTCCTGAAGGACAGGGCGACGCGCAGTTCCGAGTACAGATTCCGAGCTGGCGGCTGGATGTGGAGCGCGAGATCGATGTGATCGAAGAAATCGCGCGGCTGCATGGATATGACAAGTTCGAGAATACGCTGCCGGCGTACAGTGGCGCCGTGGTGGAAGCGCCGCACGCGGCGACGGACGCCGGGTTTCGCGAGCGGGCTTTGGCGCTGGGATACGACGAGGCGGTCTCGTTGACGTTCATTTCGCACGCGGACGCGGAGAAGTTTTCTTCGGCGGAGGTGCTGGAGTTGGAGAATCCGTTGAGCGAAGAGGCTTCGCTGATGCGCACATCCATGGCGCCGGGGATGCTCGACATGCTGGCGTGGAATTTGAATCGGGATTCGGAGAACGTCCGACTGTTTGAGATGGGACGGGTTTATGAAATGCGAGGCGGGGAGCGTGTGGAACCGGCACGCGCCTGCATGGGAGCGACGCTGGCAGCGGTGCAGGGGTCTCTGCCAGTTGGGGGGATGCTGGATGTGAGCAAAGGGGAGCATGCTGCCGTTGCAGAGGTATTTCGGTCGTTCAAAGGCGATGTGGAGAATTTGCTGGCGCCGTTTGCTTATCGTGAACTGAGTTTCGACCGGGAGACGGCGGAGTATTTTCATCCGGGACGATCGGCGCGAGCGCTGATGGATGGGGCGGTGGTCGCGCAATTCGGGCAGATTGCGATAGACGTGAAGTCGCAACGGAAGTTGCGCCAAGATGTTTTTTTCGCGGAGATCGATCTGGAGCAACTGCACGAGCGCGGGCTGCGGAAAGTAACTTTCACGCCGCTGGCCAAGTATCCGGCAGTAGAGCGCGATTTTTCGTTCGTGTTTGCCGACGAAGTGGGGTTTGAGGCGATGCGCAGAGCCGTGATGGGGTTGCGGTTGGGAGCGCTGCGTGAATTCAAGCCAGTGGAGATTTTTCGCGGAGGATCGATTGCGCCGGGAAGGTATTCGATTCTGTTGCGAGCGCGCCTGCAGTCGGACGAAGGGACGCTGCGGGATGAGCAGATTGCGCAGTGGTCGGGGCAAATCGTGGCGGCGCTGCAGGGGTTGGGGGGAATGCAGAGGGTTTAGTTCGCGGGACTGGGCACGGCCACGGGCTAGAATCCTGTTCATTGTTGTACTTTTTTGTACTTTTTACGCGGCGCTGAAGCGCCGCTCTTCCACGGTGCTTCCCGCGGTGCATCAGCATGCTTTCACCGTCCTTTCTTGTGCTAATCTGCCTGCTATGGCGGACGTTATTTCTTCCTTATCCTCTCGCAAAAAACATTTTCTCAGCGACAAGGTATCGCAATTTACCGAGTCGGTGATCCGGGAGATGACCCGGCAGGCGATGCTTTATGGGGCGGTGAATCTGGCGCAGGGATTTCCGGATTTTGCGGCTCCGGCGGAGATCAAGCAGGCGGCGCGGACGGCGATTGATGGCGACGTGAATCAGTACGCGATCACTTGGGGCGCGAAGAGTTTGCGCAACGCGATCGCGTGTCAGATGGGCGTGTGGCAAGGGCTTGCGGTCGATCCGGAAAAAGAAATTACGGTGTGTTGCGGATCGACGGAGGCGATGATTTCGACTTTGCTCGCGGTGTGCAACGCGGGAGATGAGGTCGTCATCTTCGAACCGTTTTATGAGAACTACGGGCCGGATTCGGTGCTGAGCGGGGCAAGGCCGCGGTTTGTGAAGCTGCGCCCGCCGGAGGGCGATGAAGGCGAGTGGACGTTTGATGAGAAAGAATTGCGCTCGGCTTTTGACAAGCAGACGAAGGCCATCATACTCAATACACCCAACAACCCTACCGGAAAAGTTTTCACCCGGGCGGAACTCGAACTGATTCGCGATCTGTGTGTAGAGTTTGACGTGTTAGCGATTACCGATGAGATTTACGAACACATTCTGTATGACGGGACCGATCACATTTCGATGGCATCGCTGGAGGGGATGCGGGAGCGGACGGTGACGATCAACGGCATGTCGAAAACGTATAGCGTGACGGGATGGCGCGTGGGATGGGCGGTTGCGCCGGAGAAGATCACGAATGCAATCCGCAAGGTGCACGATTTTTTGACGGTGGGAGCGCCGGCGCCGCTGCAAGAAGCGGGCGCGGCAGCCTTGAGCTTGCCAGCGGACTATTACGCTAGGCTGGCGGAGGGATATCGAGTGCGGCGGGATCACTTGATGCCGGCGCTGGAGGCGGCGGGGTTTAGGTGTTTTCGTCCGCGGGGTGCGTATTACGTGATGACGGACATTTCGGCGTTTGGATTCGCGGATGATGTGGAGTTTACGAAATATTTGGTGAAAGAAATTGGAGTGGCGGCGGTGCCGGGGTCGAGTTTTTATAGGGATCCGCGGGATGGGGCGCGGCAGGTGCGGTTTGCGTTCTGCAAGAAACTGGAGACGCTGGATGCGGCGGCGGAGAAGTTGGGGAAGTTGCGGGCGCGGAAATGAAGCTCAGGGACTGAAGCCCTCAGTTAATTCAGGGATCTCTTCGCAGCGCTGAAGCGCTGCGCCACCTAAAAGGCCAGTCGAGGACTCGCGGGCAAGAGTGCCCGCGTCGCAGGGATCGGGCTTCGCCCGATTGGACAGCGATGGCGGCTGTCCCCGCATGGCCTGTGCCAGCCCGCAAACTACTTCGTGACTATGCCGCAGGCGATGCGGTCGCCGGAGTTGCCGGAGGGATCGGTCTTCATGTCGTCGGCTTTGGCGTGGATGATGATCGCGGTGCCGCCGTTGCTGAAGAGGGAATGAGGGCCGTCGCCGAGAGTTACGTCTTTGTCCTCCAGGGTCGCGTCGGCTTTGCCTTTCACGTCGATGGTGAAGTTCAACATGTCGCCGGCGTGGTGGCCTTCGGGATTATCGAATCCGTGCTTCTTGCCATCGGGATTGAAATGCGGGCCGGCGGATTTGAAGTCGGGCAGATCGCACTTCGGGATCTGGTGGAAGTGGATGGCGTGCTCGCCGGGCGGCAGGTCGTGAAGATGAAGCTTGAGGGCAACGCCTGATCCCTTTTGCGAGACAATGACCGTGCCGACTGCTTTGCCTTGGGAGTCCGTGACTTCGATTTTGGTCTTGGCTGCGCTGGGAAGGGCGAAAAGAATCAGAGCAACAGTCGCCGCTAGCGTGGGGAGGGTTGTGGGTTTCATGCGGGGAATTATAGCTAAAGTGGCACTGCCAAGGCCATGTTGGCACTAGGGGGCGATCGATCCACAGGGCGGTGGAGTATACTTCGTGAAAGTTTGAAATCTTTCCGGGGAAGCGTGCACTCATGGCGTTGAATGCGGTGGAGCAGGTAACGGAACAGGTTCCGGCAGACGATTTTAGGGCACTGGAAGAGAAGATTTATCGCACTATCGAAATGTACAAAGCAGCGCGGCAGGCGCAAGCTACGGCGGAACGAGATGCGCAGCGCGCGCGGCAGCAATTGGAAGAGCGCGAGGAGCAATTGGCCACGCTGCGGCGTGAGGCAGTGCAGTTACGCAAAGAGCGGGAAGAGATTCGCACGCGAGTGGAGAAGATGCTGGAGCAGATCGAGACGATCGCGGAGGCGAGCTAGGAAACCGCTGCCGGCTTCTGGCCTCATGCTCCACCGGGTGCTGGCTTCCTGGATAGGGGGTGAGAACGGAGTAGACGGGCAGGGACAGCCGGTTCCTGGCTTCGCTCGGAATGACAGATATTCACGTTACTGCCTGACACAGGTATTTTCGTTACCGCGTGACAAAGGTTACTCATTATGGCGACGGCGGCTAAGGATTCTACATTGAAGGATGCGCAAAACGGCAGCGTGCGGGTGGAGATTTTTGATCAGGCCTATAACTTGCGCGGGTCGGATCCGGAATACATTCTGAAGCTGGCGGAGTATGTGGACTCGAAGATGCGAGCCGTGGCTGAAGCTACTAATACGATTGACACGGTACGGCTGGCGGTGCTCGCGGCGCTGAACATCGCCGATGAGTATCACCTTTTGCGGCGGAAGCAGGAGAATGGATCGACGGATTATCAGAAGCGCGCGCATATACTGGCCAGCGCGCTCGATGAAGTTTTGGAAGATGACCGCAAGGCCAGCTAAGCAGTTCTAAGACCATCGACGTAGTTTCTGCGAACGAAAAATCACTTCTGCAGATTTCAGACTGCTGTGGAAAGGTCGATTTCTGCGTCATTGCTGGGGCAATTGCAATTGCCGATTGTGCAGGCGAGATTACTTTAGTTGCAACTGATCTGCCAACTATTTGCGCTTCCCCTATTGCTAATTCGCGAGGAATTCTCCTAGCATCTGAAGTGAAAGCCGGCCTGCGGGGTTGGTGATGACGGTAACCGATTTTTGAACCAATGCTGAATGAACGGGGACTCGACTCGAACTAGGATCCGGTGCGCAACGCTCCGCCATGCGGAGATGCCTAAAGGGTCTCGGCGGGTTCCCAACGTCTACCTGACGGTTCATTCTCGGCCCGTCACACGGCACAGTGGGTCGGCTTGAATTGTTTCACCTCAAGGGGCTAAAGCCCTGATAAGTTTGCGCATTATGCGGCGCTAAAGCGCCGCTCTTCCACGATACTGCCAGGCGCCCGTCCCTGCTACACTGGTTCACGTAGCAAGTCCTTGTTTCCTGCATCTAATTAAACGTGTATCCACAATTAGTGCATTTCGGGCGGTTTTTTCTGCCGACGTATGGCTTCCTGGTTTCGATGGGAGTGCTGATCGGGTTATGGATCAGCGTGCGCAATTCCGAGCGGTTGGGGATTGACGGCGAGAAGGCTTGGAATCTTGGAATTCTGGTGGTGTTGTGCGGGATTCTGGGCGCGAAGGTCCTCTACGTCATCAACGAGTGGAGCTATTACTCGAAGCATCCGGGAGAGATTTTCAGCGTCAACACGTTGCAGGCGGGCGGAGTTTTTTCTGGCGGATTGATTGCCGCGTTCATGGCGGCGGCGTGGTACGTGCATAGGCATCATATGCCGCCGCTCGGAACTTGCGATGCGTTTGCGCCGGGGCTGGCATTGGGGCACGCGATCGGACGGCTCGGATGTTTTGCAGCGGGATGCTGCTACGGGAAAGAGACGCACCATTTTTGGGGCGTGGTGTTTCGCAATCCGCTGGCAAATCAGATTACGGGAACTCCGCTGAACATTCCGCTGGAGCCGACACAGTTATTCGAGGCGGCGGTGGAGTTTGCGAATTTCGTTTTTCTGATGTGGTTGCTGAAGCGGCGGAAGTTTGACGGTCAGATTTTTGGTACGTTCCTGTTTATCTATGGCGTGGCGCGGTTCTTTCTGGAGTTTTTGCGCGACGATCCGGGGCGCGGATCGGTGTTTGGCGGGGCCATGTCGGGGACGCAGTTGATTGCGATTGCGCTGGTGATTGGCGGTGGATTGATCTGGTGGTTAAGGCCGGGAGCGAAGAACGTGACGTCCCAGGCGGTAGGTGCGATGCGGTAGAGAGCCTCGGCTTTCGGACTGAAAAGTCTTCAGCACATGAGGACACAGGGGTACACGGGGTGAGGCAGGTGGGTCCCGCGTGCCAATGTTCGATTCCCTTTCTAGTATGCTTCCTTGGAATGTCGGGAGCATTTCCCATTCTTATTTCCGCTGTGGCTGAAGATGCCGGCAAGCGGCTGGATCAGTTTCTGGCTACGCGGCTTGCATCGGTCAGCCGGGCGCGGGTGCAGGAGCTGATTGCTTACGGTCTCGTGCTGGTCAACGATTCTCCAGCGAAGGCTTCACTGAAGCTGCGTGGCGGTGAGCGGGTCAGCGTACTGGGCGAGGCGCAGCGGGCGCCGCTGAAGGCTGTCGCGGAGGAGATTCCGCTCGACATTGTTTATGAGGATGACGATCTCGCGGTGATCAACAAACCCGCGGGGATGATGGTGCATGCGGGAGCGGGAGCGACGGACGGTGCGCGGAATCGCGGGACGTTAGTGAATGCGCTGCTGCATCATCTCGCGAGTTTGTCGGGAGTGGGTGGGGAGTTGCGGCCGGGGATTGTGCATCGTCTGGATAAAGAGACGAGCGGGCTGATCGTGGTGGCGAAGAACGACGAGGCGCATCGCAAGCTGAGCGCCCAGTTTGCGGCGCGGGAAGTGAAGAAGAAATATGTGGCGCTCGTGCATGGGTGGGTGAAGGAAGGGTCGGGGACGATTACGCAGAGCATCAGCCGGGACCGGGTGCGGCGCACGCGGATGACGACGCGGCTTGAGGGTGGACGGACAGCGGTGACGCATTATCGCGTGGTGCGGCGGTTGGATACGAAGTTTGGGAAGTTTACTTTGTTGGATGTGAAGATCGATACGGGGCGGACGCACCAAATTCGGGTGCATGTGGCGGCGATGGGGCATCCGGTGGTGGGGGATACGATGTACGGGGCTCCGAAACAGGCGCGTGGGAAAAATGCCGTTATTGGGCTGGGGCGGAATTTCTTGCACGCGGCGGAGTTGGAGTTTCGGCATCCCCGGACGGGAGAGGTGGTTGCGTTGAAGAGTGAGTTGCCGGAGGAGTTGCGGGAGTTTCTTGGTAAGGTGGAGGAATAGGGGTTTTGAGGATGGCTCCCGGGTCCGACCCTCAGGGGCTGAAGCCCGAATTTATTGTCGATGCTTTACGCGGCGCTGACGCGGCGCTGTTCACGGTACGGCTTGAGCGGTTGCGGGGGGTAGATATAATAGATTGTTAAATGAGGGGCATGGTTACGCGAGACACTTTCCTGAAAAGTTCATTCCTGGCGTGGGTGGCGGTTTTCGTGCTCGTGGCGGGCGCGTGGCGGATTGGTATGGCACAAGCGGGTACGGCGCCCTCGTCCTCTCCAGGCTCCGCGACGCCGCAGGCTGCGCCTAGCCAACAGAATTCCAGCGGCTCGGGGGCGGACAACGAAGAGGTCCTCAAAATCCGGGTGGGCATCAACGAAGTGAACGTTGTGTTCACGGTGACGGACAAGCACGGCAGGCGCGTGACGGATTTGAAGCAAAACGATTTTCGGATTGTAGATGACAGCAAGCCGGCGGTGGAGGTACGAAGCTTCCATGCGGAAACGAATTTGCCGCTGCAGGTGGGGTTGCTCATCGATGCCAGCAGCTCCGTGCGCGACCGGTTCAAGTTCGAGCAGGAATCGGCAGTCGAATTTCTGAACCAGACGGTGCGCAAGCGTTATGACCAGGCGTTTGTCGTGGGATTTGATGCGACGCCAGAGGTGACCCAGGATTTCACCGATGACACGGAGAAACTGGCGCACGGGGTTCGCGAACTGCGGCCGGGGGGCGGGACGGCTATGTACGATGCGCTTTACTACGCCTGTCGCGACAAGCTGCTGAAAACTCCGCAGATTGGACCGACGCGGCGGGCAATTATCCTGCTGAGCGATGGAGAGGACAACCAAAGCCACGTGTCCCGCGAGGAAGCGATCGAAATGGCACAGCGGGCGGATGCGATCATCTACACCATCAGCACTAACGTGAGCGGAACCAAGGGAGCGGGCGACAAAGTGCTGGAGCGCATGGCGGACGCTACCGGAGGCCGAGCATTTTTTCCTTTCCAGATTCGCGACGTGACGAATGCGTTTGCCGAGATTCAGGATGAGTTGCGCAGCCAGTATGATGTGTCTTATAAGCCAGCGGATTTCAAGCCGGACGGGCACTTTCGCACGATTGAGATCGTGGCCAATGACCGGAAGAATTTCAAGGTGAGGGCCCGGCGGGGATATTACGCGCCGGTGGCGCAGTAAACAGCTTCTAGCTTCTGGCTTCTAGCGGGTTCAAGTGCTGCTGTCGTTTGGCAACCGATGCCGGGATATTCTGGGACACCGCTTCCGAAAAAGTTGGGGATCAAGCCGGGGTTTCGCGCTCAATTCGCGAACCCTCCGAAGGAGCTGCTTGCGGAGTTGGCGGAGCCATTAGCGGAATGCAAAATTCTCAAGCAGGGGGATGATGGGCTTGATTTCGCCATGCTGTTCACGAAGTCGCGGGCGGAATTGACGAAGGAATTTTCGCGGATAGCAATGCTACTGAAACCGACGGGAATGCTGTGGGTGAGCTGGCCGAAGAAGAGTTCTGGAGTGGCGACCGACCTGGACGAAAAGGTGGTGCGCGAGATCGGCCTGAAGGCGGGGCTAGTGGACGTGAAGGTGTGCGCGGTGACGGATATTTGGTCGGGACTGAAGTTTGTGCGGCGCGCGAAAGATCGCAGGTTAGACTAAAAGGCCCGGGCCCGGGCCCGGGCCCGGCCGACGACGGAGCCGGTTAGCTCCCGCCGGCGAGGCCTGGCCGGCAAAAATCTACGCTGTGCGCGAGCCCATGATGAGGTGGGCTACAAAAGAAACTACGGCGAACAGCAATAAGAGATGGATCAATCCGCTGGCTACGTGGAACATCAGAAAACCACCAGCCCATAGAATGAGCAGCAGCAGAGCAATCACGAGAAACGGTCCGAATCGCATCTACGCCTCCTAAACATCAGCTCTCAAGTTCAAGCTAGCGGGCACAAGAACAATTCTGTTTATACGACGGACGACGGCAGGGCAATATCGGCAAAAAACTGTAAAGCGATGAGGGTGCAGCCGTAGAAACGCGGCGCAGATCAAGGAGTTGGCGATGGTGAGAGTGGGATTGATTGGATTTGGGGTGGCGGGGCAGGCTTTTCACGCGCCTGTTATAAGCGGCGTTCGGGGTATGGAATTGGTTTGCATCCTCGAACGCAAAGGATCGCGAGCGCGAGAAAAATATCCTGATGTGCGGGTGGTGCGGACGCTGGATGAATTGCTGGCGGATAAGGGAATTCAGCTGTGTGTGATCGCGACGCCGAATGATTCGCATTTCGAACTGGCGCGGGCTTGCTTGTCGGCGGGGCGGGATGTGGTGGTGGATAAACCGTTCGCGCCGACACTGGCGGAAGCGGAAGAACTGGTGCGGCTAGCTGCGGAGCGCGGGCGATTGATCACGGTGTATCAGGACCGGAGGTGGGACGGCGATTTTGGAACGGTGAAAAAGACCCTGCAAGCGGGCAGCTTGGGAGAGGTTGTGGAGTATGAGTGCCGGTATGACCGGTTTCGTCTGGAACCGAAGAAGAATGCGTGGCGGGAAAAACCAGATCGACCGGGAGCAGGTGTGCTGTTTGATCTGGGACCGCATGTGATTGATCAGGCGCTGGTGTTGTTTGGCCAACCGAAGGCGATTACGGCGGTGGCGTTTTGCGAACGGGAAACGTCGCAGGTAGATGATGCATTTGATGTTTGCCTGGAATATCCCAGGCTGCGCGCGATGGGACGAGCGCGGATTATTGCGTATGCGCCGGGGCCGCATTTCTTGATTCATGGAACGAAGGGATCGTTTGTGAAGTATGGAATGGATCCGCAGGAAGCGCGGCTGCGGGGAGAGAATCCTCCGCAGGGATTGGACTGGGGCCCGGATTGGGGTGAAGAGGCGGAAGAGTTGTGGGGAACGTTAAGCTTGGTGGGTGAGCCCAGCGTGAAACTAAAGACGGATCGCGGAGATTATCGCGGGTTCTATGCGAATGTGCGGGATGGGATGGAGAAGAAGGCTCCGCTGGAGGTGACGCCGGAGCAGGCGCTGCGCACGATGCGGGCGATTGTGCTGGCGCACAAAAGCAGCCGGGAGCGGCGGACGGTGGAGTGGGGAGAAACGCCGGAGTGACTTGAGGTCGCTTCTTTTTGGTCCGCGCTGGTGGTACTCTTCTTGGGCCCATGAAAAATCTTACGCGTCGACGATTCGGCAAGACTTTGGCTGGCGCAGCCGCGGCTGTGGCTGCCGGTGCGTCTTTGCCACGAATTGCGTTGGCTCAGTTAGCTAAAGCGGGTTTGCTGCGATTTCCGGATAACTTTGTCTGGGGCTGCTCTACCGCCGCCTATCAGGTTGAGGGCGCGGTGAATGAAGACGGACGGAAACCGTCGGTGTGGGATACGTTCTCGCACACGCCGGGCAAAACGTTTCAGGGAGAAACCGGCGATGTCGCCGATGATTCCTACCATCTCTATAAAGAAGACGTGAAGCTGCTCAAGAATCTGGGAGTGGGCGGGTACCGCTTCTCGATTTCATGGTCGCGAGTCTTCCCTGACGGGACGGGTCAGCCGAACGAAAAAGGGCTGGCTTATTACCAGCGCGTGGTTGACGAGCTGCTTAAGAACAATATTGCGCCCTACATTACGCTGTTTCACTGGGACCTGCCGCAGGCTCTGCCGGGGGGATGGCAGTCGCGCGACACCTCGAAGGCATTCGCCGATTATGCAGCGTATATCGCCAAGCACCTTTCGGATCGTGTCGGCCACTTTTTTACCATCAATGAGTTCACCTGCTTCACCGACCTGGGATACAAGACCGGGAGGTTCGCACCGGGCCTTAAGTTGCCGGATGGAGAAGTGAATCAGATACGGCACAATGCGGTGCTGGCGCACGGTCTGGCGGTCGAAGCCATTCGGGCGAATGGGAAGAGCGGAACGCAGGTTGGTCTGGCGGAAAATGCCACGGTGTATGTGCCAGTGATCGAGGACCAGAAGCAAATCGAGGCGGCGCGACGAGCGACGCGCGAAGAGAACGCTCCGTTTCTCACGGCACTCATGGAAGGCAAGTACACCGACGGCTATCTGCAGCGGGAGGGCGCGAACGCTCCCAAGGTGGAGGCCGGTGATATGAAGATTATCGGCAATCCGCTGGATTTCGTCGGGCTCAATGTGTACACCCCGGAATATGTTCGCGCGGACTCGTCAGCGGCGGGCTACATCGTGGAGAAGCGCCAGACTTCGTATCCGCGCATGGCTTCGGACTGGCTATATATTGGGCCAGAAGTGATCTACTGGGCGGTGCGCAACGTCAGCGACATTTGGAGACCTAAGGCTCTCTACATCACGGAGAATGGTTGCTCGGCGGACGACGTGGTAACGGCGAACGGACGAATCGAGGACACCGACCGGGTCATGTATCTGCGCAATCACCTGACGCACCTGCATCGCGCTGCTTCGGAGAGCTACCCGATCAAGGGATACTTCCTCTGGAGCCTGATGGATAATTACGAGTGGGCGGACGGTTATAGCAAGCGATTCGGGCTGCACTACGTGGACTTCAAGACGCAGACGCGCACTCCTAAGCTCAGTGCGGAGTGGTACCGCGAGGTAGTTTCGCGGAACGCCGTCGAATAAAAGCAATATTATTGCTGCTGATCGCGCTTCGTCGCGTAGTATCCGGCGCGGGTCTGGATTTTGTAGCCTTCTTTTGATTTGATTTCCAGTTTGCGGTAGCCGCCATCAAGCACTGTGTTGGCGGAGGTGTAACCGAGGCTATATTGGCTGCGCAATTCAGCGGCGATCTGGTCGAAGGCTTCCTTCAGCTTGTCGAATTTGTTTCCAACGTTGATCACTCGGCCACCCGTCGCCTCGGTAAGCTTTTTCATTTCGCTTTCGCCCGAGTAGCCCAGGCTCATGCCGCCGTAGAACCCGCGATCGGCGCAGAGCAGGACGTAGACAATGGCATCGGCTCTCTGGGCAGCCTCGATGGCGTCTTTGATTTTGAGCTTGCTACCTTCGTCTTCGCCGTCGGTAAGAAGGATCATGGCCTTGCGCCCTACTTCTTTAGCGAGCATCTCGTTGGCGGAAAGATAAACGGCATCGTAAAGGACGGTGCCGGGAGCGTTATGCACGGGAACGGGGCCTTGTCCGAGGCCGGGAATTCCGCTGGCTCCGCTGGTGACTCCGCTGTTGATTTTCACTTTGTTCAAGGCGGCTTGCAGGCGATGAACATCACGGGTGTAATCCTGAATCAGTTCGGATTGAACGTCGAAATCCATCACGTAGGCTTCGTCTTTGTCGGTGAGAATCTGGCGGAGGAAAGCTCCACCGACTTCCTTCTCCATATCCAGGACTCTGATTTGGCTGCCGGATGTATCAATGAGGATGCCCAGGGTGAGCGGGAGATTCGATTCGGCGGTAAAGTATTTGATGGTTTGCGGCTTGCTGTCTTCAAAGACCTGGAAGTCGTCTTTGGTCTGATTGGGGATGAGCGCGCCGTGCTTGTCCTTGACGTTGAAGAAGACGCCGACGACGTTGACGTTGACCTTCAGGGTTTCATCCGACTTTTCGGGAACGGATTGTCCCGCGTCTTGCCCTGCGTTGGCGGACTGGGAGAGGGTGGGATTCTGAGCCCTGGCGGCGGGAGCGGCGCCGGACACCTCTGCCAGACAAAAAAGGACCGAGGCAGCGACCAAGGCGGGCAAAAATCTCGGATTATTGAATAGTTTGGGCACGAATGATTCCCTCTCGAGGTTTTTGTTAGTCTAGTCCTTTGAAGTTGGATGCACCAAATGGTAAGGTTCGGGCATCCCAAGGGTGTGAAGGTGTTTTTGGTCTTTTAGTTGGCCAGGAGTAGAGATAAACGATTTTTGCACTGATTCTGGGATTGGGGACAAGGAACGGAAGGTGACTGTGAGGAACCAAACCGCGGCTCAAGAGAGACCACGGACGGTCGTAGCCGGCTGGATGGCCACCGTTCTATTTGCAGGATGTTTCGGCGCCTACTTCGGCCTAGGGGTTCCGAAGATGGCGGCACAGACGTCCGGAAGCCAAGCCCAGCCGACGCAGCCTGCACAAACCCAGCCCGCACAAACTGATGAGATTCCGGACGCGCCCAGCGTGCAACCTTCGGCGACACCGGCCGAGCCACCGCCGATTCCTAAACCGGAGGAAAAGAAGCCGGCGACGGTGGATCGAAACCCGTGGACGAACCAGCCGAATACGCCGCCGGCCCAGCCGGCCGCGGCTCCGGGCGACGAGACTTCCGCGCCGCCACCCGCCATGCCTCCGGTCAAGACGGTGCCGCCGGGTTCGGTGAAAGCGCCACGCGCTCAGGAGCAGCTTTACACCTACGTGGTGCACACCAATTTTGTGCAGGTACCGGTTACGGTGAAGGATCGCGACGGCCGGAGAGTAGATGGGCTTCTGCCTACTGACTTCAGCGTCAAGGAAAACGGGACGTTGCAGAAGTTAACGTTTTTCAGCAGCGATCCCTTCGCGCTTTCGGTGGCGATTGTGTTGGATCTGGGAATGTCGGATGCAACGGTGCAGAAGGTCAACCAAACCTTCCCAGCACTGGTAGGTGCGTTCGCTCCGTATGATAACGTGGCGCTTTACACCTTCAGCAGCACGGTGAGCCAGATCAGCGGTTTCACGGCGCCAACCCAGAGGCTCACCGCGATATTCAGCCAAATCAAGACGGTGCGCGGGAGCAACAACGGCCCTGCCGTGCTAAGCGGACCACTGGCACCCAACGGTCCGATTATCAATGGCATTCCGGTAGGCAGTCCGACTCAGCCCGTTTATACGCCGCCGAAACAGGCTCGCGTGCTAAATGACGCGATTCTTCGGGCCGCGCTGGACCTGAGTAAACAAGACCGTACGCGGCGCAAGATCATCTTCGTGATCAGCGACGGACGCGAGTTTGGCAGCCAGGCTAGCTACAGGGACGTGCTGAAAGTATTGTTGTCGAATGAGATCCAAGTGAAGGCAGTAGCAGTGGGAAGCGCCGCCCTTCCGGTGTATGACAAGGTGGAACGGCTGCACCTGCCGCGCGAAGGCTACGATGACATCCTGCCGAAGTATGTGTCTGCCACGGGGGGCTTGCCGGTTTATCGGGAGCTTACGCAAAGCGCGATTGAAGACACCTATGCGCAGGCCATGGGCGAGGCACGAAACCAGTACACGCTAGGCTATACACCCACTCCGCCAAAGACGCCGACTGCAAGGGCGTATCACGATATCGAGATCCTGGTTAGCCGCCCGGGGTTAAAGATTTACGCAAAGGCTGGATATTATCCAGCGCCGGCGGCGGCGCGGTAGAGAGTAAGACATTTCTCTAGTCGATAATCTCCGTTTTCGACCAGGATCTGGATCTGAGGACCCGAAATCCATATCCGGCGTGTCCTTTGCGGCTCTCCTGAACCCTATTCCGGGAGGGGTCACCTGAGTAACCTGCGGGGCGACGGGTGCGTGTGATATAAAAGGCCCGAGCCCCCAAAGGGATATTTTTGCGCGCGGAAGGGTGTGTGATCCGCGCTTTTTGAGGAAAGCCTTGAGTTTCATCAACTTCGCAGCCCGCGAGATTAATTGCAAAATCGTGTACTACGGCGCCGGGCTGGGCGGCAAAACGACGAACCTGCAGGTGATCTACCAGAAGACCGCCGAGCAGCAGAAGGGGAAGATGATTTCGCTCGCCACCGAAACCGAGCGAACGCTGTTCTTCGATTTCCTGCCCCTTGATCTAGGGACGGTGCGCGGGTTCAAGACGCGAATCCACCTTTACACAGTGCCCGGGCAGGTCTTCTACGACGCCAGCCGCAAGCTGATTCTGCGCGGTGTGGATGGCATCGTCTTCGTGGCCGACTCGCAGGAACAGCGCATGGATGCGAACGTGGAAGCGCTCGACAACCTGATGTCGAACCTGAAAGAGCACGGCTACGACTTCAACAAGATTCCCTACGTGCTGCAGCTCAACAAGCGCGACCTGCCCAATATTCTCTCCACTGAAGCCCTGGGCAAAGAGCTCCGCAAGAAAAATGAGGCCGTGATCGAGGCAGTAGCGTTTCAGGGTACCGGGGTGTTTGAGACCTTGAAAGAAATTGCCAAGCAGGTGCTGACGGAGCTGAAAGCCGGCGGGTAAGCGAAGGCAGTTTCCAGTTTCCGGTTCCCATTCCCGCGAATGTCTGTGCCGGACGACTCTCAGGCATGATTTGCACTGGGCAGGAGTTACTCCATCGGCTGTCCTGACGCCAGCACACCTTTGCTGGTACCCCAGGGATGGATTTCAGGTTTGAGGAAAGCAGCGGCGACGGAAGGATCGTCCTTCAACAAAGTCGTGGTCTGCTCCGCGCCTACGCGGAAGATGCCAACGGCCCGCAACTCGCCCGGAACGCTCAACGGGAACAGTCCGGCAATGGCCAGAAATCCTTGCTCGGTCATCTGTTTGATGAAAGCAGGATGTTCCTTCCCCACGAAATTAAAGGCAAGGGCGTCCGATTTCCATTTTTCGCCCCTCTTCATCAGAACCAGTGTGTACTGCTCGAATCCTGGAGGCTCGGTTGGGCTGTGAATGGTGCTCGGGTCGATCACCCACGGCCCAAGAACCTCAGGAGAGAGCCGGCCTGCCTTGACCGCCGGATCGCCGTCAGCCCATTGCTTTGCTTGCGCCGCTGACTCTGCTTGCAACACAAATATCCCGCGCAGCTTCGTGTCATCCAGGAAAGGCCCAGCAATCACAAGCTTGTGTTCGGCCGCCATCTTATGGATATTGGCCATGTGCTCTTCCTGAAGCTTTTCGCCCGCTTCTTTGCTCAGTTGCGGAGCATTCGCTGGACGATTCAACAGTACAAAAAAGTAGTGCGTCGGTTGCGCGCTCGGCTGGGTCTCGGTTTGTACGAAGGCGGATCTTGCCAGCACAATCAGACCCAACAGAAGTACGCCGCTAAAAGAAACTTTTTTCATACGCTATACGCGCCGCACGTTGTGCCGCACCGATTCTAATCCGTTCGGGATGTAGTCGCAGATGAGGACGGTCAGATCGTGGTCCCGTAATGCAGCCCGGTGCCTGATGAGGATGCTAAATCATTTCGCTTCATTTCGAAGGGAAAACTCTGGGGACATCAGTAAGAGCCGTCCCTGTATGCTACCGGCCGACTCCGGCGTGACTTACTCGCAATTTTGATTGGGTGAGTTCTTTCACGTCCAGGTCCCCGCTCTTGTCCTTATCCAGCCGGTCAAATTCCGCTTCCATAAATTTCATGCGCTCCGCTTTGGAGATCCTGCCGTTTTTGTCTTTATCCATGAGGAGCAGCAGTTGCTTGACCTCCTCCTCCTCGCGGAGCGCCAATTTGTCCTGCGGCTTTGGCACTGCCGCTTTGGTTTGCGAAATCGCCCTACCCAGCATGACCAAGTCGCCACCACGCAGGAAATAAAGAAACCGTGGGGGGGATGATAAAGGAATCGTAACGTCACGCCGCAAAGGACCGAGATTGCATCGGAAACAGCGATGCAATGGTGCGGCAAAAGGGCGTGATGCGATTTGTTACTTGGTCGGCGGCGATCGCCGCCTACACACGCAACCAAACTTTGTAGCGGTACCTGATAATTTTTTCTTCTCCAGCCTTTAAGGTGACTTCCCAAGTCAGTCGAGAGAGCGGATTATCGACAGCGATGGCTTCTGCGAGCTTGGCCGTTTTGCCATCGTCGGTCTGAGATTCCACACTTCCCCGCACTCTGTCGGCAATGCTCAAGCGAACCTCCTTACTTTTGTAATTCTTGATGGTCAGCGTTCCTTCGATGGTCACTTGATCGTAGTTGTAGTTGCGCCGCCGCTGAACATCCTTCTGACGCTCGACTTCATTTTCTTCATGGCTCGCGCGAATGTCGGTCGCGACCGTCAGCTTCAGACTTGAGGTCGCGCCTTTGGGCGTGTAGGGCAAGGTATCCTGGGATAGCGGATTGGTACCGGAAATCACCATGGAGGGCGCGCTGGTCCAGGGAAACTTGGTCGTATTTTTCAAGCGAAGCGCGTGCCAGATATCATCTTTCGTGGAACGATCCGATCCTGAATTTAGGTTGTTCTGCGGGATGCCGAATCCGTCTACGCGGGGCTGGTCCTCCAGGTTCCACTCGTAGATGTGCTCGTAGCTTACGGTGTCGGAAAAGACGTTGTAAGTGGCGCGCTCGCCGCGAGCCAAGGTGACATTTTTCCGGCTGTACAAAAAGAGATCTTCTTCCTGTGTTCCGGGTAATTCTCCGACTGTGGTCGCAAGACTGGGTGCCGCCGGGGCTTCGAAATCGAGTAGAGCACCAATCGCCTGACCGGTGAGCGCGTTTGAATAGCGTGCCTTCGTGTCGTCCTTGCGCGCGGCCGCCTGCATGAAATCGAGCAGGCTTTGTTCCAACGCCATAGGCGACGGAACGTTTGCATAAGCAAAGTTTGGCACGCCCACCGCGAAAAACAAGTCTGTGTCTTTCAAGTCCTCGGCGTCATTCACGAGTACCGATTGCATCGTAATCTGTGCCATCTGGTCATCTTTCAGTGAGATCAGATACGAAGGGGTCCACCCCAATCCGTGTTCCAGATATCCCATCGTCAAGTTGGCATGTCTAGACGCACCCTTAATTTTGAAGCGCAACGCCTTGCGTTCTTCTTCCCGCGCTTGCTGAAGCATGGGATCCGCCGGCAGAATTACACGCGCGATGTTGTGGAAATAGAGAGCCAAAAGCTTATCTTCGGATTTCAGCAGAAGGTATTCCGGCATCGCTCGCGGCTGTGGCGGAGGCACGGAATTCGGATAGAAGATCTCCGACGGGTTGAGTGGTGGCGTGGAACCTGCACCCGGCTTCTCCGCTGGCCGAAAATCGACGATTTCGCCCGTGTACTCTTTTTGATTGTTATCGACGATCGTAACCACCTTGCCGGCATTAGCCAGCAACACCTCCGCAAGGACTGTCAGGTTCTGTTGCTCGGGGACTTTGTAGCGGTGAGCAACGACTTCATCGAGCGATGTTCCCGCATCATTCGGAGCAATCCATAGAGAGCCCAGAGTTGCGTTCGGGACCGGGGAAAGATTCCCCACGCCGGCCTCGAGGTGCGCGTCGCCCTGCTTTACCACAAATGCCAACCCATTCTTGAAGGCAGCGACGGCGGTCGCTCTTAATTCGGTTTCCGGCGCTTCTCCCGAATAGGCAACGAGGGACCAAACAATGCATGGACACACAACCAAAGCGAACCGGCGCGGGATCTTCATCAGGATCTCCTAGACTTCAATTGATCCTGATTATGCGTTGCGAAGGCAGGAAGAGCGAGATACAAATAAGGTTCCGAACATGTTGGACTAAGAAAGTGGCCGCTCGTTTGTAACGTTTTGATCTCGAAGAGCACTACGGAATATACGGTGGGGTGCAGGCTGGTGCCGTCGCAAGGAAGCCAGCCACAGTGCGGAGGTCGATATGTTTGCTCGTAAGGTTGCTGCTCTCCTCAAGCCGAATTCACTTCCGGAATTTACGAATCTCATCGAGAGTAAAATTCTTCCCTGGCTGCGAAAGCAAGACGGTTTCCTGGATTTGATCACCCTGGCCGTCCCGGATAGCAACGAAGTCGCGACCATCAGCTTCTGGGATCACCAAGCAAACGCGGACGCTTATCACACGAGCGGATATCCAGAAGTGACGGAGATTTTGGAAAGGCTTCTGGACGGAAAGCCTTACGTCAAAACATTCAAGGTTGTGGGCTCAACACTTCAAAGAATCGCGCCCGTGCGGCCCTGTCCGGCAAAGCATCTCCAAAAGAGCCCTCCGGCAGAACTTGACTATCGCTCGACTGAGACCGTCTGACCGATTCGGTATCGGAGGCGGATAGTCGACGAGGATGTCCAGCGAGAACACCAGGCGCTACGCTCGTCGCTTGAGTCCAAAGGCGCCAGGCATGCATCTACGCAGGCATGGCAAACCTGACGGAATTCAGCCTGGGCGACGCCGTCGCGGTTCTCACTCGCACTCCGGCATCAATAAATGCGCTCCTGCGCGGCCTGCCTAGCATCTGGGCATACCACAACGAAGGAACAGATACGTGGAGCGCCTTCGATATCGTGGGCCACCTGATCGTCGGGGAGCGCACCGACTGGATGCCGCGGGTGCGGATCATTCTGACGGACGGCGAAGCGCGGCCATTTGATCCCTTTGACCGCTTTGCGCAGGCGAAAGAGAGTCAGGGCAAATCGCTGGAGCAACTTCTGGACGATTTCGCCCGCCTGCGAAAAGAGAACTTAGTGGCGCTGCAGGCGCTGAACTTACGGCAGGAAGACTTGACCCGGCGGGGAAGGCATCCGGCGCTGGGAGTGGTGACGCTATCGCAACTTCTGGCGACATGGGCGGTGCACGACCTCACCCATTTGCATCAACTTTCCCGTGTGATGGCCTACCAGTATCGTGATGTAGTCGGTCCTTGGAGTGCCTTTCTGGGCGTGCTTAAATGCGGTGGTCATAGCGCTCCGTAGGAATCGAGCTCGGGCGGGCCTCCGCCGCAACTCAGCCCAATACCAATGAGGGGTCAGCAATGAGCACAATTCTGGTTACCGGCGGTTCGGGCTTCATCGGGAGCCATTCAATCCTGCAGCTCTTGGCTGCGGGACATCAGGTGCGGACCACGGTAAGGAGTTTGAAGCGCGAGGGCGACGTACGCGCCATGCTGAAGGAAGGCGGGGCCAAACCCTCCGATCGCTTGTCGTTCATCGCCGCCGATCTGGAAAAAGATGGGGGCTGGCCGGAAGCTGTCGCCGACTGCGAATACGTGCTGCACGTTGCGTCGCCCTTTCCTCCGAACGTGCCCAAGAATGAGGATGAACTGATTGTGCCTGCGCGCGAAGGCACGCTTCGGGTGCTGTGTGCCGCGCGCGATGCCGGTGTGAAGCGCGTGGTGCTGACGTCCTCGTTCGCGGCGATCGGCTATGGTCAGAAGCCGCAGAGTACGCCGTTCAACGAGACGAACTGGACGGACATCAATGGCGAAGGCGTAACGGCTTACGTGAAATCGAAGACCTTGGCTGAGCGCGCAGCTTGGGATTTCATTGCCCGGGAAGGCGGCAACCTCGAGCTTTCGGTGATCAATCCGGTGGGCGTGTTCGGCCCGGTCCTGGGGTCTGACTATTCGACGTCGATACTTCTGGTGCAGCGCATGATGGACGGGGCCGTGCCCGGCTGCCCGCGGCTCTATTTCGGCGCCGTCGATGTGCGCGACGTTGCCGACCTGCACATCCGGGCCATGACTCATCCTGCCGCCAAGGGCGAGCGCTTCCTGGCAGTGGCTGGCGACTTCCTGTCGATGCTCGACGTCGCAAAGATGCTTAAACGCCGCATGGGCGCGGCGGCCAGAAGAGTGCCGACCAGGGAACTGCCGAACTGGCTGATGCACATCGCCGCACTCCGTGATCCGGCGGTGAAGTTGATCCTGCCGGAGCTGGGCATCGTGAAGAACGCGACCAACGAAAAGGCCAGGCGCGTGCTGGGCTGGGCGCCCCGTTCAAACGAGCACTCCATCGTCGCCACTGCCGAAAGTCTGGTGCAGCTCGGGCTTTTGAAGGATAGCCTCAAGAAAAGGCCGCCTAACTAAGGCACAGCCCCCTTTGTTCTCAGGAGCAAGCCAAGCCGGTGCGACCCGACTTGTTCAAGATAAATTGGGGGCCCCGGGCGGAGTCGAACCGCCGACCAACGGTTTAGGAAAC
>Ga0187867_10000162_pt1 | contig 59770 bp, 58 predicted proteins | sample June2016WEW_13_1_FD_132976 | JGI IMG/M metagenome (GOLD analysis project Ga0187867, IMG submission 132976) | Peatland microbial communities from SPRUCE experiment site at the Marcell Experimental Forest, Minnesota, USA - June2016WEW_13_10 | ecosystem: Environmental > Terrestrial > Soil >...
CCACCGCGGACCGCTCTCGGTGATGGACTTCCAGCGCTGGCAGTCGGTGGTGGAGCTCTCGGCCGGGGAGTTCGACACCCTGGCCCCGATCGCCTGCGCCCTCGCCGAGGCCGAGGGGCTGCGCGGCCACGAACGGGCGATCCGGCTCAGGATGGAGGATGGTCACCGATGAGTGAGAGCCCTTCCCCACCGGCGGCGCGCCGGACCGCAACCGAGGAGCGGGTCACCAGGGAGACCCGGATCGAGGTCGAGGTCGACCTCGACGGCGGGGGCAGCTCCGACATCGAGGTCCCGCTGCCCTTCTTCCGCCACATGCTCGAATCCTTCGTCAAGTACAGCGGCATGGATGTCCGCCTCCACGGCTCCGGTGACATCGATGTCGACGCCCACCATCTGGTCGAGGACTGCGGGCTCACCCTGGGCGCCGCGATCAGCCGCGCGCTCGGCGACCGCGCCGGCATCCGGCGCTTCGGCCACGCTTACGCGCCCCTCGACGAATCCCTGGTCCGCTGCGCGCTCGACTACTCCAACCGACCCCACCTCGAGTGGGAGATGAAGGCCCTCACCGGGCGGATCAACGACTTCGACGTCACCGTCCTTCGCGAGTTCGTGCAGGCTCTGTCCCAATCAGCGGGGATCAGCCTCCACCTCGACCTGATCCGGGGCACCAACCTGCACCATGTCGCCGAGGCCGCCTTCAAGGCGCTGGGGCTGGCCACCCGGGAGGCGTTGGCGGTGGTGGGCCGCGCGGTGCCCTCGACCAAGGGGGTGCTCTGATGCCCCCCGCCGGGCGGGTGGCGCGCCGCCGCCCGAGCCCCGCCTGATGCGCCGCCCCGGGCGATCGGCGCCGGCCCGCGAGGCGCTGCCCTGATGCCGCGGGTGGCGATCGTCGATTACGGCGTCGGGAACCTGCGCAGCGTCGAGCGCGCCCTGGCCGGGGCCGGGGCCGAGGTCGTCATCAGCCCCGATCCGCGGGTCGTCCTCGCCAGTGATGCGGTGGTGCTCCCCGGCGTCGGCGCCTTCGCTCCGGCGGCGGCGCTCCTGCTCGGCTCCGGGCTCGGTGAGGCGGTCCGGGAGGCGGCGGGGCGGGGTCGACCGGTGCTCGGGGTCTGCCTCGGCTTCCAGCTCCTCTTCGAGTCCAGCGAGGAGGGCGAGGGGGGCGAGGGACTCGGCCTGCTGCCCGGGCGCGTGCGCCGGATCGACGCCGCCCCACCGCTCAAGGTGCCCCATATGGGCTGGAACCGTCTCCGGATGCGCCGGCCGTCGGCGCTCACCGCCGGGGTCCCCGAGGGGGCCTGGTGCTACTTCGTCCACTCGTACGCCGCCGCCGCCGACCCGGCGGACGTGGTCGCGAGCGTCGACTATGGCGGCGAGATTGTGGCCATCTGTGAGCGGGGGACCGTGACGGGCACCCAGTTCCACCCCGAGAAGAGCGGTCCCGCCGGGCTCCGCATCTACGCCAACCTGGTGGGGGCCTGCGCCGGCGCGCCCCGGCAGGCTGAGGCGGCGCTGCCGTGATCGTCATCCCCGCCATCGACATCCGGGGGGGTCGGTGCGTCCGTCTCATCCAGGGGGATTACGCTCGCGAGCACGTCTACGAGGACGACCCCGCGGCGGTGGCCGCCCGGCTCGCCGAGAGCGGAGCCCACCGGATCCACCTCGTCGACCTCGACGCGGCCCGTGGCACGGCGGACCTCGCCTCCGCCACCGCGGCCCGGCGGGTGCTCGAGAGGGCGCACCAGGCGAGCGTCGAGGTCGAGGTGGGCGGGGGAGTCCGCACCCTGGCGGTGGCGGAGCGCTGGCTCGCCGCGGGGGCGGCCTTCGTGGTCCTCGGGAGCGTGGCGGTGCAGGAGCCGGAGGTCGCCGAGGCGATCTGCGCCGCCCTCCCCGGACGCTGCCTGGTCTCCCTCGACGTCCGCGGCGAGACCGCTCAGGCACAGGGCTGGACCGAGGGTGCGGGCAGCGCCGCCACCCACCTGGAGCGGTGGGCCGCCTGGTCCCTCGCCGGCCTGGTGCGCACCGACGTGGCCCTGGACGGGATGCTGGCGGGCCCCGACCTCGCGGGTCTCGAGGAGACGGTCCAGGCGTTCCCCGGACCGGTGATCGCGAGCGGCGGGATCAGCACCGTCGACGACATCGTCCGCTGCGCCGAGGCGGGCGCGGCCGGCGCCATCGTGGGCCGCGCTCTCTACGAGGGCAGCTTCGACCTGCGCGCCGCGATCCTCCGATTCCCCCGATGAGCCCCGGGTCGCGGCCGTGAGCCTGGCCAAGCGGATCATCCCCTGCCTGGACGTCGATCATGGACGGGTGGTCAAGGGGGTCAACTTCGTCAACATCCGCGACGCCGGTGATCCCGCCGAGCTGGCCGCGCGTTACGACGCCGAGTCCGCCGACGAGCTGGTGTTCCTCGACATCACGGCGAGCAGCGAGGACCGGGACATCCTGCTCGACGCGGTCCGCCGCACCGCCGACTCCGTCTTCATCCCGCTCACGGTCGGGGGCGGGTTGCGCGGCCTCGAGGACATCGACCGCATGCTCCGCAGCGGTGCCGACAAGGTGTCGCTGAACACTGCGGCGCTGGACCGTCCCGAGCTCATCGGCGAGGCCGCGGAGCGCTTCGGGGTCCAGTGTGTGGTGGTCGCCATCGATGCCCGCCGCGACCGGGCCGGCTGGCACGTCTTCTCCCACGGCGGCCGGCGCGACACCGGCCGGGATGCCCTGGACTGGGCGCGGGAGGCGGCCGATCGGGGCGCCGGTGAGATCCTGCTGACCAGCATGGATCGTGACGGCACCCAGGACGGCTACGACCTCGAGCTCACCCGGGCGGTCGGTGACGGCCTCACCATCCCGGTGATCGCGAGCGGGGGGGCCGGCGAGCCCGAGCACCTCCGGGCGGTGCTGGGCGAGGGCGGCGCCGACGCCGCCCTGGCCGCCTCCATCTTCCACGACGGCATCCACTCCATCCCGCAGACCAAGGCCTACCTGCGCGAGCACGGGGTCGAGGTGCGGCTGTGAGCCCGGACCGCGAGCCCGACTTCAGCCGGGGGCTGCTCACCGCGGTGGTGCAGGACGCCCGCACCCGCGAGGTGCTGATGGTCGCCCACATGGATCGCGACGCCTACGCGGCTTCCCTGGCCACCCGCCGGGCGACCTTCTGGAGCCGGAGCCGGCAGCGTCTGTGGGAGAAAGGGGAGACCAGCGGCAACACCCTGCGCGTCGTCGAGGCGCGGCTGGACTGCGACGGCGACTCGGTGCTCCTCCTGGTTGAGCCGGCCGGGCCGGCCTGCCACACCGGCGCGACCTCCTGCTTCGCGGAGCCGCCGCCGGACGCAGCCCCCGTCGAGGGGGACGGCGAGCGGTGACCGGCGACCGGAGCCGGGGCGGTGCCGGTCGCGACCCGGACCGCGCCCGATGATCGAGGGGATCGAACGCACCGGCGGCTACCTCCCCATCGGCGGCTACGGGCTGATCGGCGACTGCCGGAGCGCCGCGCTGGTGGGTGTCGACGGCAGCATCGACTGGTGCTGCCTGCCCCGCTTCGACTCGCCCTCGGTGTTCGGCCGGATCCTTGACGCGCGCCGCGGCGGCTACTGGCAGCTCCGCCCCCGCGGTCCGTACCGTTCGCAGCAGCGCTACGGAGACCGCACCAACCTGCTGAGGACCGTCTTCAGGACCTCCACCGGTCTGGTTCGGGTGAGCGACTTCATGCCCGTCGACGAGGCCACCGTCGCCCATCACGCGCGCCCCCACCGCCGTCCGCGTCTGGTGCGCCTGGTCGACTGCCTCGCCGGCACGGTGACCATGGAACACCACGTCGTGCCCCGGCCCGACTACGGCCGCTCCGTCGATGGCTTCAGCGCCGAGGGACGGCGCTTCCACGGGGACGCCGAGGGCCTCCACCTCTGCGTGGTGTCGACGGGTGAGATGAGCGGGGCGCACACGTCCTTCACGCTGAGCGCGGGCGATGCGATCGCCTTCTCATTGCGCTGCCAGCACGCCGGCTCGGGGTGCACCACGTCGGAGGCGGGCTGGAGTGTGGAGCACGCCCGCCGGCTGCTCCGCCAGACCCAGCAGTACTGGTGGCGCTGGATCGGCCGGGTCCACTACACCGGGGCCTATCCCGAGGCGGTGTGGCGGTCGGCGCTCGCGCTCGGGCTCATGATCTACTCGCCGACGGGCGCCATCGTGGCCGCTCCCACCACCTCGCTGCCGGAGGCGGTCGGCGGCCGGCGCAACTGGGACTACCGCTTCACCTGGCTGCGCGACGCCTCGCTCACCCTCTTCGGCCTCTTCCAGCTGGGCCTGCACGAGGAGGCCCATGACTTCTTCGCCTGGCTGCGGTCGACCGGCATCGGCGAGGGCGGGAAGGTGCAGAACCTCTACCGGGTCGACGGCCGCCGCAACACTCCCGAGGAGGTGCTCAGCCACTGGAGCGGCTACCGTCACTCCCAGCCGGTGCGAATCGGCAACGGTGCCGTCGACCAGCTCCAGCTCGACGTCTACGGCGAGCTGCTGGACAGCGCTTACCTCTACGCCCGCTTCGGCGGCGAGATCTCCGAGGAGCTCTGGAGCGAGCTCCACGCCGTCGTCGAACTGGCGATCGACCGCTGGCGGCTGCCCGACGCGTCGATCTGGGAGAGCCGCGGCCAGGAGCTCCATTACACGTACAGCAAGATGATGTCCTGGGTCGCCGTCGACCGCGGCCTGCGGCTCGCCGAGCGCTTCGGCCTGCGCTGCGACCGCGAGCGCTGGGAGGCGGAGCGCCGCGCCATCCACCGCACCGTGACCACCGACGGGTACCACCGCGGACTGCGCTCCTTCACCCAGACCCTGGGGGGGCGGAGCCTGGACGCCGCCATGCTCCGGGCGGGCCAGGTGCGCTTCCTCGACGATCGCGATCCGCGGATCGTCTCCACGGTGCGCGCCATCGCCCGCGATCTCGGGCGCGGGGTGCTGGTCAGCCGCTACCGCCCCGATGAGACCGACGACGGGATCGATCACGGCGAGGAGGGGGCGTTCCTCATGTGCTCCTTCTGGCTGGCGGACGCCCTCGCCCACATCGGGGAGGTGGAGCAGGCCCAGCGCCGCTTCGAGCGTCTCATCTCCTTCGGCTCGCCACTCGGGCTGATGGCCGAGGAGGCGGACGTCACCACCGGGGACCTGCTCGGCAACTACCCGCAGGCCTTCACCCACCTGGCCCTGATCGGCGCCGCCGTCAACATCGAGCGCGCCCGCCACCGGCGGATCGGGGTCACCGGGCTGCGCGACCGGCCCCCGGCCACGGAGTGAGCCGTCGCTCGGTTCGCCTGACGCGGTGATCGTCGGTGCCGGCGAGGTCCTGGAGCTCCTCGTGATGGGCGCCGCGGTGAGCTTCGAGAAGGCTCCGGGCTCCCTCGGCGCCCCCAGCGGCGAGCCCTTCACCTCGGACCTCTCCGGGCGCGACCTCTTCCAAGCTGCTCCGCTACGGCTGGGCACCGACCGGCGGGTCATGAGCGGCTGCGTCTGCCACATCGCGCACCAATCCATCCGTCAGACCCTCCGACAGGCCGGACAGAACGTCGAGATCCCCCAGTGCACGCAGGCGGCCTACTCGGCACGCGAGCTGCCCGGAAGAGGATGCAGGACGACGGCGAGCGCGATGGCGCGGCCGGCATCGTCGGGGTGCGCGTCGGGGAGAACAACCACGTGTCGGGAGGGCACGGGGTCGAGTTCGCCGCCGCCACGCCTCGACACGACCGGCGGGCCCGCCCCGAGCCCCCGGGTCCGGGCTGCCCGCCGCGCTCCGCTCGCCCGACATGACCCGACCGCCGCTCGGCTTTGCATAAACATACATGGCCAACGTATAATCCCCCAACCATGCCCGCCACCCCGATTCGCGCCGCCGTCTGCGGCGCCACCGGCTACCTCGGCGTCCAGTGTGTCGAGATCCTCGACCGCCATCCCGCCTTCGAACTGGTGAGCCTGCACGGCCGCAGCTCTGCCGGGAAGCCCTTCGCCGCCGCGGTGCCCGGCAGCCGGGTGTCCCTCGAGGTGGAGGCCGGGCTGGACGCGGGCGATGCCCAGGTGGTGTTCGCCGCCCTGCCCCACACCGTCGCCGCCGCCCACGCCCGGGAGTGGCTGGCCGGCGGACGGGTGGTGGTCGACATGAGCGCCGACTTCCGGCTCACCGACCCCGCGGATTACGCCCGCTGGTACGGGCTCGAGCACCCCGCCCCCGCCCTCTGTGCACAGGCGGTGTACTCATTGGTCGAATTCAACCGACCGGCCATCGCCGCCGCCGACCTGCTGGCGATCCCGGGCTGCTACCCCACCGCCAGCCTGGTGGCGACCCTGCCCGCGCTCCGCGAGCGGCTGGTGGAGCCGGAGGTGGTGGTGGACGCCAAGAGCGGGGTGAGCGGTGGGGGGCGGTCGCCCTCGCTCGCCTTTCACTTCTCCGAGGTGAACGAATCGGTTCGCGCCTACGGGGTGGACGGCCATCGCCATAAGGCGGAGATGCTCCAGGAGCTGAGGAAGGCCGCGGGTAGGGAGGTGCGGCTCACCTTCGTGCCCCACCTGGTGCCGATGACCCGCGGGATCCTGGCCACCGTCTACCTCCTCCCGGCGGCCGGGCGCGGGGTCGGTGATGTCGCCGAGCTGATGCGCGGTCTCTGCGCGGCCAACCCCTGCCTTCGCTACGAGGAGGCGCCGCCCGCCACCAAGTCGGTGGCCGGCAGCAACGTCGCCGCGGTCAACGTCACCGACCAGGACGGGGTGGCCGTGGTCACCGTCGCTGAGGACAACCTGGTCAAGGGCGGCGCGGGCCAGGCCGTCCAGGCCGCCAACCTCCGCTTCGGGTTCGAGGAGACCGCCGGGCTCCTCGAGGCGTCGCCGTGGCCGTGACCGAGGCCGGCTCCGCCGAGATGGATGCGTCCGAAGCCGGCTCCAGCGAGATGGGTGCGTCCGAGGCCGGCTCCAGCGAGATGGGTGCGTCCGAGGCCGGCTCCAGCGAGATGGGCGCCTCCCCGGGTGACCCCGCCTTGACCGGATCGGTCGGGGTCCCGGTCGCCGCTCCCGGCGGTGCCGCCGGCACCGGCGTCTGCGCCCCGCTCGGCTTCCGTGCGGGGACCGCGGGCGCCGGCATTCGCGACGGCGACCCGAGCCGCGATGACATCGCCGTGGTGATGAGCGACCGCCCCTGCGCGGGGGCGGGCGTCTTCACCCAGAACCTGGTCAAGGCCGCCCCGGTGGTCATCTCCCAGCTCACCCTTCGCCGCGGCACGGCGATCCACGCCGTGGTGCTGAACTCGGGGAACGCCAATGCCTGCACCGGTGCCCAGGGGCTGCGCGATGCGCTCCGGATGTGCGCCCTGGCCGCGGGCGCCCTCGGCCGCGACCCCGTCGAGGTGCTCGTCTGCAGCACCGGCGTGATCGGGCGGCCGCTGCCGATGGAGCGGGTCGCCGACGGCCTCCGCGCCGCGGCCGGCAGCCTCAGCGGCGATTCCGGCGCGGCGGCGGCCCGGGCGATCATGACCACCGACACCGTCCCCAAGGTGGCGACCGCGCAGTTCACCGTGGATGGCGTCGAGCACCGGGTCGGCGGGATGGCCAAGGGGGCGGGGATGATCCACCCCAACATGGCCACCCTGCTCGCGCTGGTCACCACCGATGCGGATGTCGCCGCGCCCGACCTGCAGGCGCTGCTCGTCGAGGTCGCCGAGACCAGCTTCAACTCGATCACGGTCGACGGTGACACCTCCACCAACGACACCCTCTTCGCGCTCGCCAACGGCGCCGCCGGCGGTCCGGCCCTCCGGCCCGGCGACGCGGGCTTCCTGGCCCTCCGCGAGGCGTTCCTGGGGGTCTGCGAGTCGCTGGCGGAGCAGGTGGTCGCCGACGCCGAGGGCGCCACCAAGCACTTCCGGGTCACCGTCGCGGGCGGCCGCGACGATGCCGAGGCCCGCCTCGCCGCCCGCACCGTGGCCGTCTCTCCGCTGGTGAAGACCGCGGTGCACGGGGCAGACCCCAACTGGGGGCGCGTGGTCATGGCCCTGGGGCGCAGCGGCGCCCGCTTCAGCCTCGACCGGGTGCGGGTGACCATCGCCGGGACCACCGTCTTCGAGCACGGGGCCCCGATCGACACGGATCTGAGCGCCGTGGTCGCAGCCCTGCAGCAGCCTCGGAGCGAGATCGACATCGACCTCGGCGCCGGCGACGGGCACGGCCACGCCTGGGGCTGCGATCTCACCGCCGGTTATGTCCGGATCAACGCGGAGTACACCACATGACGACACCGACCGAGACCATGGAGGAGCGGATTCGCCGGGCCGAGGTCCTGGTCGAGGCGCTCCCGTACATCCGCCGCTTCTCCGGGCACACCCTGGTGATCAAGCTGGGTGGCGCGGCGATGGGGGAGGACGTCGACGCCTTCCTCCAGGATGTGGTGCTGCTCCGCTTCGTGGGGATGCGCCCGGTGCTGGTCCACGGCGGCGGCCCGGAGATCTCGCTCTGGCAGAAGCGGCTGGGACTCGAGCCCCGCTTCGTCAACGGGCTGAGGGTCACCGACGGGCCCACCATGGAGGTGGTGAAGATGGTGCTCACCGGCAAGATCGGTCCCGAGCTGGTGGCCCGCATCCACACGCTGGGCGGTCAGGCGGTCGGGATGAGCGGCGAGGACGGCCCGACCCTGATGGTCCGGCCTCGCGGCACCGAGGGTGGCCATGATCTCGGCTTCGTCGGGGAGGTCGACCAGGTCAACGCCGAGCCGGTCGAGGCGGTGCTCGACCAGGGCCGGATCCCGGTGATCGCCTCCATCGGGCTGGGCGTCGACGGTGACGCCTACAACGTCAACGCCGACACGGTGGCCGCCGAGCTGGCGGTCGCCCTCAAGGCGACCAAGCTGGTCCTGCTCACCGACGTCGAGGGGGTGCGCGGTGCGGACGGTGAGCTGATCAGCGTCCTCGACTCGCCCGCCGCCGACCGGCTCATCGAGAGCGGAGCCATCAGTGGGGGGATGATCCCCAAGGTCCGGGCGGCGCTGCGCGCCCTGGACGGGGCCACCGCCTCGCACATCATCGATGGCCGCGTACCCCACTCGCTGCTGCTCGAGCTGCTGACCGAGAGGGGCGTCGGCACCATGGTCACCCGGTGAGCCGGCCCGCGCCGCCGCCCACCGGCGACGCGCCGTCCGCGGTGACCCGATGAGCCTGCCCGCGCCGCCGCCAACGGGCCCCGGGCGCTCCGTGGTCAGCCGATGAGCCGGCCCGCGCCGCCGCCAACGGGCCCCGCGCCGTCCGGGGTGGGCCGATGAGCCCGCCCGCGCCGCGAGTCAGCGCGGCCCTCTCCGCCATCGAGGAGCGGGCCGCGACGGTGCTGATGCCGACCTACACCCATCAGCCGGTCGCCATCCATGCCGGGAGCGGCTGCACTGTCACCGACGTCGACGGCCGCGAGTACCTGGATATGGTGGCCGGCATCGCCGTCAACGTCCTCGGCCATGGTCATCACGCCGTCCTCGACACCATCGCAGAGCAGGCGGCGCGCGTCGTCCACCTCAGCAACCTCTACTTCTCCGAGCCCCAGCTGGACGCCGCCGAGCGGCTGGTGGCCACCGCCTTCCCGAGCCGGGTGTTCTTCTGCAACAGCGGGACGGAGGCGATCGAGACGGCGATCAAGATCGCCCGCAAGTGGGGCAAGCTGAACCGCGACGGCGCGTCCACGATCATCTGCGCCCGCGGTGCCTTCCACGGCCGGACCATGGGAGCCCTCGCGGCGACCTCCAACCGCCATTACCGCGAGCCCTTCGAGCCGCTGCCCCGGGGCTTCGTCCATGTCCCGTACGACGATCTCGCGGCGGTCGAGGAGGCCGTCGACCAGCGCACCGTGGCGGTCCTGATGGAGCCCATCGAGGGCCAGTCCGGGGTCGTGCCGATGAGCGACGAGACCCTTCGCGGTCTCCGCGCCCTCTGCGACCGGCACAACCTCCTGCTCATCCTCGACGAGATCCAGACCGGGATGGGCCGGACCGGCCGGTGGTGGGCCCACCAGCACGCGGGGATCGTGCCCGACGTCATGGCCGTGGCCAAGGGTCTCGGGGGCGGTCTGCCGATCGGCGCGGTGCTGGCCGGCCCGCGCGCCGACATCCTGGAATCCGGCGATCACGGCACCACCTTCGGGGGCGGTCCGCTGGTCACCGCGGTGGCGGCGGCGGTCCTGGAGGCGGTCGAGAAGGAGGGGCTGGTCGCCAATGCGGCCCGGGTCGGTGAGCACGTCCGCCGTGGACTCGTCGAGCTCGGCCGGCGGGGCGCGCCGATCGCCCAGGTGCGCGGCCGCGGCCTGATGCTGGGCGCGGTGCTCACCCAGCCGGTCGCCCCCGCGGTGGTCGCCGCCGCTCTCGACCTGGGCCTGCTGATCAACGCGACCGGCCCGTCGGCTCTCCGCCTGGTCCCCCCGCTCGTCCTCACCACGGCGCAGGCCGACGCCGCCCTGGAGACGCTCGCCGCCGCCTTCGAGCTCGTCGGTCGGAACCGTGCGGAGGGCTCGGGGTGAAGGAGTTCGGCGGATCCTCCATGGGCCACGCGGCCGGTCTCGCCATCCTTGTGGTGGTCGGGCGGAGCGAGAGCCCGGTCATCGGGAGGGAGACCCGATGAACGTCGGCTCGGCTCTCGGACCGGTGGCCAAGGCGGAGCGGCAGCAGACCATCCTCGACCTGATCCGCGACCGCAAGGTCCGGACCCAGGAGGAGATTGCGGTGGCGCTCCGCCAGCGCGGCCTCGACGTCACCCAGGCGACGGTGTCGCGCGACATCCGCGAGCTGGGGCTGGCCAGGGTCCATGATCCCGACGGCCTGCGCTACGTCGCCGGGGGCGATCCCGACGAGCCGTCACCGGTGACCACCCGGCTTCGCGCCGTGATGCGTGAGCACGTCCGCTCGCTGGAGTTCGTGGAGCACATCGGCGTGATCCACACCCGTCCCAGCAGCGCCCCGCTGGTGGCGGCGGTCATCGACTCCGCGCATTTCGAGGAGGTCGCGGGCACCGTCGCGGGCGACGACACCGTCCTGGTGGTGGTCCGCTCCCGCCCCGGTGCGCGCCGCCTCGCCGAACGCCTTCGCGGGGCGGCCGGCGGAGGGCCGGCGGCGAACCGCATCCAGGACGCCAGCCAGATCAGCGGTCACGGAGGAGCCCGGTGAGCAGGTCCATGAGCGGTCACGGAGGAGTCCGGTGAGCAGGTCCATGAGCGGTCACGGAGGAGTCCGGTGAGCAGGCCCAAGCGCTGCGTCCTCGCCTATTCCGGCGGTCTCGACACCTCGGTCTCGATCCGCTGGCTGCAGGAGCGGCTCGGCTACGAGGTGATCACCTGCACCGCCGACATCGGCGAGGCGAAGGACATCGAGGCGGTCACCGACCGCGCCCTGCGCAGCGGCGCTCTGGCCGCCTACGCGATCGACGCGCGCCGCCTCTTCGTGGAGGAATTCTGCTTTCCCAGCCTGGCCGCCTCGGCCATCTACGAGGGCGCCTACCCGCTGGCGACCGCCCTGGCCCGGCCGCTGATCGCCAAGATCCTGGTGGACGTCGCCCGCGACGAGGGTGCCGAGGCGGTGGCCCACGGCTGCACCGGCAAGGGCAATGACCAGGTCCGGTTCGACGTCGCCACCGCGGCCCTGGCTCCCGAGCTCGAGGTGGTGGCGCCGGTGCGCGACTGGGATATGGGCCGCCCGCAGGAGATCGAGTACGCCCGCCAGCACGGCATCGAGGTCCCGGTCACCCAGGAGTCGCCCTACTCCGTCGACGCCAACATCTGGGGTCGCAGCATCGAGGCTGGTCCTCTGGAGGATCCCTGGCGGGAGCCCGCCCCCGACGTCTTCGCCTGGACCGCCGATCCCGCCCAGGCACCGGAGGAGGGGGTGGTGGTGAGCCTCGGTTTCGAGCACGGCATCCCGGTGACCCTGGACGGCGAGCGGCTCACCGGGGACGTCCTGGTGACACGGCTCAACGCCCTGGCCGGCGCCCAGGGGGTCGGCCGGATCGACCACGTGGAGAACCGCCTGGTGGGGATCAAGTCACGGGAGATCTACGAGGCGCCGGCGGCGGTGGCCCTCCACGCCGCGCACACGGCGCTGGAGACCCTGACCCTCGGTAGGGACGTCTTCCATCTCAAGCGCCGCCTCGGCGACGAGTGGGCCCGGCTGGTGTACGACGGGCTCTGGTTCGGCCAGCTCCGCAGCGCGCTCGCCGCCTTCGTGGCGGTGACCCAGGAGCCGGTGAGTGGGGAGGTGAGGTTGCGGCTGCGTCGGGGAACGGTGAGCCTGGCCGGCCGGCGTGCACCCGGATCCCTCTACCGCGAGGAGCTCGCGACCTACGACCGCCGTCAGGACACCTTCGACCACACCGCGGCCCGAGGGTTCATCGAGCTCTTCGGGCTCCCGCTGCGAACCCAGGCCCGGATCCAGGGAGCGCTCGAGGACAGCGTGCCGCTGAGCCTCGAGCGCCGGGTCAAGCGGCGCTGATGACGCGGCTCGGCGAGCGCTGATGGCACCGGGCAAGCGGCACGCCTCCAAGCCGGCCCGGCCGGCCGCGGTTTCACCCGGGACCGCCCCCGCCAAGGTCTGGGAGGGGCGGCTGGGGGCGCGGACCGCCCGCGCCGTCGAGGAGTACACGACCAGTTTCGCGGTCGACCGGAGGCTCTTCGCCGAGGACATCGAGGGGTCGCTGGCCCACGCCCGGATGCTCCGCGAGGTGGGGCTGATCGGCGAGGCCGATCATCGGGCAATCCGGTCCGGGCTGCGAACCGTCCGGGACGAGCTGGAGCGGGGGGGCTTCCCCGAGGCCCCCGGTGACGAGGACGTCCACACCGCGATCGAGAGGCGCCTCCACGAGCTGATCGGACCGGCGGCCGGGCGGCTGCACACCGGGCGCAGCCGCAACGACCAGGTGGCCACCGACGTGCGGCTCTGGTGCCGGCGCCGCATCGTCGAGCTGATGCTCGGCTGCGCCGGGCTCCAGGAGGCGCTCCTGGCGCGCGCGGGCGAGCACCGCCACACCCCGATGCCGGGTTACACCCACACCCAGCGAGCCCAGGTGGTCTCACTGGCCCACCACCTCCTCGCCTACGTCGAGATGCTCCAGCGCGATGTCGAGCGGCTCGCCGATGGCTACCGCCGCTGCGACGTGCTGCCGCTCGGCAGCGGCGCCCTGGCGGGCACCACCCTGCCGATCGACCGCCGCATCCCGCAGCGGGTCCTCGGCTTCGCGGCGCTCAGCGCCAACAGCCTGGATGCGGTCTCCGACCGCGACTTCGCGGTCGAGCTGGTCTCCGGCTGCGCTCTGCTGATGGTCCACCTCTCCCGGTTCGCCGAGGAGATCGTGCTCTGGACCACGGCGGAGTTCGGATTCGCCGAGCTCCCCGACAGCCACGCCACCGGCTCGTCGCTGATGCCCCAGAAGAAGAACCCCGACGTCCTCGAGCTGGCCCGTGGCCGATCCGGTCGCGTGACCGGCGACCTGGTGGCGCTGCTCACCGCGCTCAAGGGGTTGCCGCTCGCCTACAACCGCGACCTCCAGGAGGACAAGGAGCCGCTCTTCGACGCTGTGGACACCACCCTCGCCAGCCTCGGGATCGTCGCCGACGTGGTCCGCCGGCTGCGTTTCGACACCGCCGCGATGCGGCGCGCCGCCTCCGACCCGATGCTGCTCGCCACCGATGTCGCCGAGCACCTGGTGGCCCGGGGGATGCCCTTCCGCGAGGCGCACATCCTGGTGGGGGTCGCGGTCCGTCGCTGCGTCGCAGCAGGCCGGACGCTCACCGACCTCAGCCTCGAGGAGTGGCGGGGGCTCTCCGACCTTCTCGACCAGGAGGTGCTGGCGCTCTTCGACGTCGACGCGGCCCTGCGCCGCCGCGAGCTGCCCGGCGGGCCGGGCCCGCGCGCGGTCGGACGCGCCCTGACCCGGGCCACCGCCAGGGTGGCCCGCACCAGGAAGATGGCGGAGACGATCGGCGGCTGAGGTGAGGCCCGCTCGCGCCGGAGCCAGCCGCATCACGTCGGCTGGACAGTCCCACCAGCCGGGCGAGCCCTATCCGAGCTCTCGACCGGCACCACTCCATCTCCAGCGAGTTACGGACTTCAATGTCCTTAACTATCTCAGAAGCGATGGGTGCTCCCGTTCGCGCGAGCCCGGCGGCACCCACCGGAGGTCCGGCCCTGGGCTCGGTCGCCTCCGACCGGGTGCTCACGGCGCCACCGCGCCTCCCCTCCTGCCGGGCGATCGCCACCGCTCCCCGCCGCGGGTAATCTGGGGCGATGCCGCTGCCGATCCTGGTCGTCGGGGACGTCCAGGGGGACCACGAGCGCCTCGCCGGAGCCCTCGCCGCGTACCCCGAGGACCAGTTCGAGACGGTCTTCCTCGGAGACTTCTTCACCGGGGGACGGCCCGGGGACGCCGGGGGCCACCGGGCGGCGAGGATCGCCATGGATCGGCGCCACAGCCGGGCCATCCTTGGCAACCACGACCTGCTGGTGATGGCCCTGGTGGAGGAGCGGCGGTACGGCGGCGAGCGGCTGCGGGCGCGCGACGGCGAGTTGCTGGAGACCATCTGGCGGCGGCGGCGGGGCGACCCCGCCGACCTCGAGGGCCTCTGCGGCGATCCTGAGCTGGAGGCCTGGCTGCGGCACCTGCCGCTGATGCTGCTGCTCGGCGACGGCACCCTGGTGCAGCACACCGACGACGACGACTACGCCGCCCTCGGAGACAGCGTCGAGCAGGTCAACGCCGCCGCCGCCGCCCGGCTGGCCGAGGCGCCGGGCGGCGTGATCCCGGTGCTGCGGCACGTGATCGGACGCCGGGCGTTCGATGACCGGGCGCGGCTGGACGCCCATCTCCGCCGCTTCGGTGCACGCCGGGTGATCCACGGGCACACCCCCCACTGGAGGAGCGCCCCGGACGCCCGCTCCGGCGGGCGGGTGATCGGCTTCGACGGCAGATTCTCCCGCTACTGGGGGCGCAACCCCGGTGAGGACGCCGGTCCCGTGGGGGCGACCGTCGCGCTGCTGCCGCCGATGCCACCGGGGCTCGCCTGACACCAGCGGGTGGGCAGTTCCATCCGCCTCCGCCCGATGAGGCGTGCGCTGCCGTGGGCTACGGAGTCCAGTTGACCGCGCAGCTCGCCGCACCCCTCGGCTCCCGGGTCGTCGTCAACGCGGATGGCGAGGCCGTCGCGGTGACCGGCGGGCGCGCGGCCGGGTGAGCCTGGCCGCCCGGGTCAGCCTCCGGCTCCGAGGGCGGCCACCTCGGTCAGGCGGCCGGTGCGCACGTCGTACACGAAGCCGCGCACCTGATCTCGGTGGGGCAGGAACGGGCTGGACGTGATCCGCGCCATCGACTGACGCAGGTCGGCTTCGAGGTCCGTGAACGCCCCGAACGCGAACGGCGGCCGCACCCCGCTCTCCTCCTCGATCCGATCCTTCAGCTCATCGTCGCGGAAGCCGAGCATGCCGCAGTCGGTGTGGTGCACCAGCACGACGGCGCGGGTCCCGAGCAGACGCTGGGAGATGACCAGTGAGCGGATGGCGTCGTCGGTCACCACCCCGCCGGCGTTGCGGATGACATGGGCGTCTCCGGGGCGCAGCCCGAGGAGCGCGTGGACGTCGAGCCGCGCGTCCATGCACGCGAGCACCGCCAGGCCGCGGACGGGCGCGGCGTGGAGATCGGCGGCGGCCGGTTCGAACCCGGAGGCGAAGGCCGCGTTGCCGTCGACGACCTCGTCGATCACCCCCATGACTTCCCTCCGCCTCCAGATTCCCGCGTGGCCGCGCGGCACCCACGTCCCGTCGGACTCCGGGCCGTCCGCCCTTCTGGTCCCGGACCATTCTCCCTGGCCGGCGCGCCCCGGCGGTATCCTCGAGCGAGACGCGGGCGCGGTCCGGCGTCTGATGCGAGCGAGCCGGCGCGGAGGTCGAGTTGTCTGGGCCTAGTCGTCCGCCAGCCACGCCAGCAGGCGGCCCCGCGACCAGCAGCGGCCGACCGCCTCGGCGGTGAGCCTGGCTCGGTCGCAGACCGCCACGCCGATGATGCTGTGGCCGGAGGCGGGGCGATCGCCCAGGGTCGGTATCGCCGGCGCGACCCCGACCCCCTCCACCGACACCCACCCGACCGCCCGGCCGGCGGCCGCCTCTTGGAGGCCATGCAGGAAACGCAGCCGGCTCTCGAGCGGCAGGTGCGACAGCGCCCACGTCGTGATGACCACTGGCAGGGCGTCCGCGGGCACCCGGGCAATCGCGTCGGGCAGCTCCGCGAGAGCGTCACCCCGCAGCAGCAGCGGAGGGTGCAGCGCCGCCAGCGCCAGCTCCGTTTCGAGGATGGCGCTCCGCTCCCGCTGATCCGGCCAGAGGCAGGCGCGCAGCCATCGGGCGTCGTCCGGGTCGGTCACGTCGACCGGGTCGAGGTCGACGCCGATGCGGGCGACCACCTCGGGCATCGGCCGCGCCGGGATGGCCCGGTGTCCGACCACCGAAGCCGACAGCTGCACGGGAGATCCCGGGTCGCCCAGCGACTGTCCGTTGCTGTACGTGATGCCGACGCGATCGGCAAGGAGATTGAACCCGGCCGAGCCGGAGATGTCGATCAGGCCCACCGTCCTCGCGCTCACCCGGCGCGCCGCCTCGGCAATCGCGGGATGGAGCACGGCGCAGCGGGCGGCTTCGATGGTCCGCGTCCGCCGGCGCCCGGCGATGGCCGCGACCGCGCCGGTCATCCGCAGCAGGGTGTCGATCGCCGCGCCGGCGGCGGCGTCGGCGTCGGCAGCGGTGTAGGCCGCGGCAAGCTCCGGGGCGCGTCCGGCGAGGGCGAGGTCGTGGAGCGCGGCGAGGATCAGCGCGGGCTGCCGCCGGCGCGCCGGCGCAGCCCCGATGGCATGCAGCGCGCCCTCGGACTCGCTCAGGGCAACGGCGACTCGCCGGTACAGTGGCGAGGTCTCGGCGGCGTCGACCTCACCGAAGTGCCGGTACACCCCGGCGAGGGTGCGAGCCCCACCGGCGGCTGCGGCGCTGGCAACGGGTGGGCCCGGCATCCGGACGACTCTAGCCATCGGAATGGCGACCACCCGTCCGCACCTGGCCCCGGCGCGGGCGGCCTACTCCGATCCGGAGGACCAGCGTGGTGAACGCTTCTCCACGAACGCGGCGATGCCCTCGGCACGGTCCGGGGAGAGGGCCGCCTCGCGCCAGGCGGCGTCCTCGAGGTCGAGGGCGGCGTCGAGGTCCCTGCCCGCGCCGAGCCGGAGGGCCCGCCGGGCGGCCCGCACCGCGGTGGGCGAGTTGGCCGCTATGGCCCGGGCCAGCTCCAGTGCCGAGCTCCTGGCCTCGCCTCGGGGTACCAGGCGGTCGGCCAGCCCCAGCCGCATCGCCTCGGCACCGGTCACGTGGCGTGCGGTGAGGATCAGGTCGGCGGCCACGCCCGGCCCGGCGCGGCGGAGCAGCAGCTGGGTCCCGCCGCCCCCCGGCACAAGGCCGACGCTCGTCTCGGGGAGCGCGAGGTCGGCCGTCTCGTCGACCACGATCAGATCGCAGGAGAGGGCCAGCTCGAGGCCGCCGCCGAGCGCATGGCCGCTCACCGCGGCGACGGTCGGCACCGCGACGCCCCGCACCGCCTCGAAGGCGCTGCGCATCAGCGGGCGCTGCGCCAGCAGGTCGGCGTCGCTGAACCGAGCTCGCTCCTTGAGGTCGGCGCCGACGCAGAAGGCCCGTTCGCTCGTCGAGCTGAGGACGACCGCCCGCAGCCCGGCTGAGCGGATCAGGCGTCCCAGCTCGGCGCAGGCGGCCACCAGCTCGGACGCGAGCGCCGTCGAGATGGCGTTGAGAGCCGCGGGACGGTCCAGCGCCAGCTCGGCCACCCGCCCCTGCCGGGTCAGCCTCACCAGGGGCTCGGAGCCCGACGCCGTCATGGCCCTGCCCCGGGGGATGGCCCTGCCGGGAGCAGGGCGGCGAGCGCCAGCGAGCGCAGCAGGGTTCGGGTCTCGTCGCCGGCCAGGCGGCGGCTGTGGGGGGTGGAGTTGAGCAGGCCGAAGATGGCATGGGCGGCGGCGATCGCCTCCTCGCGCCCCTCGAACCGTCCGGCGCGGATGACCGTGTCCGCCCACAGCTCCACGTAGGTGCGCTGCAGCCGGCGCACCCGGAGCTGGTCCTCGGCGCTGAGCGCGGGCAGCTCGCGCGACTGGATGGTGATGAGCGCCGGGTTGTCCACCGCGAAGCCGGCATGAAAGTCGACCAGGGCCACCAGCGCGGCCTCCGGTCCTGCGGTGGCGGCGACCCGCTCCTCGGCGCTCGACAGCAGCCGCTCGCTGACGTCGACCAGCAGCTCGCCGAGCAGGCCCTCCTTGCTCGCGAAGTGGCGGTACACCCCCGGTCCGGAGATGCCCGCCGCTCCCCCGATATCGGCCAGGGTCACCGCGCTGTAGCCACGCTCGGCGAAGAGTCCGGCGGCGGCCGACAGCAGCCGCTCTCGCCGGCTGCGCGATGAGGCCCCCGCTCCACGGACCCGGGTCGCGCCCGCCGGTGCCGCGCGGCGCGCTCCCGCGCCGCCCGTCGCCTGGGCACGGATGTTAGCCGCCATTCACCCGGCATGTTACTCTGGATTAACAGCGCGGGGTGGGCCCGCGGGGGGTGGTGGACGGTGGCTGGCATCGAGACGGGTCGAGGGGCCGGCGGGGCCGAGGAGGATCGCTCGTCTGCGGTTGTCGGGCCCGCGGGGCCGGCGCCACGCAGAGCGCCGCCCGAGGGGCGGAGCCTGCGCGAGCTCGCCGCGGAGCTCAGGGAGCGCGTGGCCTTGGTGCGCCAGGGCGGGGATGAGCGCTCCCGCAGCCGTCACCTGGAAAGGGGCAAGCTGCTGGTCCGGGAGCGGATCGACCGGCTGCTGGATCCCGGCGCTTCCTTCCTCGAGCTCTCGCCGCTGGCGGCCTGGGAGATGTACGGCGAGCCGGTGCCGGCGGCGGGATTGGTGACCGGGATCGGACGGGTCTCGGGGCGGCCCTGCATGGTGGTGGCCAACGACGCCACGGTGAAGGGTGGGACCTACTTCCCCATGACGGTCAAGAAGCATCTCCGAGCCCAGGAGGTCGCCGGCTCCTTCCGCCTGCCGTGCTGCTACCTGGTCGACTCGGGCGGCGCCTATCTCCCGCTTCAGGACGAGGTCTTCCCGGACCGGGAGCACTTCGGCCGCATCTTCTTCAACCAGGCGAGGATGTCGGCGGCGGGCATCCCCCAGCTCGCGGCGGTGATGGGTTCGAGCACGGCCGGGGGCGCCTACGTGCCCGCCATGAGCGACGAGACCGTCATCGTCCGCGAGCAGGGAACCATCTTCCTGGGCGGGCCGCCGCTGGTGCGCGCGGCCACCGGGGAGGTGGTGACCGCCGAGGAGCTGGGCGGCGGCGAGGTGCACGCCCGGCGCTCGGGGGTGGTGGACCACCTGGCCGAGGACGACGCCCACGCCCTGCGGATCGTGCGCTCGATGGTCGCCACCCTCGGGCCGCCCCCGGCCAGCCCCCCGGAGGACGCCGGACGGGAGGAGGAGAGGGCCGTGCCCGAGCCACCGGCCGAGGACCCGGCCGAGCTCTGCGACGTGGTTCCCACCGACGTGCGCCGGCCCTACGACGTGCGCCAGGTGATCCGCCGGCTGGTGGACGGGTCCCGGCTCCACGAGTTCAAGGCGGAGTACGGGGAGACGCTGGTGTGCGGATTCGCCCGCATCGCGGGCCACCGCTGCGGCCTGGTCGCCAACAACGGCGTGCTGTTCGGCGAGTCCGCGCTCAAGGGCGCCCACTTCGTGCAGCTCTGCAACCAGCGTGGGGTGCCCCTCGTCTTCCTCCAGAACATCAGCGGTTTCATGGTGGGGCGCGAGTACGAGCACGCCGGGATCGCCAAGGACGGCGCCAAGCTGGTCACGGCGGTGGCATGCTCGCGGGTCGCGAAGCTCACCGTCATCATCGGCGGCTCCTTCGGGGCCGGCAACTACGGGATGTGCGGCCGCGCCTTCGATCCCCGGCTGCTGTTCATGTGGCCCAATGCGCGGATCTCCGTGATGGGTGGTGACCAGGCCGCCGAGGTGCTCTCGCTGGTGGGTGGCGAGCGCGGCGACGGTGATGGCGGCTCCGAGGCGGAGCGGAAGGAGAGGATCCGCGAGCGCTACGCCCGGCAGGGATCGGCCTACTACTCGACGGCCCGGCTCTGGGACGACGGCATCATCGATCCGCTGGACACCCGCCGGGTGCTGGCCATGGGCCTGGCCCTGGCGGCGGCGTCCCCCGACCGGGAGCCGGCCCGCTACGGCGTGTTCCGGATGTAGGCGGCGCACCATGGGCTTCGACACCCTGCTGGTCGCCAACCGGGGCGCGGTTGCGCGCCGGGTGCTGCGCACCGCGCGGCGGCTCGGGCTCCGCACCATCGCCGTCTACTCGGATGCCGACCGCGATGCACCGCACGTGGCCGAGGCCGATCACGCCGTGAGGATCGGGCCCGCCGCCGCGGCCCTCTCCTACCTCTCCATCGACGGCATCCTGGAGGCGGCTCAGCGCCTGGGTGCCGGCGCGGTCCATCCCGGCTACGGCTTCCTCGCCGAGAGCGCCGGCTTCGCCCGGGCCTGCGAGGCGGCCGGCCTCGTGTTCGTCGGGCCCCAGCCCGAGGTCATCGACCTGATGAGTCGCAAGGACCGGGCGCGACGGCTGGCCACGGAGGCCGGCGCCCCCGTGGTGCCGGCTGTCGAGGGAGCGGACGCCGCCGCCCTGGCCAGCCGGGTGGGCCCGGAGATCGGCTTTCCGGCGCTGGTCAAGGCGGTCGCGGGCGGAGGCGGGCGGGGGATGCGGCTGGTCCTCCGGCCCGCCGACCTGGCGCCCGCCCTCGCGGCCGCCGGGCGGGAGGCGCTGGCGGCTTTCGGCGACGCCGCCCTCTTCGTGGAGCGCTACCTCCCCGAGGGGCGGCACCTGGAGGTGCAGGTGGTCGGCGACGGCAGCGGTCGGGTCCTGCACCTCGGGGACCGGGACTGCTCGGTGCAGCGGCGCCACCAGAAGGTGGTCGAGGAGGCCCCGGCCTCGGCCTGCCCTCCGGTCGCCCGCGCCCGGGCCGTGGAGGCGGCCACCGCGATCGCCGCTCGGGTCCGCTATCGCAGCCTGGGAACCGTGGAGTTCCTCGCCGCCGGCGACGACGTGCACTTCCTGGAGATGAACACCCGCCTCCAGGTGGAGCACGGAGTCACCGAGGCGGTGACCGGGATCGACCTGGTGGAGCTGCAGCTCCGCCTCGCCGCCGGTGAGCCGCTGGCCCTGGTGCAGGAGGAGATCGCGATCCGCGGCCACGCCATCGAGGCCCGCATCTGCGCGGAGGACGCCGAGCACGGCTTCCTCCCCCAGGCGGGGCGGGCCGGCCTGGTCCGCTGGCCCGTGGACGGAAGGGTCGACGCCACCCTCGAGTCGGGCCAGTCGGTGACCACCGACTACGACTCGATGCTGGCCACTCTGATCGCCCATGGCGAGACCCGCCAGGTGGCCCGCGGCCGGCTGATCGACGCCCTGGACGGCACCGCCGTCTTCGGGCTCACCACCAACGCCGGCTTCCTGCGCCGGCTGCTGGCGTCGGAGCGCTTCGCCGCCGCTGAGATCACCCCCGCGTGGCTCGACGGCCACGCCGCCGAGCTCGGCACCGCCGACTCCTGGCCGGTCCTGGCCGCGGCCGGCGTCATCCTCGCGGAGAGGGCGCGCCGCCGGGACGGCGGCGACCCTTGGGCAGCCGACGGCTGGCGGTCCGCGGGCCCGCCGGCGCCGTTCTCGGTGGAGCTGACCCTGGACGGCGAGCGGCAGAGGGTACTGGTGCGGGGCCGTGGGCGGCCCGCGGACGGGGACCTCGAGGTGGAGGGCCGCGGCCGATCCTCCCCGGTCCGGGTGGTCCGGATCGAGCCGGAGACCCTGGTGGCCGACCTCGACGGCGAGCGCGAGCGCTTCGTCTTCGTCGCCGCCGCGGGGGAGGTGATGATCGCGCACCTGGGCCAGGTCTTCCGGCTGACCACCGGAGGCGGCACCGCGCCCGCGCCGACCGGGCGGGGCGAGGTCGTGGTCGCACCCCTCCCCGGGCTCCTGGTCAGCGTGAGCGTCGCCGCCGGCGATCGGGTGGACGCGGGAGCCGTGCTCGGGATCCTGGAGTCGATGAAGATGGAGTACACGCTGACCGCCGACGTGACGGCCCGGGTGGAGCGGGTCGGCTTCGCCCCCGGCGGCCAGGTGGCCCGCGGGGATGTCCTCTTCGAGCTGGTGCCGGAGGGACCGCCGTGACCCCCTCGCCGAGGTGGCGCCGATCCGGCCCGGCGCCGGAGGGCCCCTCATGACCCGGTGGCCGCCGGCCCCGCTCTCCGGCCTCCCCGGCGCGGTGACGGTCTACGAGGTGGGACCCCGCGACGGGTTGCAGAACGAACCGCAGGCGGTGCCGCTCGTGGTCAAGCTCGAGCTGATCGCCCGCCTGGTGGCCGCGGGCCTGAGGGCGGTGGAGGTCACCAGCCTGGTGCGCCCCGACACCGTGCCCCAGCTCGCCGATGCCGACGAGCTCCTCGCCCGCCTCCCCGCGAGCCCCGGGGTGCGCCACCCGGCCCTGGTTCCCAACCTTCGAGGGCTGGAGCGTGCCCTGGCCGCCGGAGCGCGGGAGGTGGCCGTCTTCGCCAGTGCCACCGAGTCCTTCGCTCGGCACAACCTCAACCGCAGCCGGTCGGAGAGCCTCAGCGCGCTCGCGGCGGTGGCGGGACACGCCCGCCAGGCCGGGATCCCGGTGCGCGGATACGTCTCGATGTGCTTCGGCGACCCCTGGGAGGGTGCTGTCGACCCCGCCGAGGTGGTGGGGGTGACCACCCAGCTGCTGGCCATGGGCTGCGCTGAGGTCTCGCTCGGCGACACCATCGGCGTGGCCACCCCCGGGGCGGTGGTCGGGCTGCTCTCCCGACTTGCCGATGCCGGGGTCGGGGTGGGCAGCCTCGCCGTGCACTTTCACGACACCTACGGCCAGGCGCTGGCCAACACCCTGGAGGCGCTGCGCTTCGGTGTCACCACCGTCGATGCCTCGGCCGGCGGGCTGGGTGGCTGCCCCTTCGCCCGCAGCGCCACCGGCAACCTCGCCACCGAGGACCTGGTCTTCCTGCTCGACGGACTCGGCGTGGCCACCGGGGTCGACCTGGCGGCGCTGGCGCGCACCAGCCTCTGGCTGGCCCGGCAGCTGGGCCGGCCCAGCCCCAGCCGGGTGGTCAGAGCCCTGGCCGCGAGCCTGGAACCATGAGCGGAGTTGGAGGGGTGATCCGATGAGCACAGGTGCGGCGTCCAGCCTTCCCCTGAACGAGGACCACGAGCTGCTGCGCGCGACCGTCGAGCAATTTGCCCGACGGGAGGTCGCGCCCGTGATCGGCGAGCTCTACGTTCGGGAGGAGTTCCCCTACGCCCTGGTGGCGAGGATGGGGGCCATGGGCCTCTTCGGACTCCCCTTCCCCGAGGAGCATGGGGGCATGGGCGGTGACCACCTGGCCCTCTGCCTGGCGATCGAGGAGCTGGCACGGGTGGACTCCTCGGTGGCGCTCACCCTGGAGGCCGCGGTGGGCCTGGGGGCGATGCCCATCCACCGCTTCGGCACCGAGGCCCAGAAGCACCGCTGGCTTCCCCCGCTCTGCCGCGGCGAGGCGCTCGGCGCCTTCGCTCTCACCGAGCCCGGCGGCGGCTCGGACGCCGGCGCCCTGCGCACCCGGGCGCGCCGCGACGGCGACAGCTGGGTGATCAACGGGACCAAGGTGTTCATCACCAACGCCGGGACCGATATCACCAGCCTGGTGACGGTCGCCGCCGTCACCGGCGAGGGTGACGGGCACCGCCGGCAGATCTCGGCGATCCTGGTTCCGGCCGGCACTCCGGGGATGTCCGTCTCCAAGAAGTATTCGAAGGTCGGCTGGCTGGCCTCCGACACCCGCGAGGTCTCCTTCTCCGATTGCCGGGTCCCGCTTGATCACCTCCTCGGGGAGGAGGGGCGGGGCTACGCGGAGTTCCTGGAGATCCTCGACGGCGGGCGCGTGGCCATCGCCGCGCTCTCCACGGGGCTCGCTCAGGGCTGCATCGACGAGTGCCTGGCGCACCTGGGTGAGCGCGAGGCCTTCGGACGCCGGATCGGCGAATACCAGGCGCTCCAATTCAAGGTCGCGGACATGGAGGCGAGGACCCACGCTTCCCGCCTGGCCTGGTACGACGCCGCCACCCGGATGCTCGCCGGGCTTCCGTTCAAGAAGCAGGCGGCCATCGCCAAGCTGGTGGCCTCCGACGCGGCGGTGGTCAATGCCCGCGAGGCCGCGCAGATCTTCGGCGGCTACGGGTTCATGAACGACACCCCGGTGGGGCGCTTCTACCGCGACGCCAAGATCCTGGAGATCGGTGAGGGGACCTCGGAGATCCAGCGCATGATCATCGCCCGGGAGCTCGGGCTGCCGGCCCGTGGCTGACCCCCCGGGTCTCACGGCGATCGACCCGCCGGTGCCCCTCTGGGCGCCCTCGCCAGAGTCGGCGGCGGCCTCGCGGCTCGGTCGCTGGTGCGCCGAGCGGGGCTTCCCCGGCTATCAGGCCGCCTGGGAGTGGTCGGTCGCGCCCGCCACCGCTGGGGCCTTCTGGCGGGCGATCGCCGACCGTTTCGAGGTCAGCTGGCACCGGGCTCCCGACGCCGACCTGGAGCCGGATCCCACCCGGGTGACCGGCTGGCGGTGGTTCCGCGGCGGCCGCCTCAACTACGCTCAGGCGGCGCTGCGCCCGCCCGCCGGCGACGGGGCCTCGACCGCCCTGGTGGCCCGCTCCCAGACCCGGCCGGCCCGGGAGCTGAGCTGGTCCGAGCTCACCGACCTGGTGGCCGGGGTGCGCTCGGGACTGCTCGCCGCCGGCGTGCGGCCCGGGGAGGTGGTGGCCGGCTACCTGCCCAACATCCCCGAGGCGGTGGCGGCGATGCTGGCCTGCGCCAGCCTGGGCGCGATCTGGGCCTGCTGCGCCCCGGAGATGGGTGTGACCGGGGCCCTGGACCGGCTCTCCCAGCTCCGCCCGGTGGTCCTGCTGAGCGTCGACGGCTACCGCTACGGCGCCCGCCGGGTCGAGCGCAGCGCCGAGGCCGTGGGCATCCTCGCCGGGCTGCCGGCGGTCCGCCGGGCGGTGTGGCTCCCCTACCTGGTCCCGGACGCCCCCGCCCCCGAGGGATGGACGGCATGGGCCGCATTCGCGGCCGCCGGAGGACCGCTCGAGTTCGCCTCTCTCGAATTCGACCACCCCCTCTACATCCTCTTCTCGTCGGGGACCACCGGCCGGCCCAAGGCGATCGTGCACAGCCACGGCGGCATCCTCCTGGAGCACCTCAAGACGCTCGGCTTCCACTTCGACCTGGGAGCGGGTGACCGCTTCTTCTGGTTCTCGACCACCGGCTGGATGATGTGGAACCTCTGCGTCTCCGGCCTGGCGGTGGGGGCCACCGTGGTGCTCTTCGACGGCGACCCCATGCACCCCGGGATCGACGCGCTCTGGGAGCTGGTGGCCTCGACCGGAGCCACCTGCGCCGGGACCGGCAGCAGCTACCTCGCGGCCTGTGCCAAGGCCGGCATCCGGCCCGCCGGTCTCCACGCTCTGGGGGCGCTGCGGACCCTCGGCGCCACCGGCTCCCCGCTGCCCGCGACGGCCGCCCGCTGGGTGTACCGGGACGTGAAGCCCGACCTGCTCCTGGCCTCGTTCAGCGGTGGCACCGACGTCTGCACCGGCTTCGTCGGAGGCAGCCCGCTGCACCCGGTCTGGGCCGGCGAGATCTCCTGCCGCTGCCTGGGGGCGCGCGTGGAGGTGGTGGACGAGGAGGGGCGGCCGGTCCTGGATCGGGAGGGCGAGCTGGTGCTCACCGCCCCGCTGCCGTCCATGCCGGTCGGGTTCTGGGACGACGATGGCAGCCGCTATCGCGCCGCCTACTTCGAGAGGTTCCCGGGCATCTGGGCCCACGGCGACCGGGCCACCCTCACCACGCGGGGCACGGTGGTCATCTCCGGCCGCTCCGACGGCACCCTGAACCGGGGAGGGGTCCGGATGGGGACGGCGGAGTTCTACGCGGTCGTGGAGCGGATGCCCGAGGTGGTCGACAGCCTGGTGGTGCACCTCGAGGACCCCGATGGCGGCCCCGGTGAGCTCTGGCTCTTCCTCGTGGAGGGCGGTTCGGTGGAGGGCGGGTCGGTGGAGGGCGGCCCCGCGGCCGGCCGCCCCGGGGGTGATGTGGAGCTCCCCGGGCGGGTCCGCGAGGCCATCCGCCGCGAGCTCTCGCCGCGCTACGTCCCCGACCGGGTGATCACGGTGCCCGCGCTGCCGCGCACGCTGTCGGGCAAGAAGCTGGAGGTCCCGGTCAAGCGCCTGCTGATGGGTGGCGGCGTCTCCGAAGCCGTGGCGCTCAGCGCGGTGGCCAACCCGGAGAGCCTCGAGCCGTTCGTCACCCTGGGCCGCGAGCGCGCCGGCCACCCGGCGAGCTGAGCGGATCGTCACCCGGGTCGCGAGCGCGCCGGCGCTCAGGCGGTGAGCGGACGCGGCCGCTCCCCAGCCCGCCGCCGGAGCCCCGGGCGGCCCCCGGGTCCACTGCCCGGAGCCTCGCTACCCCTCGTCCTCCCAGCTCTCCAGCCCGCCGCGGTGGAGGTGGCGCATCCCCTCCTCGAGGGCGAAGCGGGTCTCGCAGGTCGGGCACTCCACGTACGGAGCCAGCTCGTCGTCGAGGGGTGGGAGCAGCTGGGTTCCGCATTGGGGACAGACCAGCAGCTGGGGCTCGACCTCGGAGTCTCTCCGGATCGCCGCCGCGGCGGCGGCGAGGTCGACGGCCACCGCTGCGCACTCGGCGCAGACGAAGGTGGCGAGACTGTCGTCGTGCTCCAGGTAGCGGGCCCGCGAATCCACGTAGAGAGGGGCGTTGAGGGCCTCGAACCGGCCGCCGGTGCAGCCGTGCGGGCAGCGGAGATCCCGGGCCATCAGCGCGGCCTCAGCAGCTGGGCCAGCCGGGCGAGCGGTGGCGCCTGTCCGGCGGTGACATGGGCGGCCACCACCAGCGAGAGGAGCATCACCTTGAGGGCCCGGAAGGAGGCGGCGGGGTCCCGCTCCTCGACCAGCGCCGCCAGCGCCATCCCGTCGATCGCGGAGGCCACCGCGGCGGCCAGGTCGCTGGGCGGCACCAGCGTGTACGCGGGGAGCCGCCCCAGGGCCCCGCGCAGCTCGATCTCGATGGCCTGGACGATCGCCCCCCGCAGCTCCCGGCAGCGGGCCAGGATCAGCGGGCTGGCGAGGCCGAGGAGGGAGAGGTCCAGGCCGGCCCGCCAGAGCTGGGGCTCCTCGCCGCAGCGGGCCGCGACCGCGTCCAGCCCGGCGATCAGCCGCTCCAGCGGATCCCCACCCCCGGCCACCGCCGCCGTCCAGGTCGCGGTCATCCGCTCCTGAAGGTGGCCGACCACGGCCATCAGCAGCTCGTCCTTGGACTCGAAGTAGTAGTGGAGGAGACCGGGGGCGACCCCCGCCTCGCGGGCGATCTCCTTCATCGAGGTGTCGGCGCACCCCGCCCGCCCCAGCACGGTCACCGCGGCGCGGATGATCTCGCCTCGACGCCGCCGGCTGACCGCGGCCCGGCCGCCGGTGGCCCCGACCTCGACGCCGGCGATCGCGGGCGGCATCTCAGCGGGGCCCCACGTGTTGATTGGTCATCCGACCAGCAATGCTAGCACCGGGGAGCGGTGAGTGGGTCAGCCCTCGACCACCGAGGCGGGGTGCATGCCGATCCCGAAGCCGCCGGGGCCGGCATGGCAGCCGAGCACCCCCCCGATCTCGACCACCAGGGGCTGCTCGCCGGTGATCTCCGCCACCCGGTCAGCGACGGTGCGAGCCTGCTCGGGTCGGGCGGCGTGGGCGCAGATCACCTTGGTCGGGCCCCACTCCCGGGCCGCCGTCGCCACCTCGTCGACCAGCCGGGTGAGCGCGCGCGGGTAGGTGCGCACCCGGTCGATCGCCTCGATCTTGCCATCGGTCATGCCGAGGATGGGCTTGATGCTGAGGACCGTGCCCACGAAGGCCTGGCCCCCCCCGATGCGGCCCCCGCGGTGGAGGTACTCGAGCGTCTCCAGGGCGAAGACCAGCCGCTGCTTCGCCCGCAGGCGGCCCAGCGCCGCCACCACGGCGTCCGCGTCCCGGCCCTCATCCCGGAGCGCCACCACCAGCTCCACGGCGGCGGTGTGGGTTGGCCCCACGGTCCGGCTGTCGACCACCCGGATGTCCATCTCGGGCAGGGCCGCCCGGGCGTGCAGCGCCGAACCGTAGGTCCCGCTCAGCTCCGCTGAGATGGTGGTGCAGATGATGGCCCCACCGTCGCTCCCCACCCGGCGGAAGACCGCCTCGAACTCCGCCGGGGTGGGCTGGGAGGTGCGGGGCAGGTGGGGATCGGTCTCCATCCTGCGGTAGAAGTCCGCCGTCGACATGTCGACCCCGTCCAGGAACTCATCCTCGCCGAAGATGATTCGAAGGGGGACGACGGCGACGTCGTGGGCGGTCGTGTAGGCGCTGTCGAGATCTGCGGTGCTGTCGCACACGACATGGATTCGACTCACTCAGGCACAGATCCTAACCGCGATGCCCCAACCCACGGCGAAAGCGGCGCGACCGCGCCATCCGGGTCACGTCTGCACAGCCGAGGCCGGGTGGTAGAAGAGACCGAATGCTCCCGGCCCCACGTGGCAGCCGAGCACGGCTCCGACCTCGACGATCTGGGGCGGCTCGCCGGTGACGTTCGCCACCTTCTCGGCGAGGGCCTCGGCGCCGTCGCGGTTGTCGGCGTGGGCGAGGGTGGCGGCCGTCCGCCCCCAGAGGCGCACGGCGGTGGCCAGCTCCTGGACCAGCCGGTCGAGCGCCCGGGTGTAGGTGCGCACCTGGTCGAGGACCTGGACCTTGCCGTCGATGAAGCCGAGGATCGGCTTGATGCTGAGCACGGTGCCGATCAGGGCCCGGGCGGTGCCGATCCGCCCGCCCCGGCGCAGGTACTCGAGGTTCTCGACCGTGAAGACGAGGTGCTGGGTCGGCCGCAGCCGCTCGATGGCGGCCACGATGGTGTCGGCGTCGCCGCCGCGGTCGCGGATGGCCACCGCCATCGCCACCGCGGCGCCATGGGCGGGACCGCAGGACTTGGTCTCCACCACCCGGATGTCCAGGTCGGGCAGGGACTGCCGGGCCTGCATCGCCGACCCGGCGGTGCCGCTCAGGTCGGAGGAGATGGTGGTGCAGATGACGGTGCCGCCGTCCCCGCCCAGCCGCTGAAAGACCTCCGCGAAGTCGCCCGGCGGCGGCTGGGAGGTCCGCGGATGGGGGCCCCCGGCGCGCATCCGCCGGTAGAAGTCGCCGGTCGACATCTCCAGCTGATCGCGGAACTGCTCGTCCCCGAAGATGATCCGGAGCGGCACCAGCTCCACGTCATGGGCCGGGTAGTAGGCGGGGCCCAGGTCGGCGGTGCTGTCGCAGACGAGATGCACCGATGGCATTGCGGGACCGATCCTACCCGTCCACCCCATCGAGGGCGTGTGGCGCACCCGCATCGCGGCGCGCCACAATCGGCCTCCATGCTGCTCGCCATCGATGTCGGCAACACCGACACCGTGCTGGGGGTCTTCGACGGCAGCCGGCTGATCGCCGACTTCCGGCTTCACACCGAGCCACGGGCCACCGGCGCCGAGCTGGGCCTGGTGGTGGTGGCCCTGCTCCGCTCCGCCGGGGTCGAGCCGGAGGCGATCTCGGCGGTCGCCGTGAGCAACGTCGTGCCCGACCTCTCGCGCAGCCTCGAGGACCTGGGCCGGCAGCATTTCGGGGGCCCCCCTCTGGTCATCGGGCCCGGGGTCCGGACGGGGATCCGCATCCACTACGACGATCCCTCCATGGTCGGCGCCGACCGGATCGCCAACGCCGTCGCCGTCCAGAGCCTCTACGGAGGGCCGGCGATCATCTGCGATTTCGGGACCGCGACCACCGTCGACGCCATCGACGCCGCCGGCGACTACCTGGGCGGGGCGGTGGCCCCCGGGCTCATGGTCAGCCACGACGCCCTGGTGGAGCGGGCCGCCCGGCTCTCCCACGTCGACCTGGCCGCCCCCACCGCGGTGCTCGGGCACAACCCGCGGGCCTCGATGCAGGCGGGCCTGATGCTGGGCTACGCGGGCCTGGCCGAGGGGTTGGTGACGCGGATGCGCCGGGAGATGGACGGGGACCCCAAGCTCATCCTCACCGGCGGGCTGGCCCCCCTGATGGCCGGGCTCATCCCCGGCGTCCATGCCACCGACGAGTCGCTGACCCTGGTGGGGCTCCGGCTCCTCCACGAGCTGAACACCGCCTGAGCGGTGGGGCGCCGGCCCCGGCTCCGGCCCCTACGATGGCCCTCATGAGCACCCTGGGCCCCGCCTGGGCGGCGCCGACCTCCACCCCGCCGACCTCCACCCCGCCGACCCCCGCCCCCGCCCTGGCACCGACCTCCACCCCGACCCCGACGCCAGCTCAGACCCCAACCCAGACCTCGATCCCGGCCCCCGCCCCGACGCCGCTGCGGGTGGGACGGCTGGAGCTGGACTCCCCGGTGCTGATCGCGCCCATGGTGGGGATCACCGACGCCCCCTTCCGAGCGCTGGCCCGCGAGCTCGGCGCCGGGCTGGTCTCGGCCGAGATGACCGCCGCCGAGGCGGTGGTCCGGCTCATCCCCCGGACGATGGAGCTGCTCAGCTTCGATCCCGCCGTGGGCCCGGTCGCCGCCCAGCTGGTGGGCTGCGATCCCGGGGTGATGGCCGAGGCGGCGGCGATCTGCGCCGACCGCGGCGCCATGGTGGTGGACGTCAACCTGGGCTGCCCGGTGCCCCGGGTGACCGGCCGGGGATCGGGCGCGGCGCTCGCTCGCGACGTCCACGCCACCGCCCGGGTGGTGCAGGCGATGGTCGAGGCGGTCGACGTCCCGGTCACCGCCAAGATGCGGCTCGGCTGGGACCACTCCTCCATCAACGCCCCGGAGCTCTCGCGGGCGCTGGAGGACGTGGGGTGCGCCATGGTGACCGTGCACGGGCGCACCCGAGCCCAGCGCTACCAGGGCCAGGCGGACTGGCAGGAGATCGCGCGGGTCAAGCGCGCGGTCCGGATCCCGGTGGTGGGCAGCGGCGACGTCACCGACGCCGGCGAGATCCGGCGGCGGCTCCTGGCCGGAGAGGTCGACGGGGTGGTGATCGCCCGGGGGGCGCTCGGCAACCTCTGGTTCATCCGCCAGGCGGTCCGCCACGTGGCCACCGGGGAGGTGCTCCCCGATCTCGGTTTCGCCGAGCGAATCGCGCTGACCCGCCGCCATCTCGACCTTCTGATCGACCATCACGGGGAGGCCCGGGCGCTGGTGGTGGGCCGCAAATACGTCGCCTGGACGATCAAGGGATGCAATGGCGCCGCCCGGCTCCGGGCCATGGTCCAGGGCCTGGTCACCCGTGCCGACCTGGACGTGATCCTCGGTCAGGCGCTGGAGGCCGGGCTGGGCCCGGGAGGATGGTTCCACCCCATCTTCACGAGCGGAGAGGGCTGACCGTCACGAGCGCGGAGGGCTGAGCCCCGCCGCCCCCGGGCCAAAAAAGAGGGCGCCCCTGGAAGACCAGAGACGCCCCGAGAGGGGGGGCTATGAAAGCGCGGTCCCCGACCGCTGCTTTGGATACTAGGTAGGTTATCAGATCGGGGTCAATCAGGTAGGGTCAGTTTGTTACCTGAACGTGGCCACCATCGTTTCACCCCCAGCACCTATACTCCCCTGCTTCCCCCCCTGATGCGCCTGCATCGCTCGCCAGGCCCCATTCCGCATTCACGAAGGTCACAGCCATCACCATGGACAAGCCGGTCTTGCTCACCAAAGAGGGCCTCGCCAAGCTCCAGACGGAGCTCGAGGAGCTCCGGACGGTGCGGCGCCCCGAGATCGCCGAGCGGATCAAATACGCGAAGGACTTCGGCGACATCACCGAGAACGCCGAGTACGAGGACGCCAAGAACGAGCAGGGCATGCTCGAGGGCCGGATCCTCACCCTCGAGATGATGGTCCGCAATGCGGTGATCATCGAGCAGGCGGAGGTCGGCGGGATCGTCCAGGTCGGCTCCACCGTCGAGGTCAAGGACGAGTACGGCACCCAGAGCTTCACCATCGTCGGCCCGGCCGAGGTCGATGTCACCTCGGGGCGGATCTCCATGGAGTCGCCGGTCGGCAAGGCCCTGCTCGGCCGCCGGATCGGAGACCGCGTCGAGGTTCAGAGCCCCGGTGGCGTGCGCGAGCTCAAGGTGACGGCCCTCCGCTGACACCCGGGTGGGGACTGAGCGCGCGGGAGAGCCCGCCGCTCCGGCACCATGTACGCGGCATGCCCGACGACCCCTTCATGGCCGAACGCAGGCGCAAGGCCGAGGCCCTCGCCGCCCTCGGCCTCCCCGTCTACAACGTCGACTTCCGGCCCGATCACAGCCTGGCGGAGGCGCAGCACGCCCTGGCCGGCTGGGAGGCGGGCGGGCCACCCGGGGAGACCCCGGGGCCCGAGGTGGCCGTGGCCGGCCGGCTCATGCTCCACCGTATCCAGGGAAGAAGCGTCTTCTCCCACCTCGAGGACGAGAGCGGCCGGATGCAGGTCTGGTTCCGCCAGGACCAGCTCGACGAGCCGGCCTTCGAGGCGGTGAAGCTGCTCGACCTCGGCGACATCGTCGGGGTGCGGGGGACGCTGATGCGGACCCGGCGGGGGGAGCCGACCGTGCTGGTCCGCGCGCTCACGCCCCTGGTCAAGGCGCTGCGTCAGCCGCCGGAGAAGTTTCACGGGCTCCAGGACCAGGAGACCCGCTATCGCAAGCGCTATTACGACCTGATGTCGAGCGTCGCCCAGCGGCGCCACTTCCGCACCCGCGCCGTGCTGCTCCGCAGCGTGCGCGCGACCCTCGAGGAGCGCGGTTTCCTGGAGGTCGAGACCCCCATCCTCCAGCTGATCCCCGGGGGCGGCCACGCGGTGCCGTTCCGGACGCATTGGAACGCACTGCACACCGACGTCTACCTGCGGATCGCCATCGAGCTGCACCTCAAGCGCCTGCTGGTCGGGGGCTACCGCCGGGTGTACGAGATCGGCCGTGTCTTCCGCAACGAGGGCCTCTCGCCGCGCCACAACCCCGAGTTCACGATGCTGGAGGCGTACCAGGCGTACGCCGACTACGTCGACATGCGCGAGCTCACCGAGGCGATCGTCGTCGACGCCGCACGGGCGATCCCGGCGCCCGCGATCGGCGTCGCGGAGGCGGAGGAGGGCGTTGACGGCGCGCCGGATGCGGCCGGAACCCCGGGCTCTCCGGACCTCCCCGGCGCTCCCGATGCCGGCGCCTCCGGCGCCACCGCCGCATCACCCCTCGACCCTCTGCGCCGCCAGTACGGCGGCCGCGCCCTCGACCTCTCCCCGCCGTTCCCGGCGAGGACCATGGCGAGCCTGATCGAGGAGGTCTGCGGGTTCGACCCGGTGAGCGCCTGGGACGCCGGCACCCTGGAGGGGCGGGCCCGCCAGGCGGGGGTGGAGCTGCCCGCCGGCCTCGGCCCCGGCACCATCTTCAACGAGGTCTACGAGCAGAAGGTCGAACGCACGCTGCACGACCCCACCTTCGTCCTCGACTACCCCGCCGAGGTGAGCCCCCTGGCCCGGCGGCGGCGCGACGACCCGCGCTTCGTCGAGCGCTTCGAGCTGGTGGTCGCCGGACGGGAGCTGGCCAACGCCTTCAGCGAGCTCAACGACCCCATCGACCAGCGCGCCCGCTTCGAGGAGCAGGCGCGCCAGCGGGAGCTGGACGAGGGCGCGGGGCCGCCCCTCGACGAGGACTTCCTGGAGGCCATCGAGGCGGGGATGCCGCCCGCCGGTGGTCTCGGAATCGGCCTCGACCGGCTCGCCATGCTGCTCACCGACAGCCCCGGGATCCGCGATGTCCTGCTGTTCCCGACCATGCGTCCCCAGGGCGGAGAGGAGGCCGAGGTGTGATCCCGCTCCAGGACCTTCGCGAGGACCCCGACCGCTACCGGCGGGGGGCCGAGTTGAAGCACGAGGAGGCTCCGATCGACGAGATCCTGGAGCTGGACGCCCGCGCTCGCGCCCTGCGCGCTCAGGTCGAGGCCGCTCAGGCGGAGCGGCGCCGCGCCGCCTCCGGGGCCCGCGGCGCGCCCACCGACGACGAGCGGGCGCGCCTCAACGAGCTGAGGGCCCAGGTCCAGTCGGGCGAGTCGGAGCTGGCGGAGATCGAGACGCGGCTCCGCGACCTGCTCCTCTACGTTCCCAACCCCCCTCACGAGTCGGTGCCCATCGGCAGGGACGAGGGCGACAACGTCACGGTGCGCACCTGGGGCGAGCCGTCCCAGCTCGGCTTCCCGGCCCTGCCCCACTACGACATCGGCGAGCGTCTCGGCATCTTCGACTTCGAGCGCGCCGCCAAGATCAGCGGCGCGCGCTTCGCGGTCCTGCGCGGCGACGGCGCGCGGTTGCAGCGGGCGCTCATCACCTGGATGCTCGACGTGGGGGTGCGGGAGCACGGCTACACCGAGGTGCTGCCCCCGTACCTGGTCCGCACCGAGTGCATGGTGGGCACCGCCAACCTCCCCGACAAGGAGGGGATGGCCTACCAGACCAGCGACGACCTCTACCTGGTGCCGACCGCCGAGGTGCCGGTCACCAACCTCTACCGCGAGGAGATCCTCGACGCCGCCGACCTGCCCATCTGCCACGTCGCCTACACGGCGTGCTTCCGCCGCGAGGCCGGGGCGGCCGGCAAGGACACCCGCGGTTACATCCGGCTGCATCAGTTCGACAAGGTCGAGATGGTGCGGTTCACCACTCCCGAGCGGTCGCTCGAGGAGCTGGAGCTGCTGACCGGGCACGCGGAGTCCCTGCTGCAGCGGCTCGGCATCCACTACCGGGTGCTCTCGATGTGCACCGGCGACATGGGCTTCGCGCAGTCGAAGAAATACGACGTGGAGGCCTGGGCACCGGGGATGCAGCGCTGGCTGGAGGTCTCCTCGTGCAGCGCCTTCGGCGACTTCCAGGCCCGGCGGTGCAACATCCGCTACCGGCCGGCACCGGGCGAGCGTCCCCGCTTCGTCCACACGCTCAATGGCAGTGGCCTGGCCGTCCCCCGGGTGCTCGACGCGATCCTCGAGACCTACCAGCAGGCCGACGGGAGCGTCGACGTCCCCGACGCGCTCCGACCCTACATGGGAGGCACGACCCGTCTGGAGCTGGCGCGATGAGCCAGCCGCCCTGGCCGGGGTGGCCCGTGCCGCCGCCACCGCCCCCTCCACCGGATGGTGGGGCCGGCGCCGGGGCCCCCGCTCCCGCGGGGTGGCCCGTGCCCCCGCCGCCGCCGCCGGGGAGCTTCCCGCCGGGCTGGTGGGCGCCACCCCCGCCTCCGCTGGTGCCCCCACCCCGCCCCCGCCGCGGCATGAACGCGCTCGCGGTGGTGCTCTGCGTGGCCCTGCCCCTGCTCGGTGTCGGGGTCGTCTGGCTGGCGCTGCGCGCCTCCTCGTCCGGCGGTGGCCCGGCGCCGCACGCGACCAGCCTCACCCTGGGCAGCGGGCGGGTGGTGTGGAGCGACGATTTCACCAATCCGGACTCGGGGTGGTTCGTCGGCACCGACAGCGCGGGCAGCACCTTCGTCTATCAGGACGGCGCCTACGTGATCAGCGGCAGCGGGGACACGGCCCACGCGGCGACGGCGCCCTACCCGACCGGCCTCGCCGCCATGGCGGTCAGCGCGGCCTTCACCCTCGCGTCGGCGGGTGACCTCGACGCCGGGGCCGGGCTCCGCTGCGATCACGCCGGCGACGAGTCCGCGACCCACTACGTCGCCTTCCTCTTCCCGGACGGCGGCCTCCAGGTGTTCCGCTATCCGGGGACGGCGGAGGGCTCCTTCGATCAGCCGACCAGCATCCTCATCGGCTACGTCCCCGGGGTGGGACAGGTCGGACAGTCCAACCGGATGACGCTCGCGTGCATCACCGTGAGCGTGGGCAACGGCACGGAGACCACGCGAATCCTGGTCCAGGTCAACGCCGGCGCGGTGCACACCGTCACCGACAGCTACCCGACCGGTGGCAACTCGGGCTGGAACGGGGGGGTGGAGTCGGAGGGGAGCTCCAGCGTGGAATACGATGACTTCAGGATTCGCAACCTCGAGGGGTGAGCGGGATGACCGGATCCGCGGCGGGCGAGCGATGAGTGGGCACGAGGTGGTCTCGCGCGTCGCGGTGGACCGGATGGTGATCACCGGCCACCGCATCGAGTGTCCGCTCGATTGGGACCGCCCCCACCAGGCCGAGACGATCAGTGTCTTCGCCCGCGAGGTCGTGGCCGCCGAGAAGGCGGACGATCGCGGTCTGCCGATGATCTGCTGGTACCAGGGCGGACCGGGGATGGAGTTCACCTTCCCCGCCTCGCGCGGCGGGTGGCTGGAGCAGCTCCTCACCCGCTACCGGGTGCTCCTTCTCGACCAGCGTGGCACCGGACTCAGCACGCCGCTCGAGGCGCCGGCGTTGCCGCGCGCGGACCCGGCGGAGCTGGCCGCGTATCTCTCCCACTTCCGCGCCGACTCCATCGTTCGTGACGCCGAGCGCTTCCGCTCCACGCTGCTCGGGGACGGCGCCGGCTGGTACCTCTTCGGGCAGAGCTTCGGCGGCTTCTGCAGCCTGACCCATCTCTCCCTCATTCCGGAGCACCTCACCGGGGTGATCATCACCGGCGGGTTCGCCCCGGTCCTGCACGGGGCGGATGGCGTGTACCAGGCGCTGGCCGGCCGGGTCGCCGAGCGGAACGCCGACTTCTTCCGTCGCTTCCCGGAGGATGCGGCACGGGTGCGGCGGATCGTCGAACACCTCGGCACCGTCGCCGACCTGGACGCGCACGGCCAGCGGCTCACCGGCCCGGCCTTCCTGGCCCTGGGCACCATCCTCGGTCATCTCCACGGGGCGGCCGAGCTGCACGGCGTGGTCGAGCGCGCGGCGCACGACCTGGAGACGCTCGGGAGGCTCGGCGGCTACGTGCATCAGCAGGTCGCCGAGCTGATGGCGCCGGCGACCAACCCCATCTACTCGCTGCTCCAGGAGGCCTGCTACGCGCAGGGCGCGCCGACCCGGTGGGCGGCGGCGCGGGTGGTCGCCGCCGATCCTCGCTACGCGCTGGACGCCGAGCCGGCACCGTGCTTCACCGGCGAGATGATCTTCCCGTGGATGTTCGAGGAATGGGCGCCGCTGCGACCCTTCCGGGAGGCGGCCGAGAGACTCGCCGGGTGGGCGCCCTGGCCGCCCCTCTATGACGTCGACCGGCTGCGGCGGAATCCCGTCCCGGTGGTCGGGGCCGTGTACTGGAACGACCCCTACGTGGAGCGCGGCCTGGCGCTGGAGACGGCGGGGCTGCTCGGCAACTGCGATGTCTGGATCACCAACGAGCACGAGCACCAGGCGTACCGCGTCACCCCGGCGCCGGTGGCGGAGCGGCTCTTCGCCATGCTCGACCAGCGTCGCGCGCAGAGCTGAGCCTCCGCCCGGAGGGCTCCGCCGCCACTCCCCGGCGCGCCGGAGGCCCGGTGCGCGCGGGGCGGTTGCGGATAATCGGGCCATGCCGGGCGACGTCGAGCGGGAGATCAAGCTGAGCGCGAGTCCGGGTTATCTCCTCCCCGACCTCTCCGGCCTGGGCGACGGGGCGGTCGAGGACTCGGGCGCCGAGCCCCAGGAGACCACGTACTGGGACACGGAGTCGCTCGACCTGGTCCGCCAGGGATTCGGCCTCCGCCACCGCCGCCATCTCGACCGGCCGGAGCATCCGGGGATCTGGACCCTCAAGACCCCCGGGCGCGCGGACGGCGACCGGATGGTGCGCGGGGAGCACGAGATGGCCGGGGCGGGCAGCGCCCCTCCGGCGCCGATGCTGGCCCGGATCCCGGCGGACGTCCCCGCCGCCGCGCTGCACCCGGTGGCGCTGCTCCGGGCGACCCGCCGGGTGCTGACACTCGGGCAGGCGGGCGGCGAGGCCGGGGCGAGGGCGATCGTCGAGGTGATGGACGACACCGTCGAGGTCGTGGCCCCGGACGGGTCGGTCGCCGACCGCTTCCGCGAGCTGGAGGTCGAGATCCAGGACGGAGGAGACCAGCTGGCCGACCGGGTGGCGGCCCGGCTCCGCGAGGCGGGGGCGGGGCCACCTGAGAGCAGCTCGAAGTACCGCCGGGCGCTCCGTGCCCTCGGCCACGAGATCGGAGCGGACACCGACCTCTGAGAACCCGCCCGGGTGTGAACCCGGGAGCGGTTCCGGCGGAGGCCCGGTCCCGCGACACCGCCGGCGCCGGTCGCGATCGGCCGCGGATGCTGATCAGCCGCGGCCGCCGATCAGCTCCAGGCCCCGGTCAGCTCCGGGCGCCGGTCAGGTCCAGGCGCCGGTCAGCTCCGGGCGCGGGTCAGCTCCGGACGCCGGACTGGGGTGTGCGCTCCCAGCGGCGGACCCACCGCTCCTCGGCGACCACGGCCGGCCGGACGTGCTGCTCGACGAGCGTCTCGAAGAAGACGCGCCGCCGATCGGGCTCCCCCTCCGCCGAGAAGGACACGCCGGCCTTCCGCTCCCTGATCCAGGGTGGCACGAAGCGAAGCACGACCCGGCTGTTGAGCCGGAGATTGCACTCAGGGTCGCGTTTCTCGTCGACCTCGATCCCGATCCGGAGCAGCGGGCCGGTGTTGTCGAAGAGCTTCCAGCCCTGGGACCAGCGCCGCTCCCCGCCCACCGAGGTCACCAGGTTGAGCGCCTCGGCGGCCACGTACTCGCCGAGGGCCGGCCGGGCGAGCTCGGTCAGGAGGCTGCGCATCGGCTCGTCGAGGGTGTCCGCCAGGTACGCGACCAGCGAGGGCGCCCGGTTGTCGAGGTCGGGGGCCGGGAGCTGGCCGCGGAACTCCACCGGGGCCAGGCTCTGGACGATCCGGGCGTGCCGCCGGCAGAGGTGCCAGGCGTTGACCTTGACGATGTGCTCGGGGCACCAGGCCGTCGGGCAGGGGGTGCCGCGGCGATCGCGGTAGTCGCAGGTGACCCGGTCGGGGCCGTCACAGCCCGGCTCGGAGCAGAGCTGCGAGGTCGGCTGTCCCGGCGATGCGGGTACGCCGACGATCTCAGTTTCGACGGGGGTGCGGCGCCTGAACCTCGACACCTTGCGGTCCCTTTCCCGCCGCCGCGCCGGCGGCAGGCTCCCTCATACGAATGGCCGCACACTACCAGATCGTTGCGCTCCTGTCAAACGCTCACCATGACCGGAGCGTGCCACCCGCTGCCCACCACCCGGGTGAGGGCGGTCACCCGGGTCCCACCGGTCTCGATTGGCGCTGCGAGGGCTGACTGGTCCGGTCCACCCCGTGATGCCGTGCCGATCTCGGGTGGCACCTCCCCCCCGGGAGTTCGCTAGAGTCCCGGACCACCGTCCGCCGATCGTTGGGGAAGTTCAATGCGCTGGACTATGCCGCCCGAGAGCGTGCCCGAAGCCTGGTTCAACGTCGTGCCCCGCCTGGCCGAGCCCATCGATCCTCCGCTGCACCCGGGCACCCGCGAGCCGGCGGGCCCCCAGGACCTGGCCCCGCTCTTCCCGATGGCGCTGATCCTCCAGGAGGTGTCGACCGACCCCTGGATCGACATCCCGGGCGAGGTGATCGACATCCTCCGGCTCTGGCGGCCGACCCCCCTGATCCGGGCCCGCCGGCTCGAGCAGGCGCTCGACACCCCGGCGCGGATCTACTACAAGGACGAGTCGGTCTCCCCGGCCGGATCGCACAAGCCCAACACCGCGGTCCCCCAGGCGTACTTCAACCGTGAGGAGGGGATCAAGCGGATCGCCACCGAGACCGGCGCCGGTCAGTGGGGGAGCGCGCTGGCCTTCGCCTGCGCCTTCTTCGGGCTCACCTGCAAGGTCTACATGGTCCGGGCGTCGTACGAGCAGAAGCCGTACCGCCGGGTGATGATGGAGACGTGGGGCGGCGAGGTGGTGCCGTCGCCGGTCGACCAGCCGGACAGCCCCGGCTCGCTCGGGATGGCGATCAGCGACGCCGTCCGGGATGCCGCCGGCCGCGCCGACACCCACTACTCGCTGGGATCGGTGCTCAACCACGTGCTGCTCCACCAGACCGTGATCGGGCTGGAGGCGAAGGAGCAGCTCCAGGCGGCGGGCGAGGAGAGGCCGGACCTGGTCATCGGCTGCTGCGGCGGCGGGTCGAACCTCGGCGGGATCGCGCTGCCCTTCGTGCCCGACGACGGCGTCGAGCTGCTGGCGGTGGAGCCGACCAGCTGCGCCACCCTCACCACCGGGAAGTTCGAATACGACTTCGGCGACACCGCCGGGCTCACCCCGCTGCTCTCGATGTACACGCTGGGCCACGACTTCGTGCCCCCGTCGATCCACGCCGGCGGGCTGCGATACCACGGCGACGCGCCGATCATCAGCAACCTGGTGCGCACCGGCCGGATGAAGGCCACCTCCTGCACTCAGACCGCCGTGTTCGAGGCCGCCATCCAGTGGGCCCGGACCCAGGGGACCATCCCGGCCCCGGAGACCGCCCACGCCATCAGGGCGACCATCGACGCCGCGATCCAGGCCCGCGAGGAGGGGAAGGAGAAGGTGATCCTCTTCGGCTACTCCGGGCATGGGCTGCTCGACCTGCAGGCGTACGACGACTTCCTCTCCGGGAAGCTGGCCGGCAGCTGACGCGAGCCGGGAGGCCAGGGTGGCGCCCGGCTGCAGCGTGAACGCGTCAGCCGAGCAGCGTGGCGGGATGGGCCCACCGCCCAACCGTTAAGGACACTTCTGTCCTTAAGGCTCTGGAGAGACGGGGGTCGCCGGCGCCGACGCAGGTGGGGGATGCGCGTGGTCCCGCGCGGGTCGCAGACCTACGCGCTGGGGGCTCCCGGCGGCGGGTCGGGTCGGGTCAGAGAGGGAGGCCCTGCTCCAGGTAGGCGAGCGCCCGGTCGATGTCCGGCAGGAACTCGGTCCACTCGCGGGTCGGGTCCTCCATGAGCGGCTCCATCGCCACCAGCATCACGCCGAGCACCGCCCCGACGAAGGCGCGCACCTGGATGTCGTCCGTGGGGCGCCCGACCCGGGCCGCGACCGCGGCGGCCAGCACCTGGAATGCGCGACCCAGCTCGTTGATCCAGCGGGCTCTCACCTCCGGGACCGAGAAGGTGAGCGCCATCCGCACCTTCTCCAGCTCCCGCTCCTCCGGCGCGAATCCGCCGACGATCCCCCCGATGCTGAGGAGCGCCGCCCGGCACGCCTGCAGCGGGCTGAGATCAGCCGGCTGCTGAAGGAAGACCTCCAGGAGCAGGTCGTCGTAGTCATCGCGGAGGACGACGTCCTCCTTGGTCGGGAAGTAGCGGAAGAAGGTGCTCGGCGAGACCTCGGCGGCCTCGGCGATCTCCTCGACGGTGGCTCCGTCGTAGCCGCGCTCGCGGAAGAGGCGCATCGCCTCCTGCTGGATGGCGGCGCGGGTCTTCGCCTTCTTCCGCTCGCGCAGCCCGGGCTGCCGGTTCTCGGCCGGCTCTGATGACGTCATCTCGACCTCGCCCTCAACTCCACGGTGCGATGGGTGACGGCCACGATGCTAGCGGTTCACCGGGAGGCCGGTGCGACCGCCGGCAGCGCCTCGGCCGGCGCCGCCATCCCCACGGGCTCGCCGCCGTCGCTCTCTGGCGCCGGGGTCAGCGCCGGGGTGCGCAGGGGCATGAAGACGAGCGTGAGCACCAGGCCGATGGCGCAGATCCCCGCCGAGACCAGGAAGGCGGCGTCCATCCCCTGGACGAAGGCCGCCCGGACCCCGTGGACCAGCGCCGGCGAGCCGAGCTGCCGGGCCACCGCGAGCCCCTGGCTCAGCCCCTCCTTCATGGTGGCGACGGCCGTTCCGGAGAGGCCGGCGATCGGCAGGTGCCCCTGGTACACGGAGAGGAGGGCGCTGCCGAAGACCGCGGCGCCGAGCGGCCCGCCCACCTTGTTGATCGCCTGGAGAACGCCGCTCGCCACCCCGCTGCGCTCGGCGTCGATCTGGGCCAGGGCCGCCGTCGCCGCGGGGGCGAAGACCAGGCCCAGGCCGAGCCCGCCCACCGCCATCCAGGCCGCGGTGATCCCCTCGGTGGTGCCGAGGGTGGTGGTCGCGGCCCAGAGGGCCGTCAGCCCGAGGATCGCGAACCCGAGGCTCATCACCAGCTTGATGCCGATCCAGCGGATGAACTGGGCCGAGGGCACCGCCCCGAGGATCAGGCCGCCGATCAGGGGGAGGAGGCGGACCCCGCTGCCCATCGGATCCACCCCGGTGATCCCCTGGAAGTACTGGGGCAGGGTGAAGATCACGCCCACCATCACCACCCCGCAGACGGCCAGGAGCAGCACGCCCCAGGTGAAGCTGCGCGACCGGAAGAGGGCGACGTCGACGAGCGGCTGGCCGCCGGGGCGGCCGGTGACGAGGACCTCCCAGCGCAGGAAGGCGAGCAGCAGGGCGGCGCCGATGACCATGGGCAGCACGGCGCTCAGGCTGCTCCAGCCGTCCTGCCCGGCCTGGATGAGGCCGTAGGTGAGGCCCACCAGCCCGGCGGTCGAGAGCACCACCCCGGCCGGGTCGAGCCCCGGCTTCTCGGCGGACTTGCTCTCCGGGACCAGGGCCAGCACGGCGGCCAGCCCGAGCAGGGCGACCGGGACGTTCATCAGGAAGACCCAGCCCCACCAGGCGTGGGTGAGGATGTAGCCGCCGAGGATGGGCCCGATCGGGAACGAGACGAAGTTGACGGCCGCCCAGATCCCCACCGCCTTGGGCCGCTCCTCGGGGGTGAAGAGCACGGCCAGGGCGGACATCGCCATCACGATCAGGGGCGCGCCGGCGACCCCGAGCAGGATCCGCGCCGCGAGGAACTCCCCTGAGCTCTGGGAGATCGCGCAGCCGGCGGAGGCGAGCCCGAAGAGCAGCAGGGCGCCGAGCATCACCCGCTTGCGGCCGAACCGGTCACCCAGGAGGCCGGCGGGCAGCATCAGCGCGGCCAGCACCAGCAGGTACCCGGAGGAGAACCATTGGAGGTCGGACTCCGAGGCGTGGAGCTTGACGGCCAGGGTGGGGAGGGCGACGCTCAGCACGGTCGCGTCCAGCCCGACCGCGAGCACGGCGAGGCTGACGGCACCCAGCGCCCACCATCTGCGGGCACCGCTGCCGGGGGCGATTGCCGGTGCGTTCATGGCGGCGTCCTCCTTTTGACACTGACTACCATCCGAGAGTAACCACTATGGACGTGGCTGTCAAGAGGTGGTTACTCTCAGATTTGACACGGGATGATCGCGGTCCCCGCACGATCCGGCCGAGGTGGGGGCTGGCCGCCGCCGAGGCGCTCGTTTAGGATTTGGCTGGGGTGCGCCGCCGGCGCGCCGCCGGCACGAGCGAGATGGGGGAGGCGTCATGGAGCCCTGGCACGACTTCTACATGACGGCGGGCGGGGCCGCCGCGGCGCTGGTCGGTCTCCTCTTCGTGGGCGTGTCCCTCCACCTGGACGCGGTGGTGAACCGTCGCGACGTCCGCGCCACCGCCCGTGGGGCGTTCCAATCCCTGGTCGCCCTGCTGCTCGTCTCGCTGCTCGTGCTGGTGCCCCAGTTCACGCTCGACGATCTCGGCAAGGCGCTCGTGGCGCTCGCCGTGGTGGGACTGCTGGGGAGCATCCGGGACGCCCGCGGAATGTGGGGATCCAGCCTCCTGCTGGGCGTGGGCAAGGCGGTCCGGAAGCTCGGATTCCGATTCGCGGGGCTGGGCCTCCTCCTCGCCGTCGGCATCCTCTTCCTGAACGGCAACACCGGGGCGCCGGGCTGGCTGCTGCTGGTCGTGTTCCTCCTGGTGGCGTCGAGCGCTCAGACCGCGTGGAGCCTGCTCATCGAGGTTGCCGAGGCCAAGGAGGCGATCAAGGCCACGGCGGCACCCGTCGTCAAGGCCGTCGCGTCCCGCTCGGCGGTCACGTAACCCGGGCTCGGCCTGGCGGGGCTGCTCCGACGCTCGGCAGGGCTCCGACCTCCCTCTCGGAGCGGATGATCAGCGCTGCCCTGATTCACCCATGAACCCGATGATCGCCGCCCCGCCCCCCGCGTCCCCGCCCGCAGCGGTCGCCGCCATCCCCGAGCCGCTCTCGCATCGCCAGCCGGAGCCGTTCGTGGTCATGGCCAAGCCGATCGGACCGCTCTGCAATCTCGCCTGCGACTACTGCTACTACCTGGGCAAGACCAGCCTCTTCCCGGCAGGTGAGCGCTACCGGATGAGCGACGCGGTGCTGGAGGCCCACATCCGCGGGTTCATCGAGGCGAGCCCCGGGCCGCTGATCTGCTTCGCCTGGCACGGGGGGGAGCCGACCCTCGCCGGTCTCGACTTCTACCGGCGGGTGGTGGAGCTGGAGCGGCGCCACCTACCCTCGGGCTGGCGATGCATCAACAACCTGCAGACCAATGGGACCCGGCTCGACGACGAGTGGTGCGCCTTCCTCGCCGAGCACGATTTCGCGGTCGGTCTGAGCATCGACGGGCCGGCCCGATTCCACGATCGCAGCCGGCCCGACCGCCGGGGCCACCCGACCCACGCCCGGGTGATGCGGGGCCTGGCCCGGCTGCGCGCCCACGGGATCGAGCCCGACCTGCTCTGCACCCTCAACGCGCGCACCGCCGAGGCACCGCTCGAGGTGTACCGCTTCTTCCTCGACGCGGGGGCGCGCTGGGTGCAGTTCCTGCCCGTCGTGGAGCGGGCGGCCGGGGGTGGGGTCACCGACCGGTCGGTGACGCCGGCGGCGATGGCCCGGTTCCTCTGCGCCATCTTCGACGAGTGGGTCCGCCACGACGTCAGCCGGATCGCGATCCAGAACTTCGCCGAGGCGCTCCTGGTGGTGAGCGGGACGCCCGCCAACCTCTGCGTGATGTCCGAGACCTGCGGTCGGGTGCCGGCCCTCGAGCACGACGGCAGCGTCTACGCATGTGACCACTTCGTCGATCCCGGCCACCGGCTCGGGAACGTCGTCGACGATGGGCTCGGCGCGCTGGTCGGATCGCCGGCCCAGGTGGCCTTCGGTGAGGCCAAGCGGTCGAGCCTGCCCGCCGTCTGCCGGTCCTGCACGGTCCGCTTCCTCTGCAACGGCGGATGTCCCAAGGACCGTTTCGGGTTCGGGCCCGACGGGGAGCCGGGTCTCAACCACCTCTGCGAGGGGTACCGGGTCTCCTTCGAGCACATGCTCCCCATCCTCGAGCGGATGGTCCGGCTGGGCCGGTCCGGGCAGGGGGTGGCCGCGATCATGGCGGAGCTCGCGGTCGAGGAGCGCGCGGAACGGCAGCGCTGGCGGGCCGCCTCGCGCAACGATCCGTGCCCGTGTGGCAGCGGCCGGAAGTACAAGCACTGCTGCCTGGAGGACCGGCGCCGGTGAGCCCGATGGACCCGTCCCAGGAGATCGAGGAGATCGACGCGGCGCTCCGAGCCCACGCGTCACCCGAGCGGGCGGTTCAGGAGAGGGCGTACCTGAAGAGTGATCTCGACCACCTCGGGGTGGGCGTTCCCGCCGTCCGGGCGGTCGCGAGGGGAGTTCTCGCCCGGCGGCGCGACCTCGGGCGGGAGGACCTGCTGGCGCTGGTCGAGGCCCTCTGGGTGGGGCGGGTGTACGAGCGCCGCCGGATCGCCGTTGAGCTGCTGGAGATCTGGGGCGCGCGTCTCGAGGCAGCTGACGCCGCGCTGGTGGAGCGGCTGATCCGGGAGGGGCGCACCTGGGCGCTGGTCGACGAGCTGGCCGCGGTCGTCGCCGGCGGCCTGGTCGAGCGCCACCCCGAGCTGGGCGCGGTGCTCGACCGCTGGGCGGACGACCCGGACCTCTGGATTCGCCGCTCGGCGCTGCTCGCCCTGCTGCTGCCGCTCCGTCGGGGCGCAGGGGACTTCGCCCGCTTCACGCGGTACGCGGACGGGATGCTCGATGAGACCGAGTTCTTCATCCGCAAGGCGATCGGCTGGGTGCTGCGGGACACGGCTCGGAAGCGCCCCGACCTGGTCTTCGCGTGGCTGCTGCCGCGGGCCCGCCGGGCCTCCGGGGTGACCCTGCGGGAGGCGGTGAAGCCCCTCTCTCCCCAGCAGCGCGCGGCGGTGCTGGCGGCTCGCTGAGCCGGCCTCGATGGAGGTCGGGCGCGGTCAGTCGCGGTACAGGTCGGAGGCCGAGCGGGTGATCCCCATCAGCCTCCCGGCGGTGTCGCCCAGCCGCTCGAAGCCGAATCTCTCGTATAGCGGATGGGCGTCCGCGGTGGCCAGCACGAAGCGGCGCAGCCCCTGCAACCGTCGATCCTCGACGATCGCGTCGAGCAGCCGGGAGGCCACCCCACGCCCCCGCTCCTCCTCGGCGACGAAGACGTCGGCCAGCCAGGCGAAGGTCGCCTGGTCGGTGACGACCCGGGCGAAGCCCACCTGGGCGTCACCCGCCAGGGCCGCGAACACCAGGCTGTGGGCGCACGCGCGCTCGAACCACTCCCACGGGATGCCGGTGGCCCAGTACGAGGATGCGATCCAACGATGGGCGAGGCCGAGATCGATCCGCCCCGGGTCGGTGGTCACGCTGATGGCCCCGCGCATCTCCGCGGCGGCATCGTAGCCGTCCCGGACGGGTGGACGCCCCGCGGGGATGCCCGCCGGCGGCTGACGGCCCAGCCTGCGACGGGCGACCGGCAACCCTCGGCTGGCGCGCCGGAGGTCGATGCTCAGCTCGCCGGCGGTGGTGGCGTCTTGGCGCCGTGGGCGACCGCGAATCCGTCCCCGTCGGAGTCCGGCTTGGAGGGCGTCGACACGTGCTTGCCACCCTGGATCATCACCCCGCGGTTGGCGGTGGTGAAGGCCGCGTAGAAGCCGTTGAAGGCGTCCTTGTCGAAGTACATCGTGCTGTACGTCGCGAGGGTGGACTGACTGCCGCCGACCGTGGGGGCCTCGACGATCCACTCGACGGTGTCGGCCACCCCGGTGTAGGTCTGGTCGGTCACGAACGACTTCCCGGTTGTCGTGTCCTCGAGCTCGATCTCCCAGGTGCTGCCCGTCTGCTTGGCGATGTAGGCGAACATCACATCCTCGGGGTGCACGACCAGGCTCGGGATGTTGGTCTGCGACGCGGGCAGGATCTCCCACCACGCCGTGTACTGGGCCGCCCCACCCACCCATGCCTGCTCCACGCCGGTCTGGATGAGGTCCGTGTTGCCGAAGCCGTCGATCCCCACCCAGGTCGACGAGTACGTGTTCTTGGAGGTCTTGCTCACCGAGGGCACCTCCCAGTACCCCTCCACCGACGTCGCCGACCCGGCGGCCCCCGTCGAGCCCGCGTAGCCCGACCAGTTGCTGGAGGTCCAGCCGGTCGCCGCCTTGGTCATGAGGAGCGCGGGCGCGGACGACGTCGCGATCTCCGAGGCGCCGGCGGCCGCGACCGCCGAGAGGGTGGCGAAGGACGCCAGAAGAGTCAGGCAACGTCGGAGCATGGGGGCTCTCTCCTCTTACCTTCGGCCGTCTGCGCGGCCCACGCCAGGGTCGGTGGCCTCTCCCGCCCCGTCAATAACCAATATGCGTGGGTGCGCTTTCTGCGCGCCACCGTGGGTCGCGGAGGGTCGCCCGAGGCTGCCGCGCGCGCCACTCAGGCGCAGAGGTCGACGCCCTTGGCCGAGAGCACCTGCATCACCGCCGTGTCCAGGGTCATGAGGGGCACCGCCCCGTCCGCGACCGCGGTGACCAGGGCGGCGACGGTCTGGTCGAAGGTGGTGTCGGGGTCCGCGGTGTTGGAGAGGACCATGTCGGCTCCGGCGGCCACCGCCTGCACCGAGGCCTCCGGCACGCTGATCCCGAGGTCGCCGATGGCGTCGGCGGAGAGCGAGTCGGTCATCACCAGACCCTCGAAGCCGAGCTGCTTCCGGAGCAGGCCGGTGATGACCGCGGGCGCGAGGCTCGCGGGCCCCGGGCTCAGCCCGGGCACCGAGGCGTCGCCGACCATCACGGCGGGTAGCCCGGCGCTGATGGCCGCCTCGAAGGGCAGGAGGTCAGCGCTCTCCAGGGTCGCCAGCGGGGGCGTGCTCGCGGGCCCGTCGTCGGTGTTGCCATCAGCGCCTCCCTCCCCCGGGAAGTGCTTCACGACGGGGATCACGCCGCCCGCCTCGAGCCCCTCCGCGAAGGCCAGCCCGAAGGCCGTGGCGGCGGTGGGGGAGGTCCCGAAGGAGCGAGGGCCGTCGATATGGGTGGCGTCGGGCCCCGGGCCGGAGGCGAGGTCGAGCACCGGCGCGAGGTCCACGGTCACCCCGTTCGCCACCATCGCCTCGGCCATCTGCTCGGCCGCCTGCTCCACCGCCGCCGGGGTCATGGTGGCGCTCATGGTGGCCGGCCACGGCAGCGACCCGACCAGGTTGCTCATCCGCTGGATCCCGCCCCCCTCCTCGTCGGTCATCACGAGCGGCGCCAGGCCTCCCTGGTCCATGGCCTCCAGCGCCGCCAGCTGGGAGCCGAGGTTCGCGGGGGCGGAGCTGCCGTAGAGGACGAGTCCGCCGGCGCCCGCGGCCACGGCGGGTGCCACCAACGCCACGTCGGCCTCGGCGGCGGGCACCGCCACCAGCTGGGCGGCGCGCCGGCTGAGGCTCCACGACGAGATCACCGAGAGGTTGCTGCACAACTCGATCGGCGCGCCCGCGGCGGCCGCGGTCAGACCCCCCGGCTCCGGGTCGGCGGCCTGCGGATCGGCCGGCCGGGGCGGCCCGGCCACCGGCACGGTGGAGCCCGGCGTCCCGCCGCTGCCGCTCCCGGATTGAAGCAGGGGGGCGGCGACCGAGAGGGCGCCCGCCGACGACGTGACCAGGCAGGCGACGCCCAGGAGCGTCACCAACCCCAGGGGGTGGACGAGGCGGCGTGGGGTGGACATATCGGCTGGTGTGACGTGACTTCCGTGATCCCCTCTGCGAAGGTATACCGCCTCCCCGGGCCGGCGGTGACAACTTGCTCCGGCAACGCGGTCCCGGCGGGGATCGGCGACCTACCATCGGGGCCACGGGCATGAGGGCGACCGCCATGAGGATCGAGGCCTGGTTCGGCGACATCACCACCCTGGACGTGGACGCGATCGTCAACGCCGCCAACCGCTCGCTCCTCGGCGGAGGGGGCGTGGACGGCTCGATCCATCGCGCCGCCGGGCCGGGCCTGCGGGAGGAGTGCCGGCTCCTCGGCGGCTGCGACACCGGTGACGCCAAGCTCACCCGCGGCCATCGCCTCCCGGCCCGATGGGTGGTGCACACGGTGGGTCCGGTCTGGCGGGGTGGAGGGGAGGGGGAGGACGCGGCCCTCGCCTCCTGCTACCGCCGCTCCCTCGAGGTCGCAGGTGGTGTGGGCGCCCGGTCGATCGCCTTCCCGGCCATCTCCACCGGGGCATTCGGTTTCCCCGAGCCGAGGGCGGCACGGGTCGCCGTCGCGACGGTGGGGGGTGTCGACCCCTCCGGGTGGGAGCGCATTCTCCTGGTCGGCTTCGACCGGGCCAGCTACGAGCGGTACCGGGCCCTGCTGCCCGGAGCCGGAGCTGCGGCCGGGTGACCCACGGGTAGGTGGGTCAGGGGTGCGCCGGACCCCCTCCCGGGGGTGACGGGCCCTTCCGCCCTGCCACCAGAAGCTTCTGCTGACCCGGGAAGCCGTGGGCCGTCCGCCAGTCGAGCCGGCGCACCGTGACCTCGGCGCACCCGACCCGGCGGAGGACATCCGGGTAGTGCTGGCCCCCCTCGTCGACGATGAGCAGGCGGCCGCCCTGCCTCAGCACCCTCACCGCCTCGGAGAGCGCCTACTCGCGACCCTCCGCGCTCGGGATGTTGCTGTCGCCGCGACCAGCGCGCCCTCGACGACCACGAAGATGGGCACCCCGAGGTTGCCGCCGTCGATGCCGTAGCGGCCACGACGGTATTCGGGATGGTCGGGGCCCGATCTCCGGGCCTCCGGGTCCGCCTCCATCACGTCCGTCAGTCTGACCCTCCTGACCCTGGGCGCAGGTCGCGGGGCAGACGGGAGCCGCCGCGATCCCGGGCATGCGGTTGGCATATGTGCCCCCGCCGGCACCGGGCGCTGCGCCGCGGAGCCTCAGTAGGCCGGATCCCACATGGTCGCGTCGACCGCGGCCTCGATCTCGCCGTCGGCGAACAGGCGGCCCAGCCCCTGGTCGCGGGCCTCGCGGGCCACGGCGATGGCGATCCGGCGCGAGACGGCGCGGAGGTCGTTGAGCGGCGGATAGAGCGCTCCCGCCGCCAGCCGTTCCGCGGTCACCATGCCGGCCAGCTCGGCTGCCGCCGCCAGGAACATGCCGTCGGTGACCTCCCGGGCGTGGGCGACCACCGCGCCGAGCCCGACACCGGGGAAGACGAAGACGTTGTTGGCCTGGGCGATGAGGCGCTGCCGGTCCTCCAGCTCGACCGGCGGGAAGGGGCTGCCGGTGGCGACCAGGGCGCGGCCGTCGCTCCAGGCGAGCACGTCGGCGGGCGTCGCCTCTGAGCTCGCCGTCGGGTTGGAGAGCACCAGCACGATCGGGCGGTCCACCTGCGCCGCCATGGCGCGGATCACCGCCTCGCTGAACTTGCCGGGCTGGCCGCTGGTGCCCACTAGGACGGTGGGCGCCACCTTGCGGATCACGGTCTCGAGGTCGGAGCCGGGTCCGGGCTCGAGCCCGAGCCGCTCCAACTCCTCACCGCGGAGCGCGAAGGGGAGCTTGTCGTCCTCGACGTGTTCACGCCCCTCGAAGATCAGCCCTCGCGAGTCGATCATCACCACGGCGCGACGCACCGTCTGCTCGGACGCACCCGCGCCCCGCATCGCGGACTGGAGCAGCCGCGCGATGCCGATGCCCGAGGCGCCGGCTCCGACGAAGAGGGCGCGCTGATCGCAGAGCGCGGTCCCGGTCTCGCCGAGGGCCGCCAGGATGCCGGCCAGCACCACCGCGGCGGTCCCCTGCATGTCGTCGTTGAAACTCGGGAGGCGGTGCCGGTACCGGTCGAGGAGCCGGATCGCGTTGTGCTGCTTGAAGTCCTCCCACTGCAGCAGGGCGTGGGGGAAGACGTCCTCCACCGCCACCACGAAGGCCTCGATGAAGCGGTCGTAGGCGGAGCCGCGCAGCCGCGGCTTGGGGTAGCCCAGGTAGAGAGGATCGCCGAGCAGCAGGGGGTTGTCGGTACCGCAGTCCAGGGAGATGGCCAGGGTGACCGCTGGATTGAGCCCGGCTCCGGCGGTGTAGAGCGCCAGCTTCCCGACCGGGATGCCCATGCCACCGGCACCCTGGTCGCCGAGGCCGAGGATGCGCTCGTTGTCGGTGGCGACGATCAGGCGGACGTCGGGCCGGGCGGCGTTGCGGAGAAGCTCGGGGATGCGGTCGATGTCGTCGGGGGTGATCCACACACCCTGGGGGCGCCGCAGCACGTGGCTGAAGGCGCGGCACGCGTAGCCCACAGTGGGGGTGTAGACGATCGGTGCCAGCTCCTCGAGATGGTCGATGAGCATGCGGTAGAAGAGGATCTGGTTGCGTTCGTGAAGCGCGGTCAGGCCGATGTAGCGCTCCAGGTCGTCCCCCTTGCGCCGGAGGTGCTCCAGCTCGAGGGCCACCTGCTGGCGGATGGTCAGCGCCCGCCACGGGAGCAGTCCGCGCAGGCCGTGGTCGGCGCGCTCCTGCTCGGTGAAGGCGGCGTCCTTGTTGAGCTGGGGGTTGGCCAGGAGCTCGTGCCCACCCGGCAGATCGGAGGGCTCGGACTGCGGGGTCTTTGTCGATTGGGTTGGGGCGGAAACCACGCTCTTCATCCACCGTGTGTGGTCGGGGGAGGAGCCCTCCGGCAACTCACCACCATGGCACTCACCGCACGCCCCGGATACGGCCGAATGGCTCGTATCCGTAGAGCCCTTCGGCGGGCGCCTCCGAGGGGCCGGACTCCTGCTGCGGCCGCCGTCCGCAACCCCGGCGCATTCGTGATCCCGGCCGCTCCGGCGCCCCCTCAGACCGCCGGAGCGCTGGCGTTCAGCGCCCCGGCGGCCGCCGGTCCCTCACGGGACCTCCCCGCCTGCGGCTACGGGAAGGTGAGTGCGGGGTTGGCGTTCTCGGCGAGCTGGAGGGCCTGCTGGGGGAACCAGGCTCCCGCCGCCGGGTCGGTGAAGACGGTCCCGGTCTGGAGGCTCCAGAGCGGGTCGAAGGTCTGGAAGGTGCTGCTGGTCACCGCCGGCCAGCCCGAGATCGACGGGGTGTACTCGCTGTCACTCCAGGTCCGGACCCCGCCGGCGGCGTCGCACTGGCCGTCCGACTGGCCCGGGGTCTTGACCCAGAGGTAGGCGTCGAGCAGCGACGGCACGGTCTGGTAGCTGTTCAGTGGCCCGGGCACCCCGGCGGTGTCGGCGGTCGGCAGCAGACCGGTGCCCGACCCCGGAGGGTTGCACCAGTTGCCGGCCTGCAGGGCCGAGATGATCCCCGCGTCCTGGTCGTAGGGAGCGGCGGAGTACGTCGACATGTTGTTGGGGCCGAGCCCGTTGCGGCTGGTGTCGATCACGAAGTGGGTGGTCGGCACCGTGCTGCCCAGCAGGCTCGCGTACCAGCTGTCGGTCCCCGCGGTGTTGAAGTCGCCAGTCGCGGTCTCGCTCCACACCCCGTACGGGCTCAGCGCGCCGCCGTTGTAGGTCGAGGTCGCCACGTAGCCGTTGGCGGGCCCGCCGTTCCAGTACTGGTTGGGGCAGCCGGCGTAGTTGTAGGTGAGGCTGCCGGCGCCGAGCGCGATGCAATCGGAGACCCAGGTGCCGAAGTAGACGTTGTTGGTCGCGTACTGGTAGTTGGAGACGTCCAGGAAGAAGCCCTGGGCGGCCTTGACGCCGGCGGCCACCAGGGTCCCGGCGATGGTCCCGACCGACTGCCAGGCGCTGTGCCCGCCGTCGATGTAGACGCTCGCGTTGGGATCCGTCTCCAGGGTGGTCACGCCGTAGGCGACATCGGCCTCGCGGGTCGCGTCGGTGATCAGCGGGTTGGCCGCCTGGTAGGCCGCGCTGCAGTCGGTGGGCAGGTTGGCGAGCGCATCCGGCTCCAGGATGATCACCGCCCTGCTGCTGCCCAGACCCTGGGCGAGCGCGTTGATCCACTGGTCATAGGCGGCGTCGGACGGGGCTCCGCCGGCGGAGTACTGGGAACAGTCCCGGCCGGGGATGTTGTAGGCGACCAGGACCGGGACGGCGCGTTGCAGGGCGGCCGCGAACACGGTCTGGCTGACCGCCTGGCGGACCTGGAGGTCGGCCTGCTGAGAGCCCAGAGCGCCCTCGGCGGCCTGCGCGGCGGTCTCCCCGGTGAGCCATACGGCCTGGGGGGTGGCCTCCATGTCGGCGATCAGACCGGCCGCCTTGAACTGCCCGCTGAAGAGCAGCTGGAGCTCCTGCTGGAACGATCCCTGCGCGGGCGGGGGGACGTAGAAGCGGGTGTTGGCGGCCAGGGAGCGCCCGCCCGGGGGGCTGGGCGGGGCCGCGGAGACGGCGAGCGGGGCGGCACCCAGTGCTCCCACGATGACGGCGACCCCCACCCCGAAGCTCGCTCGCCGGATGGCACGACGGTTGAGGCGCTGGACCATGCTTCTCCTCCCTTGCGGCCTGCGGCAGTCACCCGAGAACGGCCGGATCTCGGCGTGAAACCCTCTGTGAAAACGTTTTCACAAACAGCGTCGACGACGGTACCACTGTCCGCTGAGCGTTTCAATAGGCGATTGCCACCACGCAGGTTTGACACCTCCAGGAGCTCTGTGGGAGGATGCAACGGATTTCATGACCCAGCCTCGCGAGCAGCTCCGCATCGGTGATGTCGCCCGGCTCGCGGGGGTGTCGGCCGCCACCGTCTCCCGGGTTCTGAGCGGTTCGCCGAGGGTGGGCGGCGAGGCGCGGGCGCGGGTCCTGGCGGTCGCCACCCGCTTCGACTACGAGCCCAGCCGGCTCGCCCGGCACCTGCGCAGCGGCCGCGCCGACGTCGTCGGGGTGGTGATCCCGGATATCGAGAACGCCCACTTCGCCACCATGGTCCGGGCCGTCGAGGATGCGATGTACGGCCGCGGCCGCCGGATCCTGCTCTGCAACACGACTGACGACGCTCCCAAGCAGTCCGCGTACCTGCGGGTGCTGGCGGCGGAACGCGTGCTCGGGGTGCTCCTCTCCTCATGTGCCGACGACGACCCGGGGATCGCCGACCTCCTCGATCTCGGGATCCCGGTGGTCGCCTTCGACCGGTCGGTGAGCGATCGGCGCGCCGACTCGGTCACCGTCGAGAATCAGGATGCCGCGCTGCGCGCCACCCAGCTCCTGGTCGGGCTCGGCCACCGGCGCATCGGGTTCGTCGCCGGCGTCCCCGGGGTGGAGACCGCGGAAGAGCGCCTCGCCGGGTACCTCGCCGGCCTGGCGAGCACCGGTGCGGAGCCACGGGTTCGGGTCGGCGACTTCAGCATGGAGGGGGGGAGGAGGGCCGCCGCCGAGCTGCTGGCGGACGCCCCGCCGCCGACCGCGCTCCTGGTCGCCAACAACCACATGACGCTGGGGGCGCTGGAGGCGATCCGCGACGCCGGGCTGCGGGTGCCCGAGGACGTCGCCCTGATCGTCTTCGACGACCCGCCCTGGGCGCGTCTTCTCGATCCTCCGCTCACCACCCTGGCCCAGCCGCTGCGGACCATGGCCGACACGGCGGTGAGCCTGCTCTTCGAGCGGATCGCCAACCCGAAGGGTCCGCCCGCCCACCCGCGCTTCGAGCTCGAGCTGCGCGTCCGCCGCTCGTCGGGAGGGCCCATCGGGTAGCGCCGTGGCGCTGGCCTCTAGTGCGCGGCGCAGGGGCGCGAGCCCGCTGCTACCGGAGCAGCCCGATGCCCAGCGACAGGCTGTTGGCCACGAAGCTCAGCCCCAGCAGGGTTCCCAGGTCGCGGCGCAGCCACGCGTAGAGCATGAGCGCCTCCGCCGGCCACACCGCGACCTCGACCACGGCCAGCGCCGGCCAGTATCCAATCCGGGGTTGCAGGGCGGGGACGACCAGAAGGAAGCCGAGGGGATGGGTGACCAGGTTCACGCTCACCCCGGCCACCACGGCTGGAAGCCAGCGAACCCCGAGCAGGCTCGCCAGCCCAGCGGCGTAAACGGGCGCCTCGATGAGCAGTGTCAGTCCGAGCGACGAGAGATACCCTCCGATCGACACTCACACACCCGCTCGCGTGACCGTTCAGATCTGACCGGGCCAGGGTGGAGGGGGAGGCTGCCGGCGTCCCCGGCGATGCTGCCTGATCAGGAGCGCTGTGCCCACCCCCACCGCCGCCGCGAGGATGATGACCGCCGCCAGGATGACCCACAGCGTTCCCGACTGCTGCGCGTTGTAGTTGGCGCAGGCGGCGGGATACTCCGAGCAGTTGGGCATGTCGGCAGGCATGCCCTGCGGAAGGGTCAGCAGCAGAAGGCTCATCGCTCCGTTAACTCCATCACCGTGATCGCCAGATCAACCGGCCCCCGCGACCAGCGGCACCCAACCGACCGGGCCGGTCACTGAACTCCCGGCGAACTGACCGCCGAGAGTCTGGAAGACCGGCTGCACCCCCCAGCCGGCGACGTCCCCCCCGGTCGAGAAGATGTGGGTCTGGCTCGCGACCGTCCAGTTGACGGTGACCGACGTGCTTCCCGGTGAGATGGTGCCCATGGCCAGCGGTTGGGGCAGCGTGCTTGCGCCCGTGAACTGGTACTGGTAGACGTAGTAGCCGCTCAGCGCCCAGCGGCTGGGGTCCAGCTGGGGCGGCTGCCAGGTGAGGGTCGGCCGGCCATCTGGTCCCCATATGAGATTGAGGTCGCGCACTGCCGGCATCTCGGGTGGCGCCACCGAAGCGCCGGCTCCGCCGATTGGGGCACCGACCGAGACCGCGCCGATGAAGGGCGGAAGTCCGGCCTGGAGGATCCCCGGGCCCTGCAACCCCGCCGTCGGCGGGGGTGGCTGGGCGATACCCGGCCCCTGCAGCGAGCTCGTGGTCGGGGCGCTCGTCCAGCCGCCGGTGGCCACTGCTGCCGCCGCCGTCCTCAGAGGGCGTCGCCGATTGCTCCGCACCGCAAGGCCCAGGGCGCCGAGCACCACGAGGGCCGCAAACCCTGCCACGGCAATCGAGAACGGGGTGGGACCGGACCCGCTACCTCCGGCGGCCTCGCAGACCGTGATGGAGTCCGCCTGCGACTCGTACCAGGAATCCAGCTCGGTGACGAAGATGGTCCCGTAGCTGCTCTCGAATGCGGAGGTCTTGGCCACCAGGCTGTCGAGCTGGGAGTGGTCGCCGGGGCTCAAGCACCCGCTGGTCGCCGCCTGATCGAGGAGGCCCATAACCTGGTTGTATTCGGCGCAGTACGCCAGCGCCTGAGGCAGGAGCTGCTGAGCCTGAGCCGACGAGTTGGAGCTCACGAAGGTGTCGGCGGTGCAGGCGAGCTGGGGGTAGCTGTCGGCGCCGACCTGAACCGCGTCGGCGAGGAGCAGAGGGATCAGGGCAACCAGGGCGACCAGCGGGAGCCGGCGGATCGGCGATCCGCGGCCTCGGTCGACCCAGCGCGCCCGGCGGCCGATCCGCCGCGCGACCTGCGCGTCCATTTGCGAGGCAGAGGGTACGCCGCATGTGGTGTCAGCGTCAGCACGGAGTCGTCACCTTCGGCTCACGGCGAGGCGCGACCGCTGGTCCTCGGGGAAGGCTGGCGCGGGGGGTTCGCTACCCCAGGACCAGTCGCGCGCCCACCGGTGCCGCGACGCGACCCACACCCTGCCGGGCGCCCGGTGCCTACCGGTCACGAACCCTCGACGTGTTCAGCGCCACCGCTCCGCGAATGACTGCCTTCAACCCAGCTCGGTCAACGGTGTCGCCTTGGTGAATGTCGATGCCACGAACTGCGTTGCTCGCGAGGCGGGTGTCGAAGAGCTCCCTGGGGTCCTTCAGCTGAGCGCCTTTGGGAAATGTCAACCTGACGGCGCTTTTCAGCGTATCGGCGATGCAGAGGATTCCGTCATGAGACCAGACCGGGACGCCCATCGGCTTCGAAGGCATCCTCCACTTCACCTCTTCGGCCACCTCAGGATCGGCTTCCCTGATGAGAGCGCGCAATTCTGACAGGGTCGTTCCCCGCCAGTCACCGGGGCCCTCGATGATGGCGTCAATCTGCTGGGAGGCGGACTTCTCTTTCACCCGTCCACCCGGACCACGGTCGCCTCGCCCTGGGCCAGGCCGCTGCAGATGCCGGCGGCACCGTAGCCGCCTCCGCGCCGCCCCAGCTCGTAGAGCAGGGTCATCAGGATGCGGGCCCCGGATGCCCCGATGGGGTGGCCGACCGCGATCGCCCCGCCATTGACGTTGACCCGGTCGGGGTCCACCTCCAGCATCCGCGTGGCGGTGATGGCCACGGCGGCGAAGGCCTCGTTGATCTCGACCGCCTGGAGCCGGTCGATGGTCACCTCGCCCCGGGTCCGGGCCAGGGCCCGCTCGACGGCGAGGGCCGGGACGGTGGCCAGGTAGGGGTGCTCGGCCGCTGAATCGGCGGCTGCGACCCACCGACCCAGCGGGCTGAGGCCGGCCGCGTCAGCCCGCTCCGCCGACATCAGCAGCAGCGCCGCGGCGCCGTCATTGATCCCCGGGGCGCTGCCCGGGGTGATCGTGCCGTCCTCGGAGAAGGCGGGCCGGAGCGCGGCCAGCTTGGCCGCGGAGGTGTCTGGCCGGGGCTGCTCGTCGGCGCCGACGTCGCCGGCCGGGGTGACGACGGTGATGATCTCCCGGGCGAGCCTTCCGGCGGCCAGTGCCTCCGCGTAGCGCTGCTGCGAGCGCAGGGCCCAGGCGTCCTGCTCGTCCCGGGTGACCCCCATCTCGGCCGCCACCTGGTCGCCGTGGACCCCCATGTGGACGCCGTCGACGGGGCAGCAGAGGCCGTCGCGCAGCATGGCGTCGACGGCGACCCGATCACCCAGCCGGCTGCCGAAGCGCTGCTCCTCGAGCAGGTACGGGGAACGGGACATCGACTCCATGCCGCCCGCCACCACCACCTCCGCCTCGCCGCTCCGGATCAGCAGGGCGGCGAGGTTGACCGCCTTGAGCGCCGAGGCGCAGACCTTGTTGACGGTGAAGGAGGGGACCGACGCGGGCAGGCCGGCTCGGAGCCCGGCCTGGCGCGAGGGCACCTGGCCCTGCCCCGCGGCGAGCACGGTGCCCATGATCAGCTGGTCGACCTCGCCGGGCGCGGTCCCGGCGCGCTCCAGCACCTCGCGGATCACCGCAGCCCCGAGCTCCACGGCGGGAATCGCACTGAGCCCTCCCCCCAGCCTGCCGAAGGGGGTGCGGGCCGCGGCCACGATCACGACCTCGGTCATCGAACTCATCGTAATGTCCGCCGCTCCGCCCGCGCCGGGGCTCGCGGTCGCCGGCGCTCGCGGTCGCCGGCGCTACCCTCGCCGTTCTGGCGAAGCCCCTCCCCTAGGTCGAATACACGTCGGTGAACGACGTCCCACCGGAGCCCAGCGGAGATGGGGTGACCTCGTACCCCGATCCGGCGAGTGACTCCACCAGGGGATCCAGCCTCCCCAACGCCTTCCCGTCGACACGGGCGTTCGAGAACCTGACCCGTGTGAACTGGGCCGGCGATCCGGCGGGCGCCGCGTTCCAGTCGCCGGTGGGGAAGAACCCGATGATCGAGGTGCCCGCTCCCACGCCACCGAAGACGTACGAGTGCTCCAGGCCCGAGGTGACGTCGCGGACCGTGGCCTGCGACGATGCGCCCTCAGCGGTGACCGTGGTCACGATCCTCTGTCCCGGGGCCACCGGGAAGAACTGGCTGGTGTCCCCGGTACCGAGCGCGCTGTCATACCAGTAGCCGTCCGCCCAGTACAGCGGGGGGCTCGGGAAGTTGTCGCACACCGCCCAGACGAAGGCTTCGACCGAGCTGGTGCCGTCCCACACGGCGGAGCCGATCTTCATCGACGGGGAGGTGCCGGAGCAGGTGACCTTCGGGACGACGAACGACACCGTCGCCTGGTCGGTCGCCGCGGCCTGCACCGAGTATCCGGCCAGGCTGTTGGCAGGCAGGCTCGCGGCCGCCGCGGCGGTTGCGAATCCGATCAGCGCCAGGAGGGCGACGATCGCCCCCCCGGATGCGCGCGTGCTCCGTCCCATGGTCCCCCTCCCGACGGTCAACCTCTGCTGATGATGTCAGCCGAGCGAACCCTCGACGATTGACAGGGTTTCGAACTCCCGGGGGCGGCCAGGCCGCCTCAGGTCCCCCGAGGGAGTACCTTCTGATCGGGCCCCTCGATCGTCCGCGAGCTGCGGCGGGCGCCCCCCGGTGCCTGACGCAGGAGAAGTGGTGACCCTCCCTGGCGGAACCAGCCCGCTGCGCTCGCTGATCCGGTCGGAGCCCCTGGATCAGCCGCCGATCCTGCTCTGGAAGCACTTCCGGATCGACGAGCCGCGGGCGCTGGCGCGCCGGACCGTGAGCTTCTACCGCGACCACCGGCTGGCGGCTGCCAAGCTCATGCCCGACATCCCAATCCTCTTCGCGGACGGCGCGCTCTCGTCCTTCTCACAGGTCGCCCAGCTGCGGCGATTCGGGGAGGTCATGAGCGTCGGTCGCGCGGCCGAGTACGTGCGCACGGTCGAGCTGGCGAGAGCGGAGCTGGCCAGCGAGGAC
>Ga0187867_10000164_pt1 | contig 59399 bp, 52 predicted proteins | sample June2016WEW_13_1_FD_132976 | JGI IMG/M metagenome (GOLD analysis project Ga0187867, IMG submission 132976) | Peatland microbial communities from SPRUCE experiment site at the Marcell Experimental Forest, Minnesota, USA - June2016WEW_13_10 | ecosystem: Environmental > Terrestrial > Soil >...
GCAGCTTTTAACGACTCCGTCAGGCGGAATGGTTTTGCTTCAGCCACGAACCCATTGTACTGATTGTCAAATTGCAGATTTCCGATCGCCAATTTGCGACCGTTCAACGGGATCGGCGACGGGCTTTTCGGCTGGCAATTGGCCATTGGAAATCGGCAATCGGAGCGTCCAGACTGAACCGGAGCAACGAAGCTTATTTCACCGCGACGTCAAGGATCTGGATGTCAGGATAGGTGTGGTTCCACTGCGCGGAGATGCTTTCGAAAGTAAGCCGGAAAGGCTTGTTTTGGCCCGGACCCAGCGGCGAAGTGCTGAACGGCACGGCTTCTGGATAGAGGCCGGACATTTTCAAAATTTGCAGCGGAAGCTCTTCCCGCTGAGCGATTTGCCCCATGTCATCTTTGAAGTTCACTTGGACCATTACTCGCGTTACGGTTTTGTTCCCGGCGTTGGTTATAACTCCGTCCACGTAGCTGATGGTTGCTCCGACGAAATTTTCTTCGGCGCTTAGGCGCAGATCGGAGAACTTAAGATTCGCGGCGTAGGAAGGCGGCCCGGACGGGGCGTTCGGCTTCCCTCGGAGCAAAAAGGCGGCAGCAATGGCGATGACGATGACGGCCACAACTGCGCTAGCGATGATGCGCCGGCTGGAATCGGGCTCTTCACGTACCGGAGTTGGCTGGATCAGGCTGCCCATGCAACTCGATTGTACTCTGGACGCTAATTGCCGGTCTTGAAGAAAGCGGTCAGAAACAGCACGCCCAGCAGTAGGTCGACGCAGCCGAGAGCCAGATCTCCTGAGGTTAGGCGATGCTGCACATAAAGCACAACGAAAGAAGCGCCGCGCCAAATTTCTCGATCACCGAAGGAATCATCACGGGGCGGAAGCGCACCGGATCCCTCGCCATCACAAAGAAAGCAAACTGGAAGGCCAGCCCAAGCTGACGAAGCCGTAATAAAACCTGGGATGCGTGATCGGTGGCGGATCTTTTTGCCCGATCAGTTCGAACATGGAATACAGCGGAGTGAGCACCAGCACGCCCCAAATGCCAGCGACCCGAAATACAATCTCGGCGAACTTCATGGAACGCTCTGTTATGCACCGCCCACGGTGAGCCCGTCAATGCGCAGCGTAGGACAGGCGACCGAGCCGCGGAACTCCAAATCGTTAGCAATCTCGGAGATGTTGAAGAACATTTCCTTGAGGTTCCCGGCCACAGTGATTTCTTCGACAGGATAGGCGAACTCTCCGCTGGAAATCCACAAGCCCGATGCGCCACGGGAATAATCGCCAGTGACCAGATTTGCGCCGTGACCGAGGAACTCGGTCACATATAGACCCTCCTTGATTTCAGAAATCAATTGCTTCGGCGTCCGGGTCCCCGGCTGCAGAAAGTAGTTGCCGGGTCCGATGCCCGGGGTGCCGGCTAGCCCACGAGACGCGTTGCCCGTAGTGACGAGCCCCAGTTTTTTCGCCGTATAGGTATTGAGCAGGTAAGAACTCAGCACGCCCTTCTCGATGACAACGGTGCGACGGGTAGGAACGCCCTCACCATCGAAAGGACTGGTGCCGAATCCGCCGGGCATGGTTCCGTCGTCGATGATGGTGACATTGTCTCCAGCGATTTTCTGTCCCAGCTTGCCCGCGAGAAACGAGGCTCCGCGGTAGACGGAATCGCCATTGATTCCTTCAAAAATATGTTCGAGGATGGACGTGGCAACCGTGGGATCGAAGACGATCGGAACGTGGGCGGTCTTTGCCTTACGCGCGCCCAAACGGCGCAGCGTGCGTTCCGCCGCGATCTTGCCAACGTGCTCCGGCGATTCCAGCTTTGACAAAGTCCGCGCTACGGAGAACCAATAGTCGCGCTGCATGGCGCCATCTTCGGTTTGCGCGATCGGAACGGCAGCTATTGAGCAATAGGATCGACGGTACTCGCCGACGAAGCCGTGCGAGTTGGCCAGAACCTTGTGGCCGGTGGCGGCATCGAACGATCCGCCTTCAGAATTCTTGATGCGCGGGTCGAAGTCGAGCGCCGCTTTTTCGGCGCGGCGGGCATACTCGATGCGGTCGGGACCAGGCAGCGAATAAACATCTTCGTGGTAGAGATCGAGATCGCCCTTGAGCGAGCCCAGTTGCGAAGCCTCAGGAATTCCTCCGAAAGGATCTTCCGATGTAATCTTTGAAAGCTCCAGCGCGGACTTCACCATGCGGTCGAGGCTGGCGGACGAAAAATCGCTGGAGTAAGTACTGGCAGCGCGCTGGCCCGAGAAGACCCGGACGCCAATGGATCGGGAGCCGGACTCCTTGAGCGTTTCGACTTGGCCGAGGCGCACCAGGGTCGAGAATTCGTCACCCTCGCGGACTACGCATTCCGCAGCCGTTGCGCCGCCGTTCATGGCGCGGCGAACGATATCCTGGGCGAGGTCGCGCAGGTCAGTTTCGAGTTTCGGTGTTTCCAATTGGGCTTGAGACATAAGATGCCTTGAACAAACAAGATCACGGAAGAAAAGCAGATTCCTCACCGCTGAAGCGGTTCGCAATGACCAGAGTGATCAGTCCGTGCCAACCCGTGACAAGAAGAATTCTATTGCATGAAGCCGCCGGGGTCCTTCTTCGCAGTGCCGCCGACGGTCAGACGATCGATCTTAATCGTTGGAATACCCACGCCTACGGGGACGGCTTGTCCATCCTTGCCGCAGGTGCCGACGCCTTCGTCGAGCTTCAAATCATTGCCTACCATCGAGACCCGCGTCAGAACATCGGGACCGTTGCCGATCAGCGTTGCGCCCTTGATGGGTGCAGTAATCTTACCGTCTTCGATCATGTACGCTTCGGAAGCGCCGAAGACAAATTTGCCGTTGGTGATGTCGACCTGGCCTCCGCCAAAATTAACGGCGTAGATGCCGCGCTTCACCGAGCGAATGATGTCTTCCGGATTGTCTTGGCCGGCGAGCATGTAGGTATTCGTCATGCGCGGCATGGGAATGTGCTCGTAACTTTCACGCCGTCCGTTGCCGGTATCGGAGATGCCCATCAGACGCGCCGAAAGCTTGTCGCTTAAGTAGCCCTTCAGGATTCCTTTCTCAATCAGCACGGTTTCCTGCGTGGGCTCGCCTTCATCGTCCACGTTCAACGAACCACGCCGCCACGGCATCGTCCCGTTATCGATGACAGTGCATCCTTCGCTGGCTACACGTTTGCCGATGAGACCGGCGAACGCCGAAGTCTTCTTGCGATTGAAGTCCGCTTCCAATCCGTGCCCGACAGCTTCATGAAGCAAAACGCCGGGCCATCCGGGGCCGAGCACGACTTCCATATCCCCAGCAGGAGCTTCCCGCGCGTCGAGTTGGAGAATGGCTTGCCGGGCTGCTTCCTTGGCGAAGAATTCGGGATTCTTGTCGCCGAAGAAAAAGTCGAGGGCCACGCGTCCGCCGCCACCAGAACCTCCGCGAGCGGAGTTACCTTCGGTCTTGGCGATGCAGGAAACATTCATGCGCGCCAGCGGCTGAGAGTCTTCAGCGAAAGTCCCGTCCGACGCGACCACAAGAATGTTTCGCAGTTCGTCAGAATAGCTCGCACGAACCTCCTGAATGCGCGGATCATAAGCACGCGCAGCTTTATCGGCCCGCATCACCAATTCGACTTTCGCCGTAATCTCCGCATCCACAGATGGCAAGGTAACGGGATACAGGCTGCGAGCCGCAGTCTTCTGAAATCCTGCTACCAGAGTTTTCGCCGGAGCACTGGCGATCAAAGCCGCAGTCCGGGCCGCGTGCAAGATTCGGTTTGCGGAAAGATCGTCCGTATACGCGTAACCGGTGCGCTCGCCAGAGACCACCCGCACGCCACAACCTGCTGAGATGCCTTGCGAGGCCGACTTCACCATCGACTCATCGACCATCAGAGAGGTGGATGAGAGATACTCGAAATACAGGTCGGCATAATCGCCACCCGCCGAGAGAGCGGCAGCCAGGTAGTGCTCGAGATCGTTTTCCGTAACCCCGTAATGATCGAAGAAAAAACGCTGCTTATCCGAAGGTTTATCCAAGCTTTTACTCACAGTATTTAGATGTCCCCGTGCTGGAATCGGACTCAGTTGGGCGAATGTGCTCATTATCCCATAGACAGGTGATTAGGAGCGCGGGAAACATCACCACCCGCGCGTGACGATGGTTCCATGTCACAGACGGCCGCCCCCGTGTGTGCGCTGGACAATCCCGGCATGGAAGCCAGTTGAATGTCGACGTTGACCACTCAGGCTCTTACACGTTCGGTCCAGAATTTCTTGGGCCAATCCTGCGGAAGCGATCGTGCTGGAAAATGGCTCTGTTGCATTCGATCTGGCGCAATGCAAGGATTCGATTTCCGGCGATAACAACCGCCGCCTGCTTCATCTGTGGTCAGCGCAGCGAAATGCCGTGTAGGGGATTCTGCAAGCTGAAGTTAAGAACCGGACGCTTCGACTTGCCGTGCAACGAATGGGCAGGCGAGGCCTTCGAAGTTGGAGATTTGTCGGGAATGCGACCGCCGATCTCATCAACTCGAAAAATGGGCCGCATCGCTTACGAGCAAAAGCTTCGGAGAGCCCTCGAAAGACACTTCCCCAAGTTCAAGATCACACGTCTGACGAGGCAGGAGACGCAGTCGTCCATTGATGCCTCACTTACCGTTGCCATTGTATGGCTGGATGTTTGCAGGAAGGCACAAGCTGGACCCCTACGTTGCGCGAGTCTACGGAGTCGCAACGTGCGAGCCCTGCCTCGCAAGGATCGTTGCAGGCCGCTCAGGATTGCTTTCACCGGCGCGAATCGCGAATCTCGCTATTTTCGACTCTGGAAAGGGCAATGCCCAAGGCCGCCACCATTCCCGGCAAGAAAATATCGCAGGGCAGCTATACCGCCTTCGTGCCAGCACCACTGGCCCCCCGAACTGGATTGGACACCCGCGGCTGATTAGCGCCCTGTTGGACGCGGATCGCCTGGTGGGAAGATTGGCGGGCGAAGCCAGTCGCCTTCCCCACCCTCATATTCTGATCCGCCCTTTCCTGCAGCGTGAAGCGGTTCTATCGAGCAAGAGTGAAGGCACCCAGGCCACCCTGGGTGAGTTGCTTGCCGCTGAGGCGGGAGCACTGGTGGATCACAGCCCGGAAGATCTTCGGGAAGTGGCAACTACGTGTTTCGCCGCAAATTGCATGGGAATTCGTAGGGATTGACGAGCATCGGCGCGAGGGGATAAAAGTCGTGTTCCGGAAGCCGCCCGACCGGAGCGCGAGACCTCGATCCGAAATAAGATCCGAAATACTTAAACCTGAAGCGAGCTGAGCTCGCAGCTACAGAACACGCCGATCGCTATTTCTTCCACGCTCCCAGCAGACGACGGACGTCGACGATTTGGGCGATGTGATAAGCGGTGTGATCGGCCACCAGCAAAGCCTCACGCAGAATGGTTTGCCCATCGCCCCACGGAATGGCGGCGCAAAGATCGATCTCAGGGTTCGCGACCAGACCTTGCATAGCCTTTCGATCCTTACGAAATTGCTGAATACTTTTGTCCCACGCAGATGTGCTCGGCAAAGCCTCAGCCTTGGGCCAGTAACCCTCAGGCCACTTGGGCGATTCATGCTTGGAGTTCCGGCTGAATTCGAGGATGTCCCACTGCGCGAGACGGAGATGTTCGAGCAGCATCCAGGCGGAGTGCGGCAGACTGCCGGGTTTTGCCCCGCGCAATTTCTCAGGCATGCCTTTGATAGCGTCGTCAAACGTGGCATGCGCCCCGCCACCCTTGAGTAGTTCAACCAACTGCTTCCGGAACTTGGGATCATTTAGTGGATGGTTTTTTGGCGTCATAACGTTGGTCCTCCTGTTTCCCTTGAATTCGTGATTTCCGTTGCTCCAGCTGCAGTCCCTATTTGAGCGATCACCTGCTCGGGCTTCTCTCCTCTCAGTACGCGGCCAATTCCGCGAACGATGCGACGCATGGGAAACGCACGCTTGTCATCAGCGAGAAATATCTCGCCGAGGCGGTGCCCGCGATAGTACCAGCGCTTGAGCAGAGCAAGATGCTCCATAACCTCGAGCGCGGAAGGTGGTTTCGCGGGAACGAATGAATCGAGAACTTGTTGCACGCGTGACTCCATCGAGTGAGATTTCGCATGCTCGCTCGTTTGGATGCAGAACGTCGTGGGGCCGTATAGCGCTCCACTCTCGACACGGAAGAAAACGACTGAGTCTGAAAGACGACTTGGCTGGACCATGAGACCGGTAAGACGATCAAGCGGGCGGACGATCTCGGGAAGTTGACTGAGGATTGGCTTCAGTTTTTCCAATCGGATGTGAATCGCGGCGGCATCTTCAAACGCCAGATTGGCCGACGCCGCGTCGCGCTGCGCCGAGAATTCCCGCGCCAGAGATTCTCCCCCGGAATCGAAGTAGGCTTGCACCCGTGCGACTTCGGCGCCGTATTGCTCATCGCCGCAGCCCTTGAAACAAGGGGCAAGGCACATCTTCATCTCGGAATAGATGCAGCCGGGAAATGCGGGATCGGGGTGAAGATCGTCCACGCAACGCCTCATCTTGAAGAAGTCCAGAGAATCGCTCATGAACTTCTCGGCAGCCACGCGGGACTGGAATGGGCCGTAGTAAAGAGTGCCGCGCTTAAAGTGCCCCAGACGCCGGGTGACCGAGGCGCGTGGATATTCATTTTCAAGGTGCAGCTTGACCAGCGGAGCGAAGCGCAGGCGCAGCCGATTCGAGTACGTTTCGGGAAAAGCAGAACGCAGAACTTCGTAGAGGATAAATCCCGATTCGAAGTCGGAACCCGTGGGCGAATACTCAATCCATCGAACCCGATCGCGGAGATTGAGCTTCTTGGTGCGTTCTTCGACGGGACCCAAAAGCCGTTGCAAGCGACGGCGAAGGTTCGCTGTCTTGCTGACGTAAGGTTCGGCCTGTTCGTCGTCGCCGCGAATCAGGAAAACGGCAGGCGCGGCCGGTACCGCGGCAAAGACTTCCGCATCGCGTTCAGGGGCGAACTCCAGCCGCTCGGTCAGCACGCCTTCATTCTAGTGGGAATTAACAACCGAGGCATCCTTCGACTGCGCTCAGGCCTGGCTCCGACCCAGAGAACTTCCGGTGGGTTGATCCGCGCAAATCGTGGCAAAGGGGTCTAGCGGAAGCTGGCACTGCGGAATTTCTGGCGGAAGTCCTCGCCTTCCATTTTGATGATGCGGCACATTTCGTGAAGGCGGGAGCGCATCCGTTCTCCGATGCGGTCGCCGAGGCTTTCAGCGCGTGCGGCCCGCAGAGCCGAACCCCCACCATTGGCACCCGCGGCAGGGTGATCTTCAAAGTTGGTCGTGATCAGGGTTGTTCGGTTGTCGTTGTAGCGTGTGTTGAGAATCAGGCTGACCGTATCCCAAACCCATTCCGTGGGTTTCACCGCTCCTAATTCGTCCAGCACCAGAACGTCCGTCTCAAAGACCGGGCGGAGTACGTCCAACTCGGTGGTCTTAACCGTCGCGTTATAAGAGTTCTGAATCTCCTTCAGCAATTCGCGATAGTCGTAAAACAGGCAGGAGATGCCTTTCGTGAGGACAAGTTCCTTGGTGATGCCCACCGCCAGATGAGTCTTGCCCGTTCCTATCTTGCCGATGATCAGAAGACCGGTGCCGTCGCGCGGATCGTACTCCTGGGCGAACTTAACAGCCGAGAGATGCGCCAAAGCGAGCGAAGGATGGGCGCCGGGGAAGTCTGTCGTATAACTGGCGAGTTCGCAATGTTCGTACCGGCGAGGAATGTGTGCTGCGGCCAGCAACGTCTGGTTGCGCGCTCGCAACTGGCACTCACAGCGTGTCACCCGGCGATCTCGGGGCGCACTGGGGCTCGCCGGAACCGTCCTCCATCCCGAGCCTTCGCATAGAGGGCAAACTTCTACTTCCATCCTGATGACCATCTCTACTCTTGAACACTTTCTGAATTGTATCTTCTGACTCTGCACCCGTCTGGGACCTGACGGCAAGCGGCAAACCGCAGCAGGCTGTGTACAACCTGTGCAGCCTATGCTGGTTCTGTGGAGGGGCGAGGAAAACCCGTGATCGGTGGCCCCGTAGGCAGTGAAGATCATCAGATTATTTGGCCGTTCTGGCCAGCGATCACTCACCACGGACCACTGCTTCCCCCAACCCCGCTCCTTCAGGCCCACTTCGGGAGCCGGGGGTGCGAAACAGGCTTCGGGCGCGGATTTTCACAGTTGACATTCTCCACGGAGAGAGGAGAATACGACCCGTCAGGTTTCCCAACTCAGACAACGCTTCTGTCCTCCCGGTATTTGTGCTGGGTTATGAACGAGACCTGCGAGGAGAAACTATGAATAAGGCCGATCTGGTTGACAAGATCGCTGGCGCTTGCGAAATCAGCAAAGCGCAGGCTACAACTGCGATTGACACTGCCGTCAGCAGCATCACCGGTGCGTTGCGCAAAGGGGATCGAGTGGCTTTGATAGGTTTCGGCACTTTCTCGATATCGCAGAGAAAGGCGCGAAACGGGCGTAATCCGCAAACTGGCGCAACGATCAAAATCGCTGCCCGCAAGGTCGCAAAGTTTTCCCCTGGGGCCGAGTTGAAGAAGGCTGTTAACAAGAAGTAAACGGGACACTCGTAATCACGAAACGGCAGGGGGTCGGCCCTGCCGTTTTCTTGTGCGCCGGAGACGAACGAAATCTGCTCTGCGTCTACAATGGCCTGAACATGATCGCCCATCTGCGAGGAGTATTACTTAGCAAGCATCCCAATCAGTTGGTGGTTGAGACGGCCGGGGTCGGCTACGAAGTGAACATCAGCATCCCAACCTATTCCGAGTTGCCTGCCACCGGCTCGGAAGTTTCGCTGCACATCTACACTCAAGTGCGCGAGGATGTGTTTGCCCTTTACGGGTTTCTCCGGCCCGCCGAGAAGAAATTGTTTGAGAAGTTGATCACCGTCAGCGGGATCGGACCAAAACTCGCCATCACCATCCTGAGCGGAATGGCGGCGGACGAAATGGCGGATGCAATCCGTGGAAACGATCTGGCTCGGCTGACGAAGATTCCCGGGATCGGCAAGAAGACTGCCGAGCGCATGGTGCTTGAGCTGCGCGACAAATTGCCCGCAGCCATGCGCCCTTCCGCGCCTGCCGCCCCGGAAACGAGCGGAATCGAGGAAGACGTTCTGTCTGCCCTGGTGAATCTGGGCTATCAACGTCCGGCAGCCGAGAGAACCCTCGAAAGGATCGTCAAGACTGGGGCGAGCGGCGCGGGAAAGACGAGATCGTTCGACGCCATGTTCCGAGAGGCTCTTGCTGCGCTTTCGAAATAAGTGGTGAAATAAAAGGTTGTACTGTATCGCCGGGCGTTCGCTGAGGACAAGGCTAATCGGATGTGGCTGATTCTATATTTCGTTTTGGCTGTCGCCGTGATCGGTACTCTGTCCTCGGCCGTATTCCTGGGCCTTGCGGCCGTGGGTGTAATTCGATTTCACGGCCAGGCCCGCGAGCAGCTTCGTTCGATTCCAGTTGATGCGCATCTGCCTCCGGTCTCCGTGCTCAAGCCAGTACACGGTTTGGAAGCACGTCTGAAGGAGAATATCGAAAGCTTCTTCCGCCAGGACTATCCCGAGTTCGAAATTCTGTTTGCCGCAGACCAGGCGGACGATGCCGCGCTTGAAGTGGTTCGAGAAGTTTGCGCCCGCTATCCGCGGATTCGAACCCGCATTTTGGTAACCGGCACGCCTTGGCCCAATCCGGTGGTTTACGCGTTTCATTGCATGGCGGAGGCGGCGGCTCACGAAATTCTGGTCACTACGGATAGTGACGTTGAAGTGGGCCCGCGGTATTTGCGAGAAATCGTACCACCCTTGCTCGACCGGCGAGTGGGAATGGTTACGTGCCTGTATCGCGGCAAGAATGCGGCGGGATTTTTCTCCGGCCTCACCGCCATCGGCATGTCAGTGGAAATGACTGCCGGAGTTCTGGTCGCCAATTTGTTGGAAGGGATGAAGTTTGGGCTGGGACCGACCACCGTGGTAAGTAAAGATTCGCTGGCCCGCATTGGCGGATACGCCGCGCTCAAGGATTACATCGCTTACGATTTTGCCATCGGCAACCTAATCGAGAAAGCAGGCTATCGCGTTGTGCTCTCCAGCTACATCATCGACCATGTGGTGAATCAAAAGTCGTTCCGACAGATGTGGCAGAACCAATTGCGCTGGGCGCAGACCACGCGATACTCGCGGCCCAAAGGCCACTTGGGGAGCGGATTGATTTTCGCAATGCCCTACGGTCTGCTGGGATTCCTGGCTGCAGGGTCACTGGGACACTGGGGCCTCGGGGCGATTTCGCTGGGAGCGGCGATCTTAAACCGATTGGCGGAGGCCTGGCTTGTAGGTTGGACGGTCGTTCGAGATCCGAGGATACTGCGCTCGCCCTGGCTCTATCCGCTACGAGACTTGCTTGGTTTTGCTGTCTGGTTTGCCAGTTATTTGAACTTGCGGTATGTCTGGCGCGATAGCCGCTTTGAACTGAAGGGAACGCGTATCGCGCTGCGGCAAACCTCTTCGGATCGAAGCTAAGCCTCTCAAATTATTCTTGTTCAGGTCGGAGGTTCGATTGCGGGTTTTCGTCACAGGCGCGGCTGGATTTATTGCCAGCAACTTGGTTGATCGACTGCTTTCCGCAGGCCACCATGTGGTTGGATTCGATAATATGTCCACGGGCCAGCGGCGCTTTCTCGCGAACGCGGTGTTACACGATCGCTTCACCTTCCATCCGTCTGACTTGCTCGACCGGGAATCCCTGACGAGAGCGATGGAAGGCGCGGAACTGGTGATCCACTTCGCGGCCAACGCCGACGTACGTTTTGGCACGGAACACCCGCGAAAGGATCTCGATCAGAACACGGTTGCGACCTGGAACGTACTCGAGGCTATGCGTGAGCAAGGTTGCCAACGCATCGTGTTCTCCTCGACCGGATCGGTGTATGGAGAGCCAGAAATTTTTCCAACGCCCGAGACCTGTCCCTTCCCCATTCAGACGTCGCTTTATGGAGCATCCAAGTTGGCGGCGGAGGGCCTGATCCAGGCCTATTGCGAAGGTTTCGGGGTTCAAGCTTACATTTTTCGCTTCGTGTCGATTCTCGGAGAACGGTATACCCACGGACATGTCTTCGACTTCTATCACCAATTGGCCGAGCATCCTGAACATCTCCATGTGCTGGGCAATGGTCATCAGAAAAAATCATACTTATACGTGCAGGATTGCATCGACGCCATCATTACGGCGCTCGACAAGGCGCAGGGCAGAGTGAACATCTTCAATCTTGGAACCGACGAATTTTGCGAAGTGAAGGATTCGATCGGCTGGATCTGCGAGCATCTTGGATTAAATCCGAAACTCACTTATTCAGGCGGCGAGCGCGGCTGGATCGGAGACAGCCCGTTCATCCTGCTGGACTGCTCCCGCATTCGCGCGCTGGGTTGGCAACCGCGACTTAGCATCAAGCAGGCGGTTCTTGCCACCCTTCGGTTTGTCAGCGAAGACGCCGCGGAGGCGAAGGCGGAGCTTTGAATACGCTATACTTAGCCGTTTCTGGGGAATCTCGAATTTGATCATCACCCGCAGCCCGCTGCGAATTTCACTGGGTGGAGGCGGCACCGATCTTCCTTCTTATTACCGCAAGTACGGTGGATTCGTGTTGTCCGCTGCCATCAATCGCTACGTCTACATCACCATCAATGAGGCCTTTCGGCCGCGAATCATTTTGAAATACTCCAAACTGGAAGATGTGGAGCGATGGGAGGACATTCAGCATCCCATCATCCGGGAAGCGCTTCAATTGACCGGAGTAACCGGACCGTACCTCGAGATCGTAAGCCTCTCCGACATCCCCGCAGGCACAGGACTGGGTTCCTCGGGAAGCTTTACGACTGCACTGCTGCGCGCGCTGCACACCATGAAACGAAACTTCGTGCCTCCTCGGGAACTGGCCGAGCAAGCGTGTCACATCGAAATTGATTTATTGAAAGAGCCCGTCGGCAAACAAGACCAGTACATCGCAGCATTCGGGGGCATTACCTGTTTCGATTTTCAACCGGATGATCACGTGATTGCGGAGCCTTTAAAGATTGCCTCCGAGACTTTGGCCAATCTTGAGGATAGTTTGCTGCTGTTCTTTACCGGGGCATCGCGCTTCGCGGCCGAAGTCTTGCGCGATCAAGATCAGCGAACGCGGGAGAACTCAAGCGAGATGCTGGAGAATCTTCACTTCACCAAGCAACTGGGACACGAGAGCCGGGACGCGCTGCTGGCCGGCGATCTGCGCAAAGTCGCCGAACTCATGCACGTTCATTGGGAGCACAAGAAGAAGCGTTCTCCGGGAATGAGCAGCAGTTTTATTGATGAAATGTATGAGTTGGCGCGCGCCCATGGAGCGCTCGGAGGCAAACTGATTGGAGCCGGTGGTGGCGGGTTCCTCCTGCTCTACACCGAGGACAAGACTCGTCTTCGCTCGGCCATGCGGGGGGCTGGCCTGCGCGAAGTGCGGTTGCAGTTTGACTTCAGCGGCACATCCGTCCTGGCGCACTCCTGAAGAACCATGCTACCTGTGGCCATACTTGCCGGCGGATTGGCAACGCGTTTGGGACCGTTGACCGGAAAACTTCCTAAGTCGCTGATCCCGATAGCCGGAGAACCCTTTATTGCCCATCAGTTGCGCCTCGTGCGAAGCAGTGGCATCCAACAAGTAATCCTGTGCATCGGCCATCGGGGTGAGATGATTGAGCGCATCGTCGCGGATGGCAGCGCTTTCGGCGTGAAGGTTGAATATTCTTGCGACGGGAGCCCCCTCCTGGGCACCGCTGGGGCGGTCCGGGCCGCGTTGCCCAAACTGAGCGAGCCGTTTTTTGTCATGTACGGAGATTCGTACCTGCCGTGCAACTATGCAGCGGTTGAACAGGAATTTTTGCGGCGCGGCAAGCTCGGTTTGATGACCGTCTACCATAACGACGGACGATGGGACGCCAGCAACGTGGAGTTCGAAGCAGGCCGCATCATCGCCTACAGCAAAAAAGATCGAACTCCGCACATGCGTTTTATCGATTATGGGTTGGGAGTTTTTCGGGCAGAAGCCTTTGGCAGGAGCGGAGCCTCCGACTTGGCGGATGTCTACGGCGAACTGCTGAAGGCAGGCGAATTAGCCGCCCTGGAAGTGCATGAGCGATTCTATGAAATCGGCTCGCCCGCAGGTTTGCAGGAAATGACGAATTTCTTGAGCCAACCAGGAGATGTCCGGAAATGAGCAACCGCAGACCTGAGCGGAACAGCTTTGCCGACACCTTCCTCACCGAGGCAACCGAGATTATCGCGAAGCTGGATGTGTCGAGCATAGAAAAGGCAGCAGGTCTTTTCGCCAGCACTCGCGCTGCTGGCGGACGCTTATTCATTCTCGGCGTGGGCGGGAGCGCAGCCAATGCTTCGCATGCAGTCAACGACTTCCGCAAGATCGCCGGCATTGAGGCCTACGCACCGACCGACAACGTCTCCGAACTTACGGCGCGCGTCAACGATGAAGGCTGGAGTTCGATCTTCGACAGCTGGTTACGCACCAGTCGGCTGCGCGCCGAAGACCTGGTGCTGGTTTTCTCGGTCGGGGGCGGAAACGTAGAGCAAAACATCAGTCCGAATCTGGTTGCGGCGTTGAAGTATGCGAAGTCGATTGGCGCGAAGATCATCGGCGTGGTGGGTCGCGACGGAGGTTACACCGCGACCGTTGCCGACGCTTGTGTGCTGATTCCGACGGTGAACCCGGCTCACACCACGCCGCACACCGAAGCCTTCCAGGCTGTGATCTGGCACCTGTTAGTGTCGCATCCAGCAGTGCAGCAGCAGTCTACAAAGTGGGAATCCCTGGCCACCGCGGCGAAAAATCGCGCCGTGTTCCTGGACCGCGATGGCGTTATCAACCGCCCCTTTGTTCGCGATGGGAAACCGTTTCCCCCGCCTACCCCACAAGAGTTGGAGCTGCTTCCCGGGGTCTCTGAAGCCCTTCACGAACTGAAATCTCACGGCTATGAATTGCTGGTGGTGACGAATCAGCCTGATGTTGGACGCGGCAAGCAATCCCGCGAGGCGCTGGAAGCGATGCATAAGGCTCTGGCCACGTCGCTTCCTGTCGACGATATCCTCGTCTGTTGTCACACCGATGAAGACAAATGTGACTGCCGCAAGCCACTGCCGGGCATGCTTCTGGAAGCGGGACGAAGGCACAACATCGATATGGCATCCAGTTTCATGGTCGGAGACCGCTGGCGCGACATCGAAGCCGGGTATAATGCTGGATGTAAGACTATTCTTATCGATTACGGCTATTCGGAGAGGCCTCCAGACCGGGTTCCCGACTTGCGCGTGGGCTCTCTCCGCGAAGCGGCTGACTGGATTATCCGTTCCACGCCAAGAAAAGGAGCGCATCCCGCATGAAGTCTGTGTCCGACCTGCGCGTACGAATCTTCGCGGACGGAGCTGACGCTCCGAGCATGCTGGAACTCTATCGTAAGCCGCATATCAAAGGCTTCACAACCAATCCCACGCTGATGCGAGCCACCGGAGTTACGGATTATCAACGATTTGCTCTTGATCTTCTGGCAACGATCCAGGACCGCCCCATCTCATTCGAGGTGTTCGCGGATGAAGAGACCGAGATGGAGGAGCAGGCGCGGCACATCTCGGGTTGGGGCGAAAACGTCATCGTAAAGATCCCCGTGATGAACACCCACGGAGTGTCGACGTACGATTTGGTCCGGCGCCTCTCCGGCGAGGGAGTTCGACTGAACGTGACCGCGCTGCTCACGCTCGATCAAGTGCGGAATGTTTGCGCCGTTCTTAAGGGAAATTCGCCCGCCTACGTCTCTGTCTTCGCCGGCCGTATCGCCGACACCGGACGAGATCCGGTGCCCCTGATGCGCGCAGCTGTGGCCATGGTGAATGACGTGAACGCTCAACTTATCTGGGCAAGTCCGCGGGAGCTGCTCAATGTTTTCCAAGCCGATGAAGTCGGATGCCACGTGATCACGGCGACCACGGACATCTTGAAGAAGCTTCCCCTCGTTGGTAAGGATCTGCATGAGTTCTCCCAGGAAACCGTGCAGATGTTTCGCAGAGATGCAGTGAGATCCGGTTACTCGCTGCCGATCGTGAAGAAGGAAGTTCCGCTAATCTCCCGACGTTAGCGGTAAGTAGCCGTTCGCAAATAGCAGAACGGGCGGCCCTATCGTCCAGCACCGATTGCCAAGCGCCAATTGCCAATTGCGCGGCAAGCTTCACGGATGGTTCGCGAAGATCACCTTCCCGGACACTTCGCTGGCAATGGGCAGCGGTCCCGGCAACAGCGCTTCCACTTTCGCGCGCTCATGCTGCGGCACAAAAAGAAAAACTCGTTCTGAAGAATCCCACGCCCGTAGTAGGTCCTCATCGTCCAGAAAAATGTGCGGCGCATCGGGATACGTGGATCCCCACCACATGGAAGTTGTGTTTCCATTGACCAGTGCAATCGGTCGCCTCAGGTAGAACAGAAGCGAAGATCCAAACGATTCATCTCCATAAATCATTATGTGGTCGGAGGGCCGGAGCTCGGGGGCGATTTGTTCGGCCATACTTTTTGATCCGAGAAAAGGATCGAAGCGCACCAGGGCGATATGAGCGGCGATCAGGAAGACCGCCATGGTGGCAGCCGTTGCCCACGTGGCAGCGAGTTGTGCCCGGCGTCGCCGCAACCAAAATGCAAAGGTCGGCCCAATCAGCAGTACGACGGCCGCCAGAATTGCCGGAAGGCGCAGCGCGGCGAACGATTCCCCGGTCAGATCGAGCATGTGCCCCAGCGAAAGCGTTTCGGCTTGCAAGTTGGGCTTAGCGAGCACGGTGCCAATATCAGGCACGAACGGAAGATGGCGCGAGTTCCAAAGGCCCGCGGCCAGCACCGCAGAGACTCCCATGCATATCGCTGCCAGCGCGCCGGAACTCCACACCAGCCAGCGCTCAGAGCCCGATTCTTCTTCATCGGCCAATCTCGCCGCAATCAACAGCAAGATCGGGAAGTAGGCAGGAAACGTGTAGTACTCCTGATTCGTAGAGAAAGAGAAAAAAACGAGAGTAACGCCCGCCCAAGTCAGGCAGAGGAATTCCGTTCGCGTGCGAAAGTTTAGCGGCGCCCGCGGCCTCTTGGGTGCACCCAGCTGGCGGCGTTCTATCCGTTCTTGAATCGGCTGCCGCAACGCTACGGGGAGGTACAAACTCCAGGGGAAAAGCCAGACCAGGTGTAAGGTCCAGTAAAGAGAACTGGTCTGTTTGTTGTAATCCTTGGGAATGCGCTTGCCCACAAAGCGCATGAAGTGCTCGTTCACGAAATAAAACCAAAAGAAGTGCCGATTGCGAATGCCCGCGAGTATGTGCCAGGGTGCCGCTATCAAAAGGAACAACAATGTTCCGGTGAACAGATGGAATTCCCGCCACCGTCGCCACTCTCCGCTGACCAATACGTAGAGCACCAGAGCCAACCCGACCACGACAATGGCGAGCAGCCCTTTGGTCAACACGGCCAGCGCCAAACAAGCATAGCCGCCATACCAGCGCCCGCGTTTGCCATCTTGCAGCGCGGTGGCAAAAAAGTAGAATGACGCGGCGATGAAAAAACTAAGGATCGCTTCCGGAATCAGAATCCGCGTGAACAGGTAACAGCCGGCCGCAGTGGCTAAAAACAATCCGGCGTAGATGGCGGCCCGTTCGCCAAAGGCGCGACATCCCCAGCGCATCGCGAGCAGTATCAGGAGCAGCATGGACATCGCAACCGGCAGATGTGCGGCGAACTCATTTGTCCCGAAAACGAAGGATGACAAGCACACTGCCCAGTACATCAGCGGGGCTTTTTCCAGATAGCGGTTGCCGTTGATCTTCAGCGTTACCCAGTCATGAGTGATCGACATTTCGCGCGCGGCCTCGGCGTGGGTCGAGTCCGCATCGTCCTGCAATCCAGGAGAAAAAAGTGAACCGACATACACCACGGCGAACAGAAGCAGGACGCCGACGATTTGGGTCTGCGAGACCGCTGCTGGCCGCGTTGAGAGAGCGGTGCTTTTTGTTATCAACGGGGCAGAGTCCTCGAATCCAACGCCAACACGATATTGGCAACACCACACGCAAAATCCATACCTGAATTTATCATCCAGACAGCGGTTACTTCCGTGTATACGTGAAGACGTCCGTCGCGGAGGACGATTTTTCCTATGTTAAACTGCGAACTCAAGTGCAACAAAACTCTCTCCATCTGCCAAGAGCGGGAGTGCGTGTGCGTTCGTTTCTGTACCTCTCTTTGGTTTTCGTCCTGATTGTCGTTCCTTGCGCTGCGGTTGCGCCCACGGACTACTACAACCACGTGGTGTTCGACAATAGCATTACGCCCGACTACTACTACTACAGCAGCGGACGATCCGTGTATCCCAGTTCGATTGAATTGTTATCGGGCTCCCTGCCTGTAGAAAAGAAGAACTTCTTTACCGCCCCCAATGCGTTGCGACTCCAGTGGCGCTCCGTGGTTGGGGGAAGTTGGGAGACCGAGTTGCGGGTGGTCAGCATGCGCAACCGCCTCACGGAGTTCCGCGGCGATACGCTGTTCATGTGGTGCTATTCACCGGAAGCGTTTCCAGCCGCCGATTTGCCGTTCATTCAGTTGGAAGATGAAGAACATAACTTTACGGTCCCTGTGAAACTCGACGGCATCGAAGGCGACGTGCCCGCGAAGCATTGGTTTCAGGTCAGACTGCCGCTCAGCGAATTTGCAACCGCGTCCGTCCATCCCTTTCAGGCGCGCGAACTCCACAGCATCTATTTCAGCCAAGGCGAGGCCGACGACAAGCCTCGAACTTTGATCATCGACGAAGTTAAGATCGACGACAGAACCATAGCTACGCCCGTCGGCGCCGAGGTCAGGAGCACACCTCGATCGCCCAAGAATATACAAGCCAAAGGCTTCGATCGTCACATTGACATCAGCTGGGACCCGGTTGCCGGAAATGATCTGCAAAGCTATGCGATCTATCGCGCGATCGGGAAGCACAAGTTCCAACCCATCGGAATTCAGAGCGCGGACATCAACCGGTACACCGATTTTATTGGGCGCTCGGGAGTGACCGCAACCTACCGGGTGAAAACGGTGGACCGATCTTACCGGCAGTCCGCCCTTTCTGGACCCGCGACCGCCTCCACCAAAGAGTTGTCCGACGATGAACTGCTCACCATGCTGCAGGAAGCCTGTTTCCGTTACTATTGGGACGGGGCTCATCCGGTCGCCGGAGCGACGCTCGAAAACATCCCCGGAGACGAGCGCATTGTCGCCACCGGAGCAACTGGATTCGGCATCATGGCCCTCATCGTAGGGGTTGATCGCGGCTTCATCACGCGCGAACAGGGCCTTGAGCGTCTCACGAAAATCCTGGATTTCCTGGAGAAGGTTCCTCGTTATCACGGCGCCTGGGGACATTTTCTGAATGGTTACACGGCACAAACCATGCTGGTGTTCGGCATGTTCGATAATGGCGGCGACCTGGTGGAGACCTCGTTTTTGATGCAAGGACTATTGGCCGCGCGCCAGTACTTCAAAAGCGATGGTGAAGCCGGACAGGATGTTTATAAGAGAATTACGAACCTGTGGGAGACCGTGGAGTGGGATTGGTACCGTCGCTCTGCTCAAGATAACGCCTTGCTGTGGCACTGGTCACCGCAGTGGTCCTGGTTCATCGATCACCGCCTTACTGGATTCAACGAGACGATGATCACGTATTTGCTCGCCATTGCGTCTCCCACGCATGGGGTTCCAGCCAGCCTTTATTACACGGGCTGGGCGGGGCAATCGGAGGCCGCAATCGCATATCGCAGCGGCTGGTCGGGTTCCTCCGAAGGAGATCGTTACGTAAACGGCCACAGCTATTTCGGAATCAAGCTGGACGTGGGCGTCGGCACAGGCGGACCGCTATTTTTCACGCAGTATTCGTTCATGGGCTTCGATCCCCGCGGCATACACGATAAATACGCTGATTACTTCGATAACAACCGCAGTTTCGCGCTCATCGATCGGGCTTACTGCGAGTCCAATCCTGGTCACTTTCTGGGGTACGGTCCTGACGATTGGGGCCTCACCGCCAGCGATGACCAGTTGGGCTATTCCGCGCACGCTCCCGACCGCGCCACCGACAACGGCACGATCACCCCGACAGGAGCGCTTTCATCATTCCCGTACACGCCGGAAGCCTCCATGGCTGCTCTCAAGTTTTTTTATCGAGAGCTTGGAGATCGGCTTTGGGGGGTCTACGGTCCGCGTGACGCCTTCAATCTGACCCGGAACTGGTTCTCGCCCGTTTATATGGGACTGGATCAAGCACCGATCGTGGTCATGGTGGAAAATCGTCGTACCGGTCTGATCTGGAAGTTGTTTATGTCGAATCCGGAGATCCAGCCCATGTTGGACAAAATCGGCTTCCAGCCAGACAACCCTGCAAAGGCGTCGGCCATCTCGCGCTGAAGACCTGTCGCATCTCAATCTTCCTCACGGACCGCCGCTGCGGTGCCGAGAATCCGAGTGCAACGGCTGCGGCGATTGCGTGACCCCGTGTCCTTTCGGCGTGGTCGAGCGTAATCAAAACATGGGCGCGCCACGCTTAAGGCCGCATGAATTCAGGCAATGGCTCTCCTCACTTCCCGATGCAAAACCTGCTGAAGATCAGGTTCAGAATATCATCCGGAGTGGTGGCGCCCGTGATGGCATCGAGTGGCCGAAGAGCGTTGTATAGGTCGAGCAGCAACATCTCGTGCGGAACCTTCCCCCTCACCGCAAGAGTGGCGGCCTCGAGCGCGGCGAGTGAGTCTTTGACCAATCCCTGATGGCGAACATTCGTGAGGAAGCCGGATTCCCCCGGAGTCCCGGTTTCGCCGCCGATGTGGCGCAAAATCTCAGCTCGGAGATCGGAGATGCCATCGCCGGTAAGAGCCGAGACCTTGATACTCGTAAGCTGATCACTGACCGCTGACCACTGGCCACTGAAAGCCAAGTCGGACTTGTTTCCGACAACGATCGTCGGACGACTCTGGGCAAGCTGTAGCAAGTCATGGTCTTCGGCTGTCACGGGCTGCGAAGCATCCAGCACCACCAGCACCAGATCAGCATCCGCCAGAGCCTCCTTCGATTTGCGAATCCCGATCGACTCCGCTTCGTCGAGCGCCAGCCGCATGCCCGCGGTATCGACCAGTCGGATGGGAATGCCGTCGATGGCAACGGTTTCGCTTACCAGGTCCCGCGTGGTTCCGGGGGTGGCCGTGACGATGGCGCGCTCGCGCTCGACCAGCCGGTTGAACAAACTTGACTTCCCCACGTTGGGGCGTCCGACGATTGCCAGAGTCAGCCCTTCATGCACGATCTTTCCGTAGGCGAATGAACCGGCCAACTCCTCCAGCGGCTGCCGAACCGAGGAGATATGACTGAGGATGACCGCATCGGGCATGACGGAAACATCATCCTCCGCAAAGTCGATGCCGGCTTCGAGCAAGGCGACCAGCTCTACCAATCTCTCCTTGACCGGCTGCAATCGCCTGGAGAGCGCGCCCTCAAGCTGCTGGGCGGCCACCTTCGCCTGGTAAAGAGTCTGCGACTCGATCAAATCGCGCACCGCTTCTGCTTGCGTCAGATCGATGCGCCCATTGAGAAATGCCCGCATCGTGAACTCCCCCGGCTCGGCAGATCGCGCCCCGGCCGCCACGCACATTTCGACAATATGACGCAGCACAACCGGAGAGCCGTGGGCTGAAATCTCAATGATCTCGTCGGTAGTGTAGGAATGAGGCTTGGCGAAATAGGTAACGACAACCTCGTCGATACGATGCTCGTGAGGGGCGGACGCTCCTGTCCGCCGCACGACTGACGCAGACATCTCTGCTGAGATTGCACCATTGGGGATGCCTGCTGTTTTGGTTCCGGGTACCGGCAGGCGGACAGGAGTCTCCGCCCTACAGGGTTCGATCAGCTCTCCGAAGATCGCCCGGCCCGACTCCATCTCATGTCTCAGCCGCAGCATTGGCTCGGCGATTTCCCGCGCTCTCGTTCCGGCAATTCGCACTACGCCAATCCCTCCTCGCCCCGGCGGCGTCGCGACGGCAACGATCGTGTCGTCCAGGTTCACCGGGCGATTGTAGACGGTAAACTGGAGTACAACCAATGGCCGGCACTACTCAGTCATTCGCAGCCCGGACAACCTAAGCGAGGAGAGACGATTGTCAATCGCCGACGAACTGCTGAAATCCAACGAGGAATTTGTCAAGAACTTCAATTTAGGAGACCTCGCCGTCCGGCCGCGGCGCCGCCTGGCCGTCCTGGCCTGCATGGATTCCAGAATCCTGTTCGAACGATGCCTGGGATTGCACCCCGGAGACGCGCACATGATCCGCAATGCCGGCGGCATTGCGACCGAAGATGCCTTGCGTTCTCTGATTGTCTCCCATCACCTGCTCGGCACACAGGAATTCATCATCATCAACCATACCGACTGCGGATTGCTGAGGATGCGGGAAGACGAATTGAAGAAGGAGCTGTCGGCCAAGATGGGAACGCCCGTCAGCGCCCCTGCACATTTTTATGCCTTCGATAATCTCGAAGAAAATGTCCGCCAGCAGGTAGAGCGGGTGAAAGCCCATCCCTGGATCCCGAAGCATATCCCGGTTCGCGGCTTTATTTATGACGTAAAGACCGGGGCGCTAAACGAAGTGGACGCGGCCTGAAACTCTGTCGGCCTGCAATCTATGGCGCCACAACCTTCTCAATCTCTGCCCGCAACTGGTCGTAGGGCAAAGCCCCCGGATGGTACATCGCAACCTTGCCGGCGCGATCCAGCAGCACCAGTGTGGGCGTGGTCGAGGCGCCGTACTCATCAAAGTTGTACTTGCTGATGGGAACCGGCATATCCAGCAGCCCGCCATAAAAGTGATGCCGCACGGCATCGATGTAAGCGAGTTCATCGCCGGGAGAAGCATGCTCGACTTGCGCAGTGTAGCCGTAGAGCCTGGTCGGCCCTATCACGGTCAATCCCTTCGACGCATATTCGGAGCGCAGGTGCGTAATAATGGGAGCTTCCGCCTTGCAATCTCCACACCAGTGCGCCCAGAAAAAAAGCAGCACGGGGGACCCCTTCAGCTGAGCGAGCGCCGGCGCTTTCGATCCCAGAAACTGCTCCGCCCGTAGCGCCGGCGCCGGCCGGCCCTCAAAGGAAAGCAGGTTCAGATTTTTCTGCAGGCGTGCCTGGATGGAACTCTTGCCGTACGTGCGCAGAGCCGCCTGCAAAACTGCAACCGCCTGGGTTCGCTGGCCTCGCGCCGCAAGCGTCTGAGCCTGCACTTCGATGGCAGCTCCAAGAGCGATCGGAAGGTGCGGTTCCGCGTCCAGGGAACGCTTCTTGAGCTGACCCAGAGCGAGACCTTTCGTTTCTTTCGCGTAGGCTGCTGCCTGGTCGTACGCTCCAGAGCGGAGTGCGGCACGCGCCATCCAGGAGTACGCTTCGATATACTCCGCCGTCACTCCGTTCCCAGCCCGATAGGCTTTTAGTTCGGAATCAGCCGTCGGAAAACTGTTCTGGGCTAATGCCCCACGGACATCTTCCACAATCCCCGCCGAAGCGAAGCTCACGACCGTCAGAATTACGGGTACCAACCTGTAGACAAGAGCGCGCGAACGCATAACCTCATAATCCATCTTTTGCCCTTCTACTGGCAACTTTCGGCGCTCTTCGCGAGCTGTGGCCTGAGTCCCTAAGTTACTGTCCCTGCTTGCTTTAGATGCTGTCCCGAAGGATTTTTCTGGCAATTCGCGGGCTCTTGAAATACAATTCAGCTGCGTTTGACTTAAGAGTTCCTCGCAGTAATCAGTTTCTCCGCTCCGGCGAGTGACCTGCCTGCAGAAGAACCCTTCCAAAGTTTTAGCGCTATATCAAACAAAGGAACATTGCAACACATGGAAACCGGAACAGTGAAGTGGTTTAACGACGCCAAAGGCTACGGCTTCATCAGCCGCCAGAACGGCGAGGATGTATTTGTGCATTTCTCGGCCATTCAGGCGAGCGGATTCCGCAGCCTTCAGGAAGGTCAGCAGGTGCAGTTTGACGTGGTCAAAGGCCCGAAGGGCTGGCAGGCCGAGAACGTGAAGGGTGCCTGAACCGCTTCGCAGTTAGACAATTCGAAAAAGGGCGGCCAGCCATGGCCGCCTTTTGAATTTGATTTGCAAGTTATTTCTGTGCATCCCGGATCAGGACGACGTCTGCATCGGTATGCCCACGAACCAACGCCAATTGTTTTCCGTCAAACGACCAGTGGAAGTCGAAAATGTGTTCGGAGGTGAAATCCGTAATCTGTTTGCCCCTGGACCCATCAAGGAACTGGAGCCATAGATTGTCGATGCCATTATCGCGCACCGGGTAAATTACCCCTTTACCGTCGCGTGAAAAGTGCAGCAGTCCAGAGCACCGGCGTTCGAATTCCATTATCTTCGGATCCTTACCGCCATCGGTCTCCACCACCGCCAGCATTTGCTTGTGCTCTCCGGTGTGCTCGATCGTCGGAAATGCGGCTCGTTTCCCGTCTGGCGAAACATCAAAAATGCTGGCGCCCGGCGATTCCGAAATGACTTGGGAAACTCCGCCCTCGATTGGCACTTTGGCCAATTTGTGTTCTCCACTCTGCCCCATGAAGAACACCCACTTCCCATCCTGCGAGCACACCGGATTTACGTCGAGTTTGCCATTTGTAAGCTGCTTGAAATTTCCGCCCACGTCCATTCGCCAGATGTTCTGCACACCACTCTGAAATCTTACAAAGACGATGGAGCCGCCTTCGCCGCAAGCCCACGGGGTGCTGCTTACCGCATGTCCCGGAATCACCGTCTTATTGCCGGTTGCTGGATCGACCAGATTGAGCACGTTCGACTGATCGGAAATGAGCTGGTTCTTCGGCGTCCAGGTAAAGTTGGTGTCGGCTAAGGCTGACGTGACTCGCCGCGCTTGGGCCGCCGGCGCCCCGGTTGGCATCACCTGCAAACTCCAGCGGTAGCCATTCTGCACGGTGGCGAGCATGTGCCCGCTACTCGCGACGCTTAGATCGGTGTAACTATTTGTGTCTCGCGTGACCGGAGAATACGCACCCTTGGGGTAGGAAACGAAACCGATTTGCGTGCGAGTAAAATTTGAGCTTTGTTCCCCCCCCAAAACCAGTAGGCCGCTGCCATCAGGCAGCCACGTTGGCACGTCGACGGTGCGCTCGTTGCTGCTGAAGAAAGCCTTGCGCTGGCCGCTGGTGGCATCCACGGCGACCAACCTGATCATTGCGTTCGCCACATCGAGCATTTGGCAAACAATCATCCTTCCATCAGGCGACCACGTGGGCTCATACAGAGAGTCGCTGGTCGGGCCGCTGCTCAGCGCCTTTTCCTCTCCACCCTCGATCGAGCGGACAATCATCTGGTACTTGCCATGCTCCGGATTGTCATAGCGCATGAACGCGAACTTCTGTCCATCGGGAGAGAAGGTGATGTTCGAATCGACGTCGACCGCGAGTTTCTGCGGCGTCCCCCCGAGCAGGGGAGACCGGTACAGGAACTTCAGGTCCGGATTTCCCACATCGCTGCGTACGAAATAAAAAGAGTTTCCATCCTTAGAAAATAGCAGCCCCGTGTAATATTCATCGGCGGCTGGCGCCACTTGAACATTGCTGTTCGTCGGCACATTTCTCAGCCACAGGCTCGCCAGCCCGTTGTTTCGGGTAGCGCTCAAAATGTACTTGCCATCCGGCGAAATGGCGACGTGCACGGTGTCGCCAGTGTCGGTGACTTTGGTGACAGAGATATTCTGGAAGGGGATAGGGCGGCTGCGCGTGAAGTAGGCATAAATTCCGTAAGCCGCCGCTGCCAGAATCAGAAACACGCTTGCCAGAGTCAGGCTCGTCCTGATCTTGTGTTGTCGGGCTGCAGAAATCACGGCCGCACTTCCGGATGTGCCTGCGGAGCGTGGCGCCGACCAATGTTCGTCTGGAGCCTCCGATGACGAGGCAGCGACCGGAACCGCGGAATCACTGATTGCGGTCTGTGCCGGCTTGCGTCCGGATTCCATGTCGCGCTTCAACCGCTTTAAGTCTCCGCGCAAATCTCCGGCGGAGTGGTAGCGCAGGTCGCGGTCTTTTTCGAGGGCCTTTCCGATGATTTCTTCCAGCCTTGGCGGCAGTGTGGGATTGAGCTGCATCGCCGGAACCGGATCGAGCTCAAGAATGGCGTGGAAGACGACCGCCGAGGTCGCGCCCGGGAACGGCAACCGCCCCGTCGCCATCTGGTAAATCACCACGCCGAGAGAAAACAGATCGGTGCGTGGATCCAATTCCTCCCCACGTGCCTGCTCCGGGGACATGTAAGCGATGGTCCCGACCGTTGCCCCAGGACTCGTCAACGGCATCGCTTCTGGCGAATCCTCGGTCGCCCCAATCGTCTCCATTTCCATTTCAGGTCGCGTGAGCTTGGCCAGTCCGAAATCAAGAATCTTTACTTGCCCGCGCTGCGTCACAAAAATATTCGCCGGCTTGATGTCGCGATGGATGATTCCCTTCGCGTGCGCTGCATCCAGCGCATCCGCGAGCTGAATATTCCATTCCAGCAACCGATCCACCGGCACCGGCCCGCCACTGAGCCGCCTGTCCAGGGTTTCACCCTCCAGCAGCTCCATGGCAATAAAGGTTTGGTCCCCGGCCTTTTCGACCGCGTAGATCGTGCAAATATTGGGGTGGTTCAACGCCGAAGCCGTCCGGGCTTCGAGCAAAAAACGGTCCAGAGCATTCTGATCGCGGGAGAGTTGCGGTGGCAGAAACTTCAGTGCGACACGGCGTCCGAGGTCAAGATCTTCGGCCTCGTAGACGATTCCCATCCCACCGCTTCCTAGCTGGCCGATGATGCGGTAATGCGAGATGGTCTGGCCGATCATAAGCAAATTGAGAGGGAAAATTTATCTTAGGAGGGATGGCAAGAGCAGTCAAACGTCAGTGATCGGTGGTCAGTGTCCCGTCGCCGTTAGGTGACAGGTGATGGGTCGGAGGCCTTGACTTCCTCGCGCATGGCTTGCAGCGCAAACCGAAGACCCAAGACCCATACCCTAAATCGCCGCAGCCTGCTGCCGCCGCTTCGCCTGAATCTCAATGAAAACGTTGACCAGCGATACTGCCGCCGGCGTAACTCCCGGTATGCGCGAGGCCTGCGCCAGCGTGCGCGGCTGCACATGGCTGAGTTTTTCCCGCATCTCGTGCGAGAGCCCGCTGACCGAATGGTAGTCGAACCAGCCGGGAATCGCTCGCTGCTCCGACTTTTTCATGCGCTCCATCGCCCGCTGTTGCTGCAACAGATAGCCTTCGTACTTCACTTCGGTTTCGACGGACCTCAGCTCATTGCGCACTTCGGAGGAAGGCGCGGCCACGGATTCCGACGGAGTTGCAGCGCGCTCTCTGGCAAAGAAAACCGGATCCAACTTGCGGAGAAGCGGCGCGAATTGCTCGATCGTAATCTCCGGCCTCTTCAGTAATTGCGCGCAAGTTTGACCAATCCCGGATGTCCAGTCGCGAGCCGTTGCGCTGGCAGCAACCGCGGGTTCCTCGTCCCTTCTCTGCTCGGAAGGACAACCAGTAAGTTCTTCCAGCATAGCGCCTGTCAATCTGGTGCGCTCCAACATTCCCTTCAGCTTCTCCAGCCGCAATTGCTTGGCTTCAAAATCGCCCCACGCTTCATCCGAGATCAAGCCCACGAGCCGTCCATGCGGCGTCAGTCGGCGGTCGGCGTTGTCTATGCGCAAGTGCAAGCGGAATTCCGCCCGCGAGGTAAACATCCGGTAAGGTTCGTTTGTCCCCTTGGAAATTAGGTCGTCGATCAGAATCGCGGTATACGCTTCCGTTCGATCGAGAATCAACGGGGGCTGTGCCTTCACTTGCAAGGCCGCATTGATGCCCGCCATTAGGCCTTGACATGCCGCTTCCTCGTAGCCCGACGTTCCATTGATCTGCCCGGCGAGAAAGAGGCTGGCAATCTTCTTGGTTTCCAAAGTGCGCTGCAGTTCGGTCGGATCGATCGAGTCGTATTCGATCGCGTAACCCGGTCGCAACATCTCCGCGCTCTCGAGACCTGGAATCGACTTCAGAATCGCAAGCTGCACTTCGACTGGCAGGGACGTACTCATCCCATTAACGTAGATTTCATGCGTGTTTAAACCTTCCGGCTCAAGGTAGAGCTGGTGCATCTGCTTGTCCGGAAACTTGACGATCTTGTCTTCGATCGACGGACAATAACGCGGCCCGATCGACTGAATCTGCCCGCTATACATCGGCGAGCGGTGTACATTCTCACGGATGATGCGGTGCGTTTCCGGCGAGGTCCATGCGATGTAGCAGGGAACCTGCGCGTCATCGTGGGCCACGCGCCTGGTGCGGAAGCTGAAGGGGGTAGGGTCGGCATCGCCAGGCTGAACGGTAAAGCGCGCCCAATCGATGCTGCGTCCATCGAGACGCGGCGGAGTGCCAGTCTTGAGCCGGCAACCGCGCAGCCCCAGCCTCTTCAAGGACTCCCCGAGCAGAACTGCGTTGGGCTCGCCGGAACGTCCAGCAGGATATTGCTGCTCGCCGCAATGGATGAGTCCGTTCAGAAATGTGCCGGTAGTGAGGATGACCGCTTGCGCGCCCACCGTGCGGCCGTCGCGGAGCTTGATTCCGAGAACACGGCGTCCGGCGTCCGGTTTTCGGTCTTCGGCCCCTGAAGAAACGTTCGGTCCCCGGCTTCGAACGCTGCCCGGCTGAATGCCCATTGCTGACTGATGAGTGCTCTCCAACCCGGAAGCGGGTTGCCGGGAGCCGGAAACCTCCTCCACAATCAACTCCGCCACCTCCGCCTGCTTGATCTTCAGATTCGGCTCGGACTCCAGCACTTCGCGCATCTTGAGCCGGTAGGCTTGTTTATCGCACTGCGCGCGCGGCGACCACACGGCTGGCCCGCGCGAAGTATTCAGCAGACGAAACTGGATACCGACCGCATCGGTGATCTCGCCCATGATGCCGCCGAGAGCATCCACTTCTCTCACCAGGTGTCCCTTCGCAATTCCGCCAATTGCCGGGTTGCAAGACATCTGCGCGATCAAGTCGACGTTCAGCGTATACAGTGCGGTCTTCAGTCCCATGCGTGCGGATGCCATCGCGGCTTCACATCCTGCATGCCCCGCTCCTACCACGACCACGTCGAATTGTTCCGTAAACTGCATCTTGGTTATGATTGAGCCATCTGACAGGAAAGCTTCCCCAAGAAAGCGGACTCAGGCTTTCCGCCTTTATTCTAACAAGTTGTCCCCAACCGTGATTTCCATCACTTGCCGCTCCGCCGGCCCGACCGTATAGTAATCTTTCGCACCAACAAACCCAGGGGGCAATCATGAATCGCACTCAATTCTTTGAGCGGCTGGAGGCATCGATCTCTCGGTACGACCTGCTTGGCCATCCATTCTACAAAGCATGGTCGGCCGGCGACTTGTCACGCGACGATCTGCGCGAATATGCCCGCCACTACTATCATCACGTTCGGGCGTTCCCCTGCTACCTCGCCGAGTTTGCCCTTCGTCTTGACGAAGGTGAGCTCCGCCGGGCGGTTCTGGCGAACATGTGCGACGAGAAGGGTGCGGTGGGCAAAGCTGGGAAGGAAGCGGTTCCTCACTCTGAGCTTTGGCTCGACTTCGCAGAAGGCATGGGTGCGAGGCGAGACCTGCAGTGGCACTTGCCCGTCCAGCAGATAGCCGACCTGATGCGTTTCTTCCATAACGTGGCCAGCGAAGGCACGCCGGAACAGGCACTGGCCGCGTTTTATGTCTACGAGTCGCAGGTGCCTCGGGTGGCCAAGGAGAAAGAACGCGGTCTGCGCGACAGGTATGGCGCTGACGACAAGACCTGCGGGTATTTCTCGCTGCACGCCAGCGCCGACGTCCACCATTCGAATGTCTGGCACAATCAACTGGAAAAGCGAATTGCCCTGCACCCCGAAACAGCGGACGCGGCCCTGGATGCGGCCGACAACGCCGCCAAAATATTGTGGCGGGCTCTGGATGGCATTGAGGCGGCCCGGATGAGTTGCGCGGTTTAGTCTCAGTGGGTGGTAAGAAATCGTGAGCCCATGAATTCTCGGTGAGTTTTGCCGCGATCATTGGCTCTTCGGCTTCTGCCTTTCATTTTAATTTTGAAGCGACGCGCAGGAAAAATTGGTATGGCGAAGGAAATCCCCCTCGGGGCGCGGGGTGGGGCGCGGGAAAACTGTGGCGTTCAAGCATACTCTTAGCGCGCACCACTCTGAGCTGCCAGCGGTCGATTCGACACCCGGTAGGATTCGACTCATGGAGACCGCGGCCTTTCATTCCCTGCAGCCCTATTGCGAGGGCGACGAGATCACCGTCGGCACTGCCATCAACATCCAGCACCGTGCCGCGAGCGGCATTGGGGCCCGCATCTGCGCTGAGGCCGTGCTGGAGTCATTTGACGGGCGCTTCTACGTCCTGTCCGTGGCCGCAAGAGACGACGTGCAAGAAATTGGCCGTGGTAGGGTGGGCCGGGCAGTCGTGAGCATGGAAAGATTTATCAAGAAGGGGAACGGGCACTGACCAAGAGCCCGCGGGATGTCGAAGGCCTGATGGCAAAGCTGGCCGAGCGGCGATATATAATTGCAGCCATTTCAGAGTCCGGGTGCATCCATGATCAACGGCGCGCATGTTGTCATCTACTCCAAGGATTCCGAAGCGGACCGGGCCTTCTTTCGCGACGTACTCCAGTTCGCCTGTGTCGACGCTGGCCACGGTTGGCTGATTTTCGCCATGCCTCCGGCGGAAGTCGCATTTCACGATTCTGATAAAAACGACCGCCATGAGATTTACCTCATGTGCGACGACATCGCCGCCACCCTCAAAGATCTGAAATCGAAGAATGTGAAGGTTTCGGATGTGAGCGAACAGCGCTGGGGAATCCTTGCTACGTTCACTCTTCCTGGCGGCGGCCAGATCGGCGTTTATGAGCCGAAGCATCCCAGCCCATTCGATCGCTAGACGCAAGGCCCCGATGCTCCCCATCCTGATCGGCGTGATTTCCGACACCCATGGGCTGCTTCGTCCGGAAGCCATCGAAGCTCTGCGCGGATCCGATCACATCATTCATGCCGGCGATGTGGGCTCACTCCAGATCCTCGATCGCCTGAGGGCGATTGCTCCCGTTACCGCCGTACGTGGCAACATCGATCAAGACGCGTGGGCCCGTAGGCTGCCTGAAACCGAGGTTCTCGACACAAGCGGCATTTCAATTTACGTGCTGCACGATCTGGCGCAGTTAGATCTCAAGCCGAAAGCTGCCGGATTCGCGGTCGTGATCAGCGGCCACAGCCACGTTCCCAAACAAGAGATGTGCGATGATGTGCTCTATTTCAATCCCGGCAGCGCTGGGCCTCGACGCTTTAAGCTCCCGGTGAGCGTCGGCAAACTAATTGTGGAAGACGGCATCGTGCGCGGCGAACTCCAGACTTTGCGGACCACTGCCGCTAGCCAATGACCGCTGTCACGTTGCTACAGTCGCCAACAATGTCCATCGAGTTTCATATCGACGCCCGCGCCGGTTCAGCCCGGGCCGCCCGCCTGCTCACCCCACACCAGGAAATTGAAACTCCAGTCTTCATGCCTGTGGGCACCGCCGCTACCGTTAAAGCCATGCCGCAGGACGTTCTCGAAGAACTCGGCGTTCAGATCCTGCTCGGCAACACCTATCACCTTTTTCTAAGGCCGGGTGTCGAAAACGTTCGCCAGTTCGGAGGTCTGCATGGTTTCATGGCCTGGCCGCGAGCCATCCTCACCGATTCCGGCGGTTTTCAGGTTTTCAGCCTGAACGATCTGCGCAAGGTCACCGAAGAAGGGGTCCTGTTTCGCTCGCACCTCGATGGCTCATCTCACTGCTTCAGTCCGGAGAGCGCCATTCAAGCCCAGATTGCCCTCGGCGCCGATATCATCATGGCGTTTGATGAATGCACGGAATATCCCGCCGACCGTGCCCGCACCCGGGCTTCGATGGAACTGACTTTGCGTTGGGCCGAGCGTAGCAAGGAATATTTTGAGGAGCACAAACACGAAGTGCCGTGGTTCGGCAGAGACCATGTAGAGACGGCCGCCCCCGGCTGTCGGGTCGAGCGAGACTCGACTGGTTTCGATTCTGCTACCTCCATGGCAGGAGAAAAATCGGGCCTTCGGCCCGAGCGACCGTCAAGGGCGGCTGTCCCTACAGATTCAGGGAAGCTTCAATCCCTGTTCGGCATTATCCAAGGCGGTATGGACCTGGCACTCCGCAAAGAATCCGCCGTACGCACCATTGAGATCGGCTTCCCCGGATACGCCATCGGAGGCCTGAGCGTCGGCGAGCCGCGCGAACGCACTCGCGAAGTGGTCGAAGCCACCCTCGAACACTTACCCGCCGATAAGCCGCGCTACTTGATGGGAGTCGGGACCCCCGAAGAGATTGCTGAATACGCCGGCCTGGGCGTCGACATGATGGACTGCGTTTTACCCACCCGCGCCGCTCGACATGGCTTGCTGTTCACTTCGGAAGGGAAAATTTCCATCAAGCAGGCACGCTACGCCCGTGACTCCGGACCGCTCGATCCCAACTGCGGCTGCCGCGTGTGCCTGCGCTATTCCCGCGCGTACTTACGGCATCTCTATGCTTCGAATGAAATGCTCGCTCAGGTCTTAAATACCCTCCACAACCTGAGTTTCTACCTTGACACTATGCGGCGGGTACGTCATTCTATTCGACTTGGGGAAGAGTCGGGTTCTTTCTAGCGTCTGGTCTCGACCGAAAGCGGTGACCTTCCCGAAAAGGCCTCCCCGGATACAAGCCTGCAGTGCAGGATCCGGCCGGAATCGAGTGGAACCCCCGTCGTCAAATGACAGGACCGTGGCTCTGGCAGGCGTGGGCGGTTGCTTGCGGATCTGTGTCTGGACGGCGGCCAAGCAGGGAAAGAGTCTGGTGAACGGAATTAGATGAACACGCATTTGCTCTTGGCAATACAGGCTGGCGGTGGCGGAATGGGCTGGTTGAGCATCGCTCCGCTCATTTTTATCTTCGCGATCTTTTATTTTCTCCTGATCCTTCCCCAGCAGCGCCGTCAAAAGAAATGGACGGCGATGCTCGACAGTCTTAAAACCGGAGACAAGGTCGTGACGAGCGGCGGCCTGCGGGGAACGATCATGGCGCTCAAGGAGGATTGCGTTCACCTGCGCGTCCCTCCCAATAATCTTGTGGTGGAAGTGACCAAGGCGTCCGTCACCCAGGTCACGACCACGGAAGAAGAAGTGAAGACCAAATAAAAGCGACACGAACCAACTTTCGATTTCCATAAATTAAGAATCATGAACAAGAATCTTTCTTGGCAGTTGGCACTCATCATCGGAGTCCTGCTTGTCTTTGTGTTCGGGATCTTCGGCATTCCTCAAAGCTTTTCCGCGGCAGGCTTGCTCACAGCGATGACCAACCGCATTCATCTTGGTCTGGATTTGCGCGGCGGAACCCACTTGATCCTACAGGTGCAAGTGAATGACGCGATCAACGTGGATTCCGACAATGCAGTTGAAATTCTTAAAGAGCAACTCAACAAACGCAAGATCGCCTTTGCTGATATTTCCAAGCCGGATCCGCAGAGTAGCCCGGACAAGATTGTCTTGAAGGGCGTTCCGCCGGACGCTCGCAAAGATTTGCTGGATATCGCGAACGATCGCCTTCCGGAATACAACCTCACTTCGGGAGCGGACAATATCTGGACACTGTCCATGAAGCCACAGATCCTGACCGATCTGAAGAACAAGGCGGTTACGCAGGCCATTGAGACCATCCGCAACCGTATCGATTCGCTGGGAGTGAGCGAGCCAACCATTCAGGAGCATGGGCTCGGCCAATATCAAATCCTCGTGCAACTGCCCGGCGTCGACGATCCCGCTCGCGTGAAAGACATCATGCAATCCACCGCCATGCTTGAAATCAAGCAGGTCTTGGGCGGACCTTATCCGAGCGAGCAAGCTGCTCTTCAGGACAAAGGCGGCGTTTTGCCGGCGGATGCGATGCTCCTGCCGGGCCACGGCGCTCCGGGCGCCGGGGCAGGCGATCAATCTTGGTATTTGGTATCCCGTGTCTCGGCGGTCCGCGGAAAAGATCTGCGGGACGCACAACCCAGCACCGACCAGAACGGTCAACCCAACGTGCGCTTCCAATTGACCGGCGAAGGCGGCCAGCGCTTCTATAACTTCACCTCCAACCACGTGGGCGACAGTTTAGCCGTGGTTCTCGATAACAAAGTTCAGGAAGTCGCGAACATTAAAGAAGCCATCCGCGACACCGGTGAAATCAGCGGCGGCAGCATGAGCCAGCAGCAGGCCAAAGATCTGTCAATGATCCTGCGATCGGGCGCGTTGCCGGCTGGCATCAAGTATCTGGAAGAGCGCACGGTGGGCCCGTCGCTGGGTACCGATTCGATCCGCGCCGGGGTTCGCGCCGCGGTTGTCGGCATGCTCGCCGTGCTGATTTTCATGCTCATCTACTATCGGGCCGCCGGCATTAATGCCGACGTCGCTCTGCTGCTGAACCTCATCATCCTGCTGGGCTTCATGGGCTATTTCGAGGCGGTGCTGACCCTGCCCGGGATTGCCGGCGTCATCTTGACCGTCGGTATGGGTGTGGATTCCAACGTGCTGATCTTTGAGCGCATCCGGGAAGAATTGAGAAACGGTAAGACGCCGCCCTCCGCCGTAGATCAAGGTTTCAGCCATGCCTGGATCACGATCGTCGATACACACGTGACCACGATCGTCTCGGCGGCAATCTTGTTCCTGTTCGGAACCGGCCCGGTGAAAGGATTTGCCGTCACTCTCACGTTCGGCTTGCTGGCCAACCTGTTCACGGCCGTATTCGTTTCACGGGTGATCTTTGACTGGATCCTGAGCCGCAAAGAGCGCGGCGAAGCGCTCAGCATTTAGGAATTGATTTGGAAATGGTCTGCGGCGGGAAAATGGTTTCAGGGTAGGAAAATGATTTGGGGTGAGGCGAGCCAGTCGCACCGGCTAAGTCTCCGGGTGGTGCACGACTCCAGCCGTGCCCCCCAAGTCCGCCAGGGATGCGGGCTTTAGCCCCTGAATAAAAGGTTTTTATAGGATGGTTCGACGAAAGTACAAGACGCAATAAATACATAAGGGGCAAAACAACCGGTGGAGTTCTTTCGCAATACGAGCATCGATTTCCTCGGCAAGAAGTGGTACTTCCTCGCTTTTTCGCTCGTCTTCAGCGTCGCCGGCATTTTGTCGATGTTGTTCTGGCATGGCATTCCATACGGCGTGGACTTCCGCGGGGGCACTCTGGTGTATGTGAAGTTTTCCCACTCGCCGAATGACAACGCCCTGCGGACAGCCATGGACCGCGCCGGTCTGCATAATGCCAAAATCCAGCGCTACGACCAGCCAGCGAACAACGAAGTTCTGATTGATCTCGACGTGCAGGAAACCAGCGAGCAGGCGCTCGACCAGGGCAAGACTCGGATCATCAACACGCTGGAGACCAACGCCCCGGCGGGCAAGATGGATCTGAATAACGCCAGTTCTCTGGCCATCAAGAATTATCTGATGGACAAGGATCCCATGCACCTGGGCTCCGACGCCGACCAGAAATATACCCAGCAGGCGCAGGCCATCGTGGATGCCCGGGACAAGGGTCAAGGCGGAGTGTTAACTTCGTTCGACCAGTTCAAAGGCCGGGTTGATCCATCCGTGGTGGCTTCTCTGCCGGATGGATTTTTTCTCTCCGACTTCAGCGTCCGCAATGTTGAAATCGTCGGGCCGCAAGTCGGGGCCCAATTGCGCAGGCAAGCCCTTCTGGCGACTGCCTATTCGCTCGCCGGCATGCTGATTTATCTGGGCTTCCGCTTTGAGTGGATCTACGGAGTGGCCGCCGTCGTCACGGTCTTTCATGACACCCTCATTACCGTGGGCGCCTTCTCCCTGCTGAACAAAGACATCTCGTTGACCGTGATCGCCGCCATCCTGACGTTGATTGGCTACTCGAATAACGACACGATCGTCGTTTTTGACCGCATCCGCGAAAACATAAAACTCATGCGGCGCGAGAAGTTGTCGGAAATCGTAAATCGCAGCATCAACCAGACTTTAAGTCGAACTATCTTGACAGCCGGCCTCACCTTCCTTACCGTACTCGCACTCTATGTATTCGGCGGCGAGGTGCTTCGCGGGTTCAGCCTTGCGCTGGTTATCGGCATTCTGATCGGAACGTATTCGTCGATCGCGATCGCGGCTCCCATCTTGGTGGCCTATCAGGATTGGCGGATCAGTAAGGGCAAGCGCCCCGCTGCCATGCCCGTGCGGGCCAAGTAATCGTACCGATGGCGCTGCGGGCGCTTTTGTGATATCACTTCTTACCGCTGGGATGGCGTAGTTCGATTTTGGGAGCAAAGGGCAACATGTCGGTGTCTAAGCTTACGTAGGCTCTAAGTGGGGAGAAATAACTATGTTTGAAGATAGCCTTCTGGAATCCGGTGGCCGGCTGAAGACCAAGCGGGGACGCACCACAACCTTCGCCATCATCCTCGAAATAGGGTTGATCGGGCTCATGGTTCTGATGCCCCTCATCTTTACCGAGGCTTTGCCCAAGCAGCAACTCATGACCTTTCTGGTGGCCCCTCCGCCACCTCCACCGCCGCCGCCTCCGGCTGCCGCTCCCGTTAAAATCGTGAAGCAGATCCAGACCGACATCGTGAATGGAGCTCTGCGCACTCCAACCAAGATTCCGCAAAAAGTTCAAATGATTAAGGAAGACGAAGCCCCGCCGTCGATGGCGTCGGCGGGTGTAGTTGGTGGCGTCCCGGGCGGCATCCCCGGGGGCCAAATGGGCGGCGTGATCGGCGGCATCATCAGTTCCACGCCCGTTGCCGTGCCCAAAGTCGCTGCCCCGCAGCGGGTTCGCGTTTCTGCCGGCGTTACTTCGGGCCTTCTGATCCGGAAAGTGAATCCTAACTATCCGCCTCTGGCCCGCCAGGCTCGCATTTCAGGAACGGTTGTTCTGAGAGCCGTGATCAGCAAGGAAGGCTCCATCGAAAACCTCTCTCTGGTGAGTGGGCATCCAATGCTGGCTCCGGCGGCAATCGACGCCGTCAAGCAGTGGAAGTACAAGCCGTATTTGCTGAACGGCGAGCCGGTCGAAGTGGATACTGAAGTACAGGTCAACTTCACCCTGGCTGGAGGTTAGTCCGATTTAGCAGACGCCGTTGCGTCGGCGGTCGTAATTGAGTACGGCCCCTCCCCCTTTCCACCTTGGCCGTGGCGGGAGAGATTTCTCGTCTTGCGCTGCCGTCGACAAGTGGCATCGGGAGGGCCGGGCAGGCTTGCTGTCAGCTTCATCACGACACATCGACAACTTTCGTTTTGCCGTATATGACAGTAGGGTTCAATCTCGCATCAAAGTCTAAGAAGTTCCGAGGAGGGAAAAGCAACTTATGTTAGCTAACGTCGCAGTAGCAACTCTTCATCATGTTCCCCGGGTAGCCGCCTGGATTGTGCAAGAGGGTGGCGCAGTGGGTTGGGATCCGATTTCGCTCTGGAAGCAGATGGGTATCATTGCGAAGATCGTGGTCATCATCCTGTTCATCATGTCAGGCTGGTCGATCGGCGTCATGATTGACCGGGCTATGGCCTACAACGCGGCTCGCAAGCAGTCTCGCGCCTTTGCTCCCGCAGTTGCCGGAGCTTTGCGCGATGGCCGCATCGACGAGGCCATCAAGGTTGCCGAGCGCAACAAGAAGAGCCACCTGGCGAAGGTTGTCACCGCTGGCTTGATGGAATTCAAGGCCCACCAGGATAGCCCCGGCGCTATCCCAGGCGAGACCATTGAAGCCTCCAAGCGCGCTCTGGAGCGCACCGAAGCCATTGTCCACGCCGAACTCAAGCGCGGACTCGGCGGTCTGGCCACCATCGGTTCGACGGCCCCCTTCGTGGGACTGTTCGGAACCGTGATGGGCATTCTCAACGCCTTCAAAGGTATTTCCGAGCAGAAGGCTACCGGTCTGGGCGCGGTCGCAGGCGGCATTTCGGAAGCGCTCGTAACCACGGCTTTCGGGCTGCTGGTGGCCATCCCCGCCGTCATGATGTTTAACTACCTCACCGGCCGCGTGGAGGCGTTCGACGTGGAGATGGACAATTCGTCGAGCGAACTGATCGACTACTTCCTGAAGCGGCGGGACGTTCGCCGTTCCTAGATCCATCAACCCCGGGTCCAATCGATCCAGGAATGGACCTCCGCTCTGAGTTGCTTTGTCCGGCGCCGGGACTAAGGCCTGGCGCCGGCCCTCCCGACTCTCGCGGATACCTCGGAAGTAATGGAGATTCACGCTATGGCAATCGCAAAGCGAAATGAAGGCGCCAAAGTCAATTCCGACATCAATGTAACTCCGATGGTCGACGTGATGCTGGTGCTGCTGATTATCTTCATGGTCATCACGCCCATGCTGCAGAAGGGTATCAGCGTGGACATGGCCAAAGTGAACAACCCAACGCCGATGGCCGATGCGGATAAGGAAGACGCTCTGCTCGTCTCCGTGATGCGCGACGGAACCGTTTATTTTGGTTCTGATAAGGTTCCCGTGGACACCTTGACGGGCAAGGTGAAAGATCGCTTGGCCAACAAAACCGATAAGCGCGTCTACGTGAAGGCGGATGCCCGCGCCCATTTTGGAAACGTTGTCCAGGTTGTGGACGGCGTACGTGCCGCGGGTGTAGACGACTTGGGTTTGCTTACCGACCAGAGAAAAAGCACTCCGAACGCTCCCCCTGTCGCTCCAGCGCCTGGGCAATAATGTGAGTGAAATTAGAGGAGATCGACTATGAGTATGGCAGTTGGCCCGGGCGGAGGCCAAAGCGCAAATATTAACGTCACTCCGCTCATTGACGTACTACTGGTGCTGCTCATCATTTTCATGGTGATCACACCGCTGACGCCGAAGGGTTTGGACGCGCTGGTCCCTCAGCCGCCCCCACCTAACGCACCCAAAAACAACACGCCCGACCGCACTATTGTTGTGCAGTTGATCGACCGAGGTGCTGGCCAAGATCCCGGCTTGAAGATCAACCAGGAAGATGCCACTTGGGATAATCTGCAAGGACGTCTGGCCGACATCTACAAAACCCGCGCCGAAAAGGTCATGTTCGTAAAAGGCGATGACAATATTCCCTTCGCCGATGTGGCCAACGTGATCGACATCGCTCACGCTGCGGGAGTAGATAAGGTGGGGTTGATTACGGCGAAGATCGAAGCCGGCGGCTAAGCGCCCGTCTTCGTTTTGCGTCCGCGTTTCTAGAAGCGCCCGGAACGACGCCGCCTACCGCATTCAGCCGCGCACGGGACCCAGGGTTCCGTGCCGTGCGCTGCCAGCGCTTGTCAAATTGCTGTCTCTGGGCCTAGGATGCTGTGGCAAGGGAGACTTATACCGCAATGAATAAACCTATCCGACTGCTTACGCTGGCGGCCGCTATGCTGGCGATCCTTTCTTCCCTGGGCTGCAGCAAGCTGCGCGCCCGCGACCAGCTCAACAAAGGCGTTACCGCTTACAAGAACGCGAAGTATGAAGAAGCCATCGATCACTTCCAGCAGGCCGTAGCTCTGGACCCCACCCTGATCAATGCCAAGATGTATTTGGCCACTGCCTTTGCGCAGCAATACATTCCCGGTGCCGATACCCCGGAAAACAACAAGATGGCCGAACAGGCCATTGAGCAATATCAGCATGTTCTCGACATGAACCCGGCGCGCGATCAGAAAGTAAACTCCGCCAAGGGCATCGCGTATCTTTACCTGAACATGAAGAAGTTCGACGAGGCCAAAAAGTATTACCGCATGGCCGCCGAGATCGATCCCAACGATCCCGAGCCCTACTACTCCGTTGGCGTCATCGATTGGACCGCCTGCTACCAGCCGCGCATGGAAGAGCGCGCCAAACTAGGCATAAAACCGGACGAGAATCTGAACGCCAAGAATAAAGATCAGAAGAAAGTTTGCGAAGAGTTGAAAGCCAAAAACATGCCTGCCATAACCGAAGGCATCGACAGCCTCAACAAAGCGATCCAGCTTCGTCCTGACTACGACGATGCCATGGCCTATTTGAATCTGATGTATCGCGAAAAGGCCGATGTCGAATGCGATGACCCCGCCACTCGCCAGGAAGATCTGAAAACCGCCGACCAGTGGGTGGACAAGACCCTCAGCACCAAGAAAGCCAAAGCCGAGAAGCAGCCCGGAGCCCAAGGCATCACCATGGACCAACCGAAGTAAGACCAGCCGAAGCAAGATCAGCCGAAGCAATTCGGTGCGGGGCGGACAACGCTGGCTCTCCTCTCTTGATTTCGCCGTCAGCAATTTCGCGCCTACACAGGAAAGGCGCCGCAAGCCGTTAAGGCTTGCTGTAAAGCCTCACCTCCACCTGAGGAAATACCGTTTGCGCAACGTAGGGAAATGACCCATCCAAAGTCTGATCGAGCATTATTGTGGTGGCGTCCGGATGCCCGGGAGTTCCGTTTCTCATCAGCACCAGCCACACCCGCGAGTAGCGACTGGACAGCGAGCGTACGAGTTCCGCCGTTGGATTACCCGCGAAGTCGTGATAGTCAAGCTGCTCCCGGTGACGTGGAAAAATGATTTCAGGCTCGGCGCTGGATAACGCTCGTGCGCGGGTCCCTTTGAAAAATTCATAAGGCACGCGCGCCTCCGCGATGCAAAACAAAATGGCATCGCCCGGTCGCGCGTGATCAAGGACGTAGTTTGTCGCAGCCTCCGACCCATCCCGCTCCAGATCGAAATCGTGATCGTAATAAGAAAATGTTCCCTGCAGCGAAAGCAAAAGTATAGCCGTAAGACACACTCCCAGAAGCCATGCGGAACGCAGCTTTCGAAGACCGGCAGCAGCCAGAATCACCAGCGGGGGCAGGCAGAAGATGAAGTAGCGTCCCAAGAAAATAGGACGCGCCAGCGACAGCAGCACAGAAAGCGCAACCGGAAGCACCAGCCAGATCGATAAAAAGCGGAGACGCCAGATTTCCCAGCTAACCTCGCTGCGGAACATCAACGGGAGTTGGTTTGTCGGCACAATCGCAGCTCCACAAGCCGCCGCGTAGATCAGCAGGAGGACGAATCCGTCGTTTCCTGAGATACGTTCTGCAAAGTCGACGATGTCATGAAGTCCGGGCCTTTGAATCCATCGAATTGGTCCGGCGCCGGTCTTGGCTGCAAAGACCACGAGAGGCAACGACGCCGCTCCAATCAAAATCCAGGCTCGCCGCAGAGCTTGGTCCGGCGCGCTTCTTCGATCCGATAACCACTGAGCAGCCAGCAACAACATTGCATACAGGTGAGTGTAAACCGCAAGAACGCTGCTGAGCACATAACCAAGACGGATACGCCGCGCCGGTTCTCGCAAAGCCGCGACGAACAATCCGCTCGATAGCGTGGCTAGCAGCGCAAAAAGCGAGTAGCTGCGTGCCTCCTGCGCATAGCGAATGTGATATGCGTTGCTACTGATCAGCGCAACCGCGATCAGCCCCACCCGCCGGTCAAACAGCTTGCAAGCCAGCCAGAAAACTGCAGGCAAAGTTATAAGGGAAATGATTGCCGACAAGCTGCGAATAAAAAATGGACTCGAGCCAAAGTGCAACCACCCACGCAACAGGAGGTAATACAGCGACATGTTGGCTTCGCGTCGCCACAACAAACGCCCAAAGTCACTCCAGCGAAGACGGGCGACTTCCACGCTGAAGCACTCATCGAACCAAAAACCTTTTCGCGCGAGAAACAGGAAACGCAGCACCCCAGCAACCACTACCAGGAAGGACAGCGTGCCGATTGAAACATGTGTCCAGTGCGGACGCGCCAGCGTCTCGGTCGGGGAGTCGCCTGCGTCCTCGTTGGTAAGGGCCGTCAAAGGCAGCATGGGTCGTCGGGCAGCGGTGCAGAACCCAAATGATAATATGCTAGAGAGAAAGGGCACCCACAATTAGGCGAGCATAGTGCATGCCTCGCTTTCGCATGATGAGTGTAGCGTCATTGGAAGCATCCCCACGTATCGCCGCGCGCACAATGAGTGACCCCTGGGCCGGGTGCGTCTCCGTGATCGTCCCTGTCTATAACGAGGCAGCGCACCTGGACGAGTTACTGCAGGCCATCCATGCCTCTCCGGTGAGCAAGGAAATCATCATTGTGGATGATGGTTCCACCGATGGCACGCGCGAGAAACTTCAATCCATGTTGCTTGCCGAGGATGTGACGGTAGTTTTCCATGAGAAGAATTTCGGCAAAGGCGCGGCCATCCGCACTGCCCTCGAATACACGCGCGGTGAATTCGTGTTGATTCAGGATTCGGATCTTGAATACGATCCGCAGGACTATCCTGCCCTCCTGCGTCCTTTGGAACTTGGCCAAGCGAACGTAGTCTACGGCGTGCGCCCGGACCGTCCAGCGCGCGGACTACGATTTTTTCTCGGGGCAAAACTTCTGACTCATCTTGCCAATGTGCTTTACGGGGCTGGAATCCACGACGAAGCGACATGTTACAAAGTGTTTCGGCGGTCGCTGATTACACGAGTTCGTTTGGAGTGTCATCGTTTCGAGTTTTGCCCGGAAGTGACTGCGAAACTCTCCAGGATGGGGGAAAAGATTGCTGAAGTGCCCATTCAGTATTCTCCGCGCTCCGCGGGGGAAGGCAAGAAGATCCGTCATTCCGATGGCTGGCTCGCCATTTGGACGCTACTTCGCTATCGCTTCATTCGCGCTGCCCGATGGACAAAGTTCGCCGGAGCGAAACCCCGACCTCCATTTCCCGTGAGTTCTGTTCGCCTGTCGCCAGAATAATTACGGCGGCAAGTTTTAGCCGTAGTTCGGTCCCCTGATACACTTCCGCTCGATGGATAAACCGTCCCTCCCGCCGATACCCAAGTCTGTGTTCTGGATCGTCCTCTGGTCGTTGGTTCTCCAGGTAGCAATGATCGGAGTGTTCCGTGAATATCGCACGCGGCCACAGGAAGATCACTTCGGCTTTGGCTGGGAGATGGGGCGCGTCGCCCGTTCTATCGCCCTGGGACAGGGTTTCAGCAATCCGTACGGAGGCAGCACCGGACCGACGGCGTGGGAACCTCCGCTCTATCCGTATCTGATGGCGGGAGTCTTCAGGATCTTTGGTATTTATACCTACGCGTCGGCATGGGTTTTGCTGACGATCAATTGCCTTTTCGCGGCACTCACGACGCTTCCGATTTTTATGATTGCGCAGCGAACATTCGGCGAGCGCGTCGCGATTTGGTCTGCGCGGGGATGGGCATTCAATCCTTACATTTGGTACTGGTCGATTCACTGGATTTGGGACACTACTTTCACTCCGCTTATTTTGAGTCTAATCTTTCTGGTGGCATTGGAACTGCCGGAGTGGCACGGCTTCCGGGGCTGGATTATCTTTGCGGGACTCTGGGGGGTGGGGGCGCTGGCCAATCCGGCGATGCTAGCATTCCTTCCATTCTGTGGCCTCTGGATATGGCGGCAGCGATTCAAGAATGGTCTGCCCTCGTTGGCTGGCGTCGGGTTCGCCTCAGCGATTTTCTTTCTTATCCTTTCACCATGGGTCGTCCGAAATTACGAAGTGTTCGGTCGCTTCGTTTTTCTGCGCGACGATTTTGGGCTTCAGTTTCGCCTGGGCAACAACAAGATGGCTGACGGCATGCTGATCGCCACTCTTCAACCCAATCTCAACAAGCCGGAGCTTGAGAAGTTCCAACGCATGGGCGAATTGGCTTACGCAGAGGACTGTAAGCAGATGGCTTTTGAATGGGTCAGGGAGAATCCCGGGCGCTTCGCGGTGATCAGCTCAAAACGATTTTTTTATTTCTGGAACGGGGTCCCCAAGCCGAGTGACAGTAGTGTTCCTTGGGACTTTCGCAATTCGTTATTTCTCGCGTGGTCGGTGCTGGCGATTTGGGGCTCGGGTCGCGCCCTGCGCCAGAAGAAATTCGGCGCGTGGCTCTTCGCCGGACTGATCCTGACCTACCCGACCACGTACTACTTCGTGTATCCCCACGCGCGCTACCGTCACCCCATGGAGCCCGAATTGATGATCCTGACCGCGTTCTTGCTCCTGCAAATCGGGAGGCGGGCTAGCCCTCAAAGAGCTTCTTGAATGGAATGCGGGTCACACTTCTGGGTGACGCCGTAATGGGAAAGAGAATAAGTAGGGGCGCTGCCGGCAGGAAATCTCCGGTAGAATCGTGAGTTCGTCGGAGGCCATTCCACGGGCGACCTTGAATGTTCAAGAAAATACTGATCGCCAATCGAGGTGAGATCGCGGTACGCGTGCTGCGCGCGTGCCACGAGATGGGGATTGCTGCGGTGGTAGTTTACTCGGATGTGGACCGCGCCGCGCTTCATGTGCGCAAAGCGGATGAGGCGTATCCCATCGGAGCCGCTGCAGCCTCCGAATCCTATCTCAACATTCCCAAAATTCTTGATGTCGCGTGCCGGTCGGGTGCGGACGCAATTCATCCCGGCTACGGATTCCTTTCCGAGAATGCGAAGTTCGCGCAGGCCTGTGTCGATGCAGGAGTGAAATTCATTGGCCCAACCGCAGCCGCCATGGATGCGATGGGATCGAAGACCCGGGCGCGGCAGGCCATGGAAAAAGCTGGGGTGCCGTTTGTTCCGGGTACATCGCGGGGCGTCGAATCGTTCGAGGAAGCCGCGCAGGTGGCGGCAAGAATCGGCTATCCGGTAATGTTGAAAGCCGCAGCGGGTGGCGGCGGCAAGGGCATGCGACTGGTGCACGCTGCCGATCAACTGAAGTCGTCACTCGAGGGCGCTCGCAGCGAGGCCGAACGCTCCTTCGCGGACAGCGAAGTTTATATCGAGAAGGCCATCATCAATCCCAGGCACATTGAGATGCAGGTGTTGGCCGACGAGCACGGCAATACGGTTTATCTCGGTGAGCGCGAATGCTCACTGCAGCGGCGCCATCAAAAAGTATTAGAAGAGGCGCCGTCGCCGGTCGTCGACCCAGACATGCGCCGCAGGATGGGAGAGGTTGCGGTTCGGGTCGCGCAAGCCGCAGCTTACACGAATGCGGGCACGGTCGAGTTCCTGGTCGATCAGCAGAAGAATTTTTATTTCCTGGAGATGAACACGCGCTTGCAGGTGGAGCATCCCGTGACGGAACTCATCACCGGGCTGGATCTCGTTCACCTGCAGATTCGGGTTGCGGCGGGCGAGAAGTTACCTTTCCGGCAAGATGATGTGCGCCTCCGCGGACATGCCATCGAATGCCGTATCTATGCCGAGGACCCCGACAATAATTATTTCCCCAGTCCCGGCAGGATCACTCTTCTTCTGGCCCCATCCGGACCGGGGATACGCCGCGATAGTGGCATGTACGAGGGGTGGAGCGTGCCCATTGATTACGATCCGCTGCTGGCCAAGCTGATCGGATACGGGACCGATCGCAACCAGGCGATCTCGCGGCTGACGCGAGCTCTTAACGAGTACTTTGTGGGCGGGATCAAGACGAACATTTCGTTGTTCCGGCGTATCCTGCGTGACCCGGATTTCCGTGCGGCCAGGCTTGATACCGGCTTTCTCGACCGCATGTTGAAGCGGCCGGAAGATAAGAAGCTGGATTCGAAGGCGGCCGAGGTAGCGGCCATTGCCGCTGGTATGTTTGCCGCGCTCGGCGTGGCAGCAGCCGCTGCGGGTGAGGGCGCGGCGGGGTGCGGTTCGGTAGATGACAACCCGGCTTCGAATTGGAAGACGGTAGGCCGGCGGGAAGGACTTCGCTAGGTCTTACCCGCAGCTCGCAACTGGTGGCTTATGCTCTACGACGTGACCATCGACGGCAAGAAGTACCGGCTCGACCTCAACCGAGCCGAGGCTCGCTGGACTTGTCGTCTGGATGGGTTAGAAGTTGAAGTGGATGCCATTCTCGCGCGACCCGATGTGCTTTCGCTTCGTATCGGGAATCGCGCGTATGAGATCAAGTCGGAGAGAGTTGCGAACGAACTGCATTTATGGGTGGGCAGCACGCGGTTCGCTGCCGAAGTCCGCGATCCTCGCTCCCTGCGTGGCCGTGCAAGGACCGGGGACGACAAGGGTCCGAAGAAAATCGTCGCTCCAATGCCCGGCAAGGTAGTCCGCCTGCTGCTGCATGACGGAGACGAAGTGGAACTGGGCGCGCCCGTGGCCGTGGTCGAGGCGATGAAAATGCAGAACGAAATCAAATCGCCGAAGAAAGGCATCCTCCAGAAAATCTTGGTGAAAGAAGGCGCGGCTGTGAATGCGGGCGATGTGCTCGCGATTGTCGAGTGAGACTCTTGGAATAAGATTCCGGAACGCCCCCGCCGGCGTCTCCCGGAAATCTCCCTCCCCTGAATCTTCCTAATTGATCAGTCCATTGCTATCAAGTATTTTCTTGGCGTAGTAATTCTCAACCTTGGCGGAGTCGCGCAGCACTTCATAGTACGCGGCTTTCAGCAGCTGTTCGCGCCGGTCATGCAGCTGGGAACGAATCGCTTGCTGCACCCGAGGATCAGACAAGTCCCGTTGCCCCGCCGGTTCCTTTGACACCAGTTTGACGATGCGAAATCCCACGGCTTGCTTATTCGCGGGATTCGTGAGGGTGATGATCGAACTATACTGCCCGGGCTTTAGCTTCAGCACGGTATCGCGGGTGGTTGGATCGGTGTTGCGCAACGAGGACTCAGGAACCGTTCCCAGATCGCCGCCGTTCCCGGAAGTTTCCGGGTCTTCCGAGTAGTTCATGGCGAGCGTTGCGAAATCGTCGCCACTATCCAGCCGGTTGGCAATCATCTGTATTTTCTTGCGCGCATCGGCCTCGTTCTGCGCTTTGTTATTCTGGTTGTGGACCTGCGGGTTGGGCGTGGGAGTAACGAAAATCTGGGCCAGGTGGTATTGCGGTTCGATGAGGTTGAATTCGGACTTGTGCGCCGCGAAATAGTTGTTGATGTCCTGGTCGGTAACGTTGATCTTCGATGACACTTCTTTGTTCATCACCTTTTCGACGGTGATCGAGCTACGAATGTCACGCTTGAAGTCTTCCAGCGTGATCTTTTTTTCTTTCAGGCGCTGATCGAATTCCTCCTGCGTGTAAGGCGACTTGATCTCATTCAGCTTGCGGTCGACCTCCTCTTCGGTGGCCAGCAGGCCGAGCTTTTCGGCGCGTCGCATGACCATCTTGTCGTCAATCAACTGGTGAAGAATGTTGAGCCTCAGGATCGTGGCTTGTTCGCCGGTGGGCGCTTGCTGCGCGCTGGCCACCTGATTGTCGTAATATTTGTCGACGTCGGAGCGGAAGATTTTGCTGCCATCCACGGTGGCCATTACGTCCCCGCTGACTTGGGACTTGCAGCCCAGCAGCGACGCCAGCAAAAAGGCAGCACTCAGTAATGCCGCGAGCCGGGCATATTCGGGAGTTCTTTTCAAAATATGTTCTCTCCTAATGTTTGGTCGCACTGCCAACTAAGTTTATCGCGACTTCGGGAAATCACTTAGCGGCTGGTGCCGCCGATGCCGACGCATGATTGGGCACAGGCAGATTGGCATCTTTCAGAGCACGGTCCAGCGCGGCGCGCAGTTCATTCAGAGGCACAGCTCCGTCGACTTTTTCCCCGTTGACGAATAGCGTCGGGGTGGCTTCCACTCCAACACCCTCCGCCTCTTTCATGGATGCCTTCACCGCGCTATCGTCCTGTGCCTTGATGCAAGACTGCAACTTGACGATGTCAAGGTTGTGCTTCTGTCCCTGCAACAGCGTCAGGCGGTCGAGCGCATCCATGCGTGCAGCCGGCGTTTTTTCGTTGCTAACCTCGTGCTGGTTGGCATGAATGTAATCGGCGAGATCCCAGTAGCTATCGACGTTCTGCGCGGCCAGACAGTTCGCGTCTACGGCAGCATGGGTCGCCCAGGGATGAATCTCCACCAGCGGGTAATCCTTATAAACGAAGGTGACGCGGTCGCCATATTCCCTCAGAATTTCCGGAAACAGTTCCTGATGCATGCGCGAACAGAATGGGCATTCGAAGTCATCGAAGTTGACCACGACGACCTTGGATGACTTCGCTCCACGGGTGGGCCGGCCATTCATGTCGATCTTGCTCATCGTGTCGGCGTAGGGATCTTTGTTCAGGTCAAACTTGACCATGCGCATCATGGAAGCATGATCCTTGGAAATCAAAAACTTCAAATCCTGCTTTTTCTCTCCGTTGTCGATGGTAACCACCACGGAGTCATAGTTGGGAAAGTCGGAACTCGCTGAAGCAGGCCCCACAAGGACTTTGAGCTCGGCGGGAACCTTGTAGTAAGAACGGACCTGGCGCTCGATTTTCTGAGCTAACTCGGGGGAAACGGATTGAGCCGCGCAGCCGAGACAAACGGTGAGCAGCAGGAGAAATGAGCGCCGAAATAGAGTCACCAAGAACCGCCTGAACATGGGGAGTTCAACGTTGATTATCTCACAGCCCCGTCGAAGGCGGAGTAAGCAGAAGTGCGCATCACCAGCTATTATGCGTGAATTGAAGGCCGCAGTGTCAGCCGGTTCGTCGAAGCAAATCCTCGGGCGCGAGTAGGTTGTTCATCGAGCCAGATCGAAAGCCCTCAAGATCAAGGGTGACAAACTTGAAGCCCAAAGCTTTGAAAATCTTCGTGAACTGCGCCGTCATGGTGGGGTCGAGTGCGCGCGACAACTCGTCGCGGGAAATTTCGATACGTACGATCTCTCCATGATGACGGACGCGAAGCTGGCGGAAACCCAGAGCGCGAAGCGCGTCTTCTCCTTTTTCCACGACAGCGAGCGCCTCCCGCGTAACCGGACGGCCGTATTCGATGCGAGACGAAAGGCAGGCAGAGGCGGGCTTGTCCCAGATCCGCAGTCCAGCGTCACGAGCCAGCGTGCGAATCTCATCCTTGCTGAGATTGGCATCGAGAAGGGGCGCCACAACGTGGTGATCGGCCGCCGCCTTCTGGCCGGGCCGGAAGTCACCCTGATCGTTCAGGTTTACGCCGTAGGCGATGGCGTCGAAGCCGCGTGCCTGGCGCAGTTCCTGCATCAGCGTGAACAGTTCATCCTTGCAAAAGAAGCAGCGCTGCGAATCGTTGCGGACGTATTCCGGGCGATTCAGTTCCGAGCTCGCGACTACCTCCAACGGGATTGCCTGCTCTTTGGCGAAGGCGATGGCGTCGGAGAGTTGCGTACGAGCCAGGCTCGGAGAGTCGGCGATGATCGCCAGCATCCTATCTCCCAACGCCTGGCGAGCCGCCCAGGCCAGGTAGGCGGAGTCGACGCCGCCCGAGTAGGCAACGAGGACGCGTCCCAGCCTGCCCAGACGATCGCGCAGTTGAGCGTGCTTAGGCCCGAGCTCCTTCGTTACGGCCAACATAGGAGTCATGTTAGCAGGCTTAGATGCTTTCGCGGATTCCGGCGATGACGCGAAATTTGTCAATAGAGCCGGCCTTGTGGCCGCAAGCTGCCGAAGCTGCCGATGTTCGCCAGAGTGAAGTTGACGAGAAAGAGGTTTTCGTTGCGCACATTGGCAACCGTGTAAGTGCGATACTCCACGGTTATGCCGCAGCAATCCCAATTGTAAGTGGCCTGCGCACTGACGAACTGCAACTGGTTGACGTCGGCGTCAAAGCCAAAACTTCCGGCGGCGCTGAAGCCGCGCTTGTTAACGCTTCCGTATCCAAGGGCGGCACGAAATTGGTTGAAACGGGCGGGTTGGGCCGAACCTAGGGAAGAAGTCGCACCGGAGGACGAAGTCAACGTCTGACCCGGTATCTCCAAGATGGCGTCTCCCCCGCCGACGGTTACTTGACCGATGTGATAGTTGAGCAGCAGGGTGCTCGCGTTGACGCGGTTGTGCTGGAAGTCGTAATCCATATCCCATTCGGCGTCGGTGCGAGCGCTGGTCTCGACGCGCAATCGCGAGACCAGAGGCGAGAGATGGCGCGGTTCGGTAAGGAAAGCGATTCCGGTGAGATCGATGGTCGTAGTAAATACGTTGCGTTGGCCGGGAATCAAGGTCCCCCCGAAAGTGGGATCGAGGAAATACTTCTGGGCTAGCTCCCAGGTCACAAGCTCGCGCACCGGGGGCCCCGGCTGGCAGCCCCGACTGGCGAAGGGGTTTGTACGCTGCCACGGGATGGTTGATTCCGGCGCCGCACCGCCAACCGTGAGCGCCGTCATCATCGAATTGCAATCCTCGGGCTTGTCCGAAGTGCGCTTGGCATAGAGACGAGTCACGAAACCATACTCCACTTCGTTGGTGTCGCTCAGGATGTCGCGCTCGTCGAATTTCAGAACGTTGTTGTAGTTGTTTACGCCGGTCACGAAACGGTAGACGGCGCGGGGTTCGATAACGTGCTTCCACTTTCTTCCCAAAAACTCTTTGTCGAAAACGCGCTCGAGTACGGGCGGACGAAGCTCCACAACTGTTTCAACCGCGTGGCGATCAGTGGGATCGTCGATGGCCTGTCCTGGGTTCGCCCCATTCTCTCCCACCAGCCTTTGGGTGTAATAAGTTTCGTGAAGAGTCAGATCGGAGCGCAAAGACCATCCTTTGAATAGCAAGGGCAAAGAGATCTGCGGGTTCAGATCGAATCTCCCGACCAGGTTCGCTGTACGGAACGCCGCCGTGCACGACTGAAGCACGCCTACTGTAGAACACTCCACGGGCTCGCTTCGCGACAATCCGGTACCCGAGGCGGCAAACGACCAGTAGAGAGGTGTGTGCCATAACTGGAGATCAACGCCGGAAAAATCGAAGCTGGGGGTGTGCAGTATGGTGATCACCTGACCGGGCGTGGTGCCCAGGAAATTCTGGTAACGCTCCGCAAATCCATTCACGCTAAAGCCACCGGCGGATTTGGACAGAAATGCCTGCGATTTCACCTCGGAATAAACCGCCTGGGTAAAAACCTCGTTGAAGGCTAGGCGGAAGAGAAATGAACTCAAATAATCGATGTTGGCGACTCCGCGGAAGCCGTCGATGTTTCCGGCAGCGTTCAGGCGGGCATTTTCGCCGCCTTCCCTGAGCGGAGGAGTGCCAATGCCCCGGTCAATTACTCCGAAGTAATTCAGGTCCACGAAGGAAGTCTCGCTGGGCCGGACCCGAAGCTCGCCCCGCTGCGACCCGCCGCGTAAGGAAAAGTACTCGGCACCGAGGGTGGCGTCCATCATTCGGTTGATGGCCCAATAGTAGGCGTCGCCTATTTCGTAGCCGTTGGTGGAAGAGTGACCTATGGACGGCATCAAAAACCCGGACTGGCGGGATTCCTTCTCCACGGGATGCGTGGCGTAGGGAAGCCAGAGAATGGGGATGCCGTGCAAGTCGAAGGTGCTGCGATAGATTTTGGCGTTGCCGCCTACGTCAACGTCCACCTTGCGCGCATCGAACAGCCACTTGGGATCGGGCAGTTCGCAGGTGGTGATGGTGCCGTCGTAGACGAGGTAATGCGTCGGACTAGTCTTATCGACAACTTTGCCGGTGAACGCAAAAGGAGCGGTGGAAGTGAGGATGGGTCGATTGGCGCGGAATCGAAGGCCCGTGGTTCCGATCACAAGGTAAAACTTGCCCGTTTCCAGAGCAAAGTTATAAGTGCCGTGAGAGGCGCGGATGTGGTCGTCGTTAGGACCACCGTCCAGTGCAAAGTGCCCACTCGCCGTGGCTTCATGGGTGTCAGAGTTGAAAGTGGCTTCGTCGGACTTCAGAACATAACTTTCATAGTAAATTTCAACCGCGCCGTGCAGTTTGTAAATAACGCCCTCCCTTTCTTGCTCAATGGCGCAAACGGTGGGATGGTTGTTGGCCTCTTCTGCAAAGGCGCGGCCGCAAGGCGTAGTCGGAGACGCTGCGGTTTTTTTCGGCGACTCCTTGGACTGCGCATCGGCAGAGGATGTATCGGCAGGCGGCAACTGGCTGGTTACTAACGGCGGCACGACAAGCAGGTGACAAAGCATCGCCGCCGTGATAAGGAATCTGTTGCGAAGAGTCATCGGAAAAAGATCATTGCAAAGCGAGCATCCGAAGCGCATCCAAGAAGCGCTCGGAAGCTTCCAACGGCAGCAGTCGTCGTGAACTTAGCACGGCTGAGCCCCAAGAGGCAAAGCCGCTTGATGGGTTGGATTCCATCGTGCTCTTCGCGGTTATCCGGGTAACTCCGACTTCTGGTGCCCTAAGACTGATTCATGCCTTGTTCGCGATGCGGTGACATCTGCCGTTGCTTCTCTCAGGAGAGCTCCATTGCTTCGTCCGGATGGGTTGGAGGTCCCGACGCGATTTCCTCTGCTGAAGCTTCGCCGGCAGCGCTGGCAGCCGGGGAAGATTGCGAGTCCAATCCCCAATCGCTCGTTGATGCTGCTTTGCCCGGGGTTGTTGACGAGCGCACACCGGCAGATTCCTCAGGGTGGCGGCTGGAACTGGCGGCTCGGCTGAATCGGTATCAGTCGCGCCGTAAGCCGCGCCCTCCGCGCTATCCGTCACTGCTCCTGCGCTTCGAGGGGGACGATGCCATTCGCGCCTCAGCGCCTCCTTCTCCTTTTACGCAGCCCGGTTCCCACCACGCACTGGCCTTAGACGAGTACCCGATGAGCAAACCAGTGGTCGGCGTCGAGCCGCGCAACTTGGCGGAAACCGAGAGCGTGCTGGAGACTTCGGGATCGCGCCGTGAGGTCGAACCGGCTGACGATTTCTCGGATGACACCGCTGTTACCGGCTCGGTCACCGGGAGAATCATCGAGTTTCCGCGTTCCTGGACTCCGCCCCCGGTTCCGCTCGATCAACTGGCAGAGCCGGTGATGAGCCGTCCTCGGATCCTGGAGGCCCCGGAATTCGCCCCCCCGCCTCCGGCTCTTGGCGGAATCACGATCGAGCCCCCACAGCCGCCCGAGATGGAGAAACGTCCGGGTATCGATATACCGCTGCAGGGCGCGCCGCTAGGTCGAAGATTGTTGTCGGCGTTGATCGACGATGTCATTATCGTTGCGGCCTGCGCGCTCTTCGGATTTGTTTTCTGGAAATTGACTGCGATCCAGCCTCCAAGACTACAAATGATCTGCTTTGTCGGCGGACTTGCCGCACTACTTTGGGCAGCCTACCAATATCTGCTCATGGTTTACGCAGGCATCACGCCGGGGCTGCACTGGGCACGACTCGAACTGACTCGTTTTGACGGAAGCTCCGCCGGCCGGAGCCTTCGCCGCTGGCGCGTACTGGCCTCATACCTGTCGGCCATTTCTCTGGGCATGGGTTATCTCTGGGTTTTCCTGGACGAAGACTCCTTATGCTGGCACGACCGTATCACGCATACCTACCTTGCGCCCAAGAAGCCTGCGCCGACCTCCGACAAGTAAACTGGCAACGAACTTCTTACCGCTACGGGCGAAGGCCCGGATGCGCTCGAACCGCCTTGGCTGTGCTATCTTCGAAGCTTATCCCTTGTGAGTGCGGGCACTTCTTTAAAGCATGGCAACGTCCGTTGAAGGTTCCAAACCCGCCATAAAGGTCTTCGTCGCCACCACGGTGATGTTGACCTTCATCTCTTTCTGGCGAGCCTCCGCCATCGTTCTCTCCGACCTCGCATCGTCCGCTTACTACGCCGGAGGCGACGCCGAAAAGGTGATTGGCAAGAGCGCTCCCTGGTTCATCCTCGCGGTCATGCTGTTCAGCTATGCAGTGCGGGCGCTGTACATCGAATCCAGCAGCATGTTCGTTCGTGGTGGCGTCTACCGCGTGGTTAAAGAGGCCATGGGGGGAACTTTAGCCAAATTTTCCGTCTCCGCCTTGCTTTTCGACTATGTGCTGACCGGACCGATTAGCGCAGTCTCTGCCGGGCAATACCTGGCGGGCTTTATCAAAGACATGGGGGTGTATCTACACCGCCCTCTGCATTTCTCCGACGACCATTTCGCCGCGGGATTGGCCGTCATCGTGGTGCTCTATTTTTGGTGGAAGAACACGCAGGGCATGCACGAGTCCAGCCAGAAGGCGCTGCAGATCATGGCCATCACCACGGTGATGGTGGTAATTCTGCTCGTCTGGTGCACCATCACGGTTTTGCGGGCGCCTGTCCAGTTGCCTCCGAACCCGCTGCATGCCGGAGTGGTCCCGCTCAATAAAGAATCGCTGGGCTGGCTGAACCGAACCTGGTTCAGCCATATCACCTGGATCATCCTTTTTGTGGGCTTCGGCCATTCCGTGTTGGCCATGAGTGGCGAGGAGACTCTGGCTCAGGTCAATCGTGAGATCGAACATCCCAAGCTGAAAAACCTGGAGAAGACCGGGCTGGTGATCTTCGTTTACAGCCTGCTGTTCACCTCCCTGGTTTCGTTCTTTGCGGTGATGATCATCCCTGACAACGTTCGGCCGGACTACTTCGCCAACCTCATTGGCGGCATCGCCATGTATCTGGCTGGGCCTGAGAGTTTGAAGTTGCTGTTTCACGCCTTCGTCGTGCTGGTGGGTGTGCTGATTCTTGCCGGCGCCCAGAATACTTCCATCGTGGGTGCGAATGGCGTTCTAAATCGGGTGGCGGAAGACGGAGTGCTTACCAGTTGGTTCCAGAAGCCGCACAATCGCTACGGGACCAGCTACCGCATCATCAACCTGATCATAGGGATGCAACTGCTCGTCATCTTCCTCAGCCTGGGCAACGTGTACGTACTGGCCGCGCTCTACGCTTTCGGCGTGATCTGGAGCTTCGCCATGAAGTCCATCGCGGTGCTCGTTCTGCGCTTCACCGAGCCGGAGAATCGCGCATGGAAGGTCCCAGGCAATCTGCATATCGGCAAGACTGAAATCCCGGTCGGTTTGATCCTTATTTCGGGCGTGCTTCTGATCACGGCCGTGGTGAACTTGTTTACCAAGTACGAAGCCACGATAGCGGGAGTGATCTTCAGCGGCGTATTTTTCACTATCTTCACCGTCTCTGAACGCCATGTCACCAGGGAGCGCCACGGCAAACCGGAGCAACTCGATCAGTTTCGCGTCTATGGCAATCAGGAACTGGGCAGCGGCGCCATGGGTGTGCGCCCGGGAAACATTCTGGTCGCGGTCCGGGACCCCCGCAATCTCTATTACCTGCGCCACATCCTGGGCCATACCAATACGGTCAACCAGGATGTGGTGGTGATGAGCGCACGGCTGTACCATCGCGAGCACAGTTTCAGCGGCAGTGCGGTTCTTGAAGCCAGTCAGGTGTTCGACCACTACGAGCAGGAACTCTTCACCGCAGCCGTGGCCGTCGCTGAAAAAGAAGGTAAGCCGATTTCTCTTCTGGTGGTGCCCGCGACCGATGTGTTCGAAGCGATTATGGTCACCGCGCAGCGGCTTGATTCCAGTCGTGTCGTCTGCGGGCTCTCGAACAAACTTACCGCCGATGAGCAAGCCAAGCTCTTGGGGGATGCCTGGGAGCGCTTGCCCGAGCCCCGTCCCCGCCTGACTCTGGAAGTCTGCGCTCCGGACGGAGCGGTTCGTGAGTACGCCATTGGCCCGCACAATCCGCGCCTGCGCCCCCAGGATGTCGAACTCATGCACAAGCTGTGGCTCGATATCACAACGGATCCCAAGTATGCGGGAGTGCACCATTACCACATCGTGGCGCTTGCGTTGGAAGAACTGCGGCGGGAATTGAGCACCGAGCAGCGCGCCGAGCTATTGCAGAAACTGCAGGAAGAGATGCACCGCTCGGAGCCCAACTGAATCCTCCACTCTCGATTCTTTATTGAAGAACAGAGCCCCGGCTAAGCGGCAGAGGCCCTTGGATTAGGATTAGGGGAGCCGATTTGCCGGCTCCCGAGGATAAGCGAGTGGCCGAACTGTCCGCGCACTTCCCGCCGCATTTCTCGTTGTTGCAGCAGGAGTGATTCTGCATGGGCTGACCCGGTTGACCGGTGGTCGTGGCCGCGGGCGAAGGCGAAGGCTGGCTGGCGGCGTGGGCGAGAGGTGCCACTCCGGACAAACAGAAAACAGAATCGCCGCGCTCCACTTCCTCGGTATTGACCAACTCACCACCTCGCCAGGCGGACCCCAAACATTCCGTGATGGCGGTCACAGGCCATGGTTGGCGTCAGTACTCTTTCTCAGCATTCTTTCCAGCGACGCCCTCAGTTCGCGATATCGAAAGGGATAACCACTCGAGATCAGCTCGCCGGGTTCCACCTTTTGGCCTCCGAGCAAGAGATTTTCGCCCATCTCTCCGAATGCTAGCTTCACCGCGAATGCCGGCAACGGGAAAATTGCCGGACGCGACAGCACGCTGGCCAGTGTTTTGGTGAACTCTGCGTTTCTGACTGGTTTCGGCGCGACCAGGTTCACCGGTCCCTGGATCAGGTCGTTCTTCAAAATGTGGTGAATCGCTCCCACCATATCCCGCACATCGATCCAGCTCATCCACTGCTGCCCGTTCCCGATCTGGCCGCCAAGGCCGAGCTTGAAGGGCGTCAGCATCGCTCTCAACGCACCGCCCTTTGGACTGAGCACAACCCCTGTCCTGATATGTGCGGTGCGAATATCGGCCTGCACGGCAGGAGTCGTCGCTTCTTCCCAATCCTGGCATACCTCCGCGAGAAATCCCGTTCCCGGGGCGCTCTCTTCGCGCAAGAGTTCGTCGCCGCGATTGCCGTAGTAGCCGATGGCGGATGCGCAAACAAAAATCTTCGGCTTCTCTTCAGCTTGCGCCAGCGCCGACGCGAGATTGAATGTCCCCACCACGCGGCTGTTTCTTACCTTCGACTTCTTGGCGTCGGTCCATCGTCCGAAAATACTTTCGCCCGCAAGGTGAATGACAGCGTCGAAGCCTGAAACGGCCTGTGGCGCCAACGGGACTGCGGGATCCCAGGAGATCTGGTCCTCGCCAGTCGCCTTGCCGCGTACTAGCCTGACCACGGAACTTCCATTGCTACGGAGAGAAGGAACCAGATCGGCCCCGATCGGCCCCGAGACTCCACTGACAAGGATTTTCGAATTCATGATTGCAGATTGTCACTGTACCAGTTTGCGCAACGGACGCAAACTTTGCCTCGACATGAAGTACGCAGCCGCTCCAATCTGTGGAATTGCATGAATGATGGCAATCCCCAGCGAGAGCCAAGCATTCAGACTATCGTAATTTAGGGGCTACGGTTGGTTGCACAACTCCTGGGGACACCAATCGGAGATGAAATCGAGTTCAATCGGCGCGATGGGTGACAGCCAGAAGTAATCCCGTGGGCCAGCCCGAAGGCATCATCGGAGAAATCGATGAGTTAGCCGCCGGACCGGGCTGCTCGGTTTCGTCTGCTGAATCGGGAGTGTTTTCTCACCTGCGACCGGATGCAACGTCATTCTTTATGCGGTCGAGAAATGGTTGAACAAAGACTCCCGAAACCAGGGAACAGACGAATCCTATCCACAACCAGAGCACATTTTGCCGTACGGCTCCCAGCCCAAATACAAGAATGCTGAGAACACTCATCACGGCAGTGAGAAAGGTTTTCAGTTTCGTTCCACGCTCGCGGGTGGACGAGCAAATCCCGGGCGATGGTGGGTTCGTCATGGGAGAATGCTCCTTCCCCCTACAACAAATCTTAGGCTCACACTGGGACTGAAGTCAACGGCGCGGCGGCGCGTGGAACGGAATCAAATCTCAGTTGATTGAATCGCCTCGTTGAGACAAGCGCGGCGCGATGTTCCCGTGCACTTCAGCACCAGCAGAGGTGACGCGCCTCACAGAACTTCCTTCTGCCCGGAGCATACCCTTCTAGATTGGAAGACTGGAGGTTCTCCTTATCCGAGTAAGCTGCGGGAGACCGTCTTTCACGCTGTAATCATTCGGTCCGCCGCTCAGCGATTCGGACCAATCGCTCTTTCTTAGCGGTCTCTTTTCTGCGACACCCGGGGACGCTTCGGTACCAAGATTCTGTCGTCCTCCGGCCTTCGTGTCGTGGAACTTCGTGCTGGCTCCGATCCCTCTTGTTTTTCGGTTTTGAACCGAGTGGTCGGCCGTCCCAAATACATTTTGGTTCCAGGAGAGATTCCATGTTGCATCTCGATACTGGCAATACAGGTTTCATGATTTTATGCACCAGCCTGGTCATGCTGATGACGCCCGGCCTCGCCTTTTTTTACGGCGGCTTGGTGGGACGCAAGAACGTCCTCGCCATCATGATTCAGAGCTTCGTCTCGATGGGCTGGACGACCGTAATCTGGTACCTCTACGGATACTCGCTGTGCTTCAGCGGCGATTGGCACGGAGTCATCGGCAACTTCCATAACGCATTTCTCCGCGGGGTCGGTCTCAACACTCCATCGCCGAATGAAACCATTCCGGCATTTGTATTCATCGCTTACCAGATGATGTTCGCCATCATTACACCTGCGCTCATCTCGGGCGCGTTCACCAACCGGGTCACCTTCAAGGCCTACATGTTGTTCCTCACCGGCTGGCTGACCTTGGTTTATTTCCCCTTCGTGCACATGGTGTGGGGCGGAGGCTTCCTGCAGCAGTGGGGCGTGAAGGATTTCGCTGGCGGCATCGTCGTTCACAACATTGCAGGGATTGCAGCGTTGGCTTCCGTGCTCTATGTGGGAAGGCGCCGCACCGCGGACCGCGGCCCTCATAGCATCCCGCTGGTGGCCTTGGGAACAGGCCTGCTGTGGTTTGGCTGGTACGGTTTTAACGCGGGCAGCGAAATGCGCGTGGATTCAGTAACCGCCACCGCATTTCTGAACACCGACGTGGCGGCCTCGTTCGCAGCTGTAGCCTGGCTGCTGGTGGCGTGGTTCAACGAGAAAAAGCCCAAGTTCCTCGGCTTGCTGACCGGTGCGGTTGCCGGATTGGCGACCGTAACTCCCGCGGCCGGATATGTCTCCCCTACAACTGCGGTCATCATCGGACTGGTTGCCGGCGTCGTCTGCTACTATGCGGTGGAAATGAAAAACAAACTGCAGTGGGATGACGCTCTGGATGTTTGGGGAGTCCACGGTGTCGGCGGGTTTCTCGGCATCGTCATGCTGGGAATCTTCGCGAACAAGCAATTTAATCCCGAAGGCGCGAACGGATTGCTCTATGGCGATCCGATCTTCCTGTTGAAACAAGTCGTTGCTGTGACCTTTTCATCCGTATGGGCGTTCGTATTCACCTACGGTATGTTGCGGGTTATCGATATGTTCACCACGGTGAAAGTCAGTGAGATGAGCGAAGAAATTGGCTTGGATGAATCCATCCACGGTGAGCACGCCTATGAAGAGGTCTTTGTCAGTGATGGCTTGGCCCACGCCGTCAACCAGGCTCATGAGGAGGCGCTGGCGGGCAGGAGATGAACCAAACGGGGCTTTGGCGAGCGTGCTGCCGGTCCCTCTCAAGATTGGTCACGGCAGGGGGGATGCTGGCGTCACCCCTGTCTGCGCCTGCGCCAGTCCAGCGCAACGTCGATGAACGAGTAGGCACCTGGAAGCGAATCCCCGAAATTTTCCTTGGGCCGAGATGGTCTCTACGGTCACGAGCAGAATGGCGTCCTTTGGAGAGGCTTGGTCGGTTATGCCAAGCCTTCGATGACGCTGGTGGCACGCGAACCGGTGTAGATCAAACTCTACGGGGATTCCCATTCACGCCGGGGTATCTTCTGGGCGCTCGCCTCTCACCTTTGAATTCGCGCTTCAGAAGAGCGGATGGCAAGTTCGTGGTCCGCGGGGATCTCCGCGCCTGGACGTGTCGGACCGAGACGTCTTTCTCGAGGGCCCCGATCTTGTCAGGAAACGGCAGTTCACTTTTGCCGTCAACCTGATCGACTGGTTCTGAGATGAGGCTCCGAAAGCCCCATCCGATCGTCGTTCCGATTGTCCTCGTTCCGAGTTGGCTCTCCCCGCGGGCTATAATCCTACATGGCGAGCTTGCGCCAACAGATCGCGACCACCGCTCTCACGCTCACCAAGTTCCGCGAGCTGATGAAGCGGATCCAAGAAAACCGCCCGCAGGACGATCTGTCCATTGTCAAGAAAGCTTACGACTATTCTCTGAAGAATCACGAAGGGCAGACGCGCGCCTCGGGCGAGCCCTATCTTGTGCATCCGCTGGAAGTCGCGCTGGTGCTGGCCGAGATGAAGATGGACCCGGTCGCCATCGCCGCCGGCCTGCTCCACGACTCGGTCGAAGAC
>Ga0187867_10000170_pt1 | contig 58908 bp, 44 predicted proteins | sample June2016WEW_13_1_FD_132976 | JGI IMG/M metagenome (GOLD analysis project Ga0187867, IMG submission 132976) | Peatland microbial communities from SPRUCE experiment site at the Marcell Experimental Forest, Minnesota, USA - June2016WEW_13_10 | ecosystem: Environmental > Terrestrial > Soil >...
AACCGTAAACCGCGAACGTGGCTTCCGAAAAGCGCCCATCGAGGGGATACTCCGCCGCGTGGGCGCTCACGGCGGCGCGCCAGCCCGACACCAGATCCCGCGGAATCGACGCCGCACACGCGTCAACCACCGGAGGATCGTACTCCGGGCAACGGGCCGCGAAATCTCCGAGAACCGCGAGCGCCGCTTCCACCGCTATCGCGGCGCCTTCGGCGCTGCGAAAGCTCGCGTTGCTGCCGTGGCCGTCCGCGACGGCCGCTACGATGCCGTGGGCGCCCGCCGGCGACCATCCCAGAGCATCCTGGTTGCCCATGTTCCGGCGGCGATGCGACGCGCCGCAGACGCTACGGCCCGTCACGCTCCAGAGTGCCGTCTCGATCGCCCCGGTCATCGCTACCAGACGTCGGCGGCAGAGCCGAGAGCGCCGGGAGGCGGGACCGGAAGCGGAACATTCCCGGTGGCGGCGGCTCCGATCACGCGGCTGGCCGGGGCGGAAGCCGCCTTGAGAACCGCGGTCGACACCCAGCGGATATGATTTACCAGCGTATCGGCGCTGTTGGCTTGCAGCACCGGGATTTCGGGATTCGCCACAAACACGCGCAGCGCGTCGTGATCGGCGTCCTCTCCAATGCCGACGGCGATCCGCACCGCGCGTTGGCCCCAAGGCAGGTCCAGCAACTCACTTGTAGCGTTGCTGAAGTCGTCGGTGGGCTGCCCATCGGAGACCAGCACCAGAATCGGGGGCAGTGCGCGGTCGCTCATGGGAGGAATGCGAAGCTGCTCCGCCACTAGGCGAATGGCGCGGCCCATGTCGGTCATGCCGCCGGCCTGCAGATCGGTCCATCGGAAATCGGCCACGGGAGTAGGCTGGGCCACGTGCCACTGGGCGCCATCGGCGAATTTGACCGCGCGCACGAACACCTGCGCGTTGGGATTCTCGTCCGCCGCCGCCTGCATGTGGGGAAGAGCTTCCTTGATTGCGTTGTTTAGAGCCTGGATTTTGCCATCCGCCTGCATCGAGCCGGAACAATCGCAGATCCAAAAGAAATGCAGCGGGCGGGATGCGAGCTCGCCACCTGGTCTTCGGTTCACGATGCGCCCTCCTCTTAATCTCTACTGTAGTCGAAGATCTCGTTGAAATCGACGGAAATGTGACTTTCCCTTAGGGGCTCGGCGTTATTTGAGTGCCGGCTCGCGCCGCAGTGCGCGCCGGCAGCTCGTGAACCCGCTCCCGGAGCCGCCCGTCTTCCATTTCGTATTCGAAAAGCGCCCCGCCGTCCCCGGACTCGCAATAGAAACGCTCGATGGGACCGAATACAGGTTCGAGCTCGTATGCCGTGCAGGTCGGCAGATACCGCCGGAGCACGCGTGGGTCGTACCAGCGGAAGATGAGAATGCGGCCGCGCTCGTCCTTCACACGCAGAAGCGTGCGCAGATGGCGCCGCACTTCCATCATGGGAACGTCGGTCCGGAAATACACTCCCCAGCTATTACCCCACCCTTCGTCGATGAGGAGCCGCGTAAACCGGTCTTCGGCCTCAAGCACAACCAGGTGCGGGGCTGCTCTGACGAGCACCCACGGCAGGCGGCCCGCATAGAGGCAGCACTTATCCAGGCGGGAGGCCTCGACGGCGGTGAAGATGCGTTCGTCGCGCGCGCAATCGACCACCGCGCAGATCTTGGACCAGCGCGGGGCGCGGGCGGGCCAAAGGGCGGTGCGAATGTCTTCCTGTTGCGGGTTGGACATAGTCATTCTTTCCGGGCAAGCCGGGCTCTCTCGCACTCCTCGCAGAACGGCCTTCCCTCGGCGGCGGCCTGCTTCATGAGCGCGGCTATGGCGACGTTGTCAATGGCGGGCGGAGGTGGCGAAGCGGGCAGACTAGCGGCAAGGGCCTTTTGCTGCGCCAGCTTAGCGCACTCCTCGCAGAATGGCGCTCCGATCTCGGCGGCTTGCTGGAGCGCCGTTGCGATCCGCACGGCATCGGCATTCTCGGGCAGAGTGGATTCCGGCGGCGGCAATGGCGGAGGAGGCGGAGTAGCCTTACGAACCGGCACCTCGGGCATCGGAGCTTCCTCTGCGAGGCCGACGTCGGGAATCTCCTGCGGGTAGGGATGGCTGGCTTGGGCGCACACATGCAGCTCACCGGAACTGATCCGCGCCGCCACGTCCTCGAGGAGCTGCCGATGTTCCGGAAACTGCAGCGAGGTTCCATCCAGCAAGTCGCGCAGCTCCGACATGGCCAAGCCATCGTCCTGGAAGCGGCGAAGCCACTCCAATGCCAGATCGGGCCGGCCCAGGAAGGGATTCGGGTGCTCGTTCCAGCGATAGATTCTCCAGCGCCAGTAGCCGAGTTGGATGTCCATTGGTCCTTCCCTATTAGCGGACGAACTGGGGTGTCCGGCGCTGTCCCTTATTGAACAGCTTTTTCGTCCAAAACGGAAAAGAATATTGCCTTCGGTTGCGATCCGGGAAAGGGTCCGTGTCTCCACGAAATCGGAAAAGCCGGGTGCGGCGAGTTTGGTTCGAGGGCGTATGCGTGGTTCTACGGCTGTATCGTGCGTGGTGCTTCTGCTGGGGGCGGCTTGTGGTGCGTCAAAGAACGTCCGCGTGCCCGTGGTTTCGCGTGCGCGCACCAGCCAGAAATTCTCCATCCAGGTCGTGGTGGCGGATTCGGCCAACCAGGATAGCCCGATACCGGTGGACTTCGTGGCGGTGCAGGACAAGAAGCTGGTCCAGGAAGTGGCCAAGCTATCGGCTAAGGACTGGTTTGACCGCCGGGTGCAAGTGATGCGTGATTTTCAAACCAAGGTGCAGGTGGTTTCCTGGGAGTGGGTGCCGGGAGAGCATGCCGGGCCCGTCAGCATCGACGTGGCTCCAAAAACCCTGGCGGCTTTTCTGTTCGCGAACTATTCCAACAGCGGCGAGCACAGGGCGGCCGTCGACGTCCGCACCCCGGTAGTGGTGACGCTTGGGGCGGAGGAGTTCTCGTTGCAGCAACTGAAGTGACGGCGGAGGGACCATCGTGTTGGCCGACGAAATACCCCAGGCGATCCAATGGCACGAAGGCATGCTGCTGGCGCCGCAGCACTTTCAGCAGAGCTCATGGCGGCAGGAGATGCTGGCCCAGTACAACGCCCTGCTGGTGGCGCCGTACTGCTGGGGTGTGCGCCGCCTGGCGCTCGATCTAAAACTGCTTCCCTCCGGTACCGTGCGCGTGCTCGACCTGGAGGCCGTCCTGCCGGATGGAACACTGGCGTCGCACAAACCATCCGAGAAGCACGAACTGATGATCGCTATCGGCTCCGATGAGAGCGTGCCTAAACAGGGCGACGTGGCCATTCACCTGGCGCTGCCGGCGCGGAACTCGGGTGGCATCAAGGGCGGGTTGCTGCGCTACGAGGCTGCCGATGGATCTCCGGTGGTGGACGAAAACACAGGGGAAGGGGAGGTGCGCATGCCGGTTCTGCGCCCGCGCCTCACGCTGATCGCCGGCCCAACACCGCCCCCCAAGTACGTCAGCATGCCGATCGCCGCGATTCGTTTCGAGGACGAAGCATGGGTCCAGACCGAGTACGTCGCGCCGGCGGTGGCGGTTCCGGCTCGTTCGCCGCTGGGAGAGCTTTGCTCCGGCCTGGCGCGCACGGTCCGCGAGAAGGCGATGTACGTCTCCGAGCAGGTTCGTGCTCCCTCCGCCGTGCTGAACGCGCCGCTAATGATGGAGAACCGATCGCATCTCCAAAGCCTCGTGGCGGGACTGCCGCAACTCGAAGCGCTTCTCGCGACGGACAACGCGCACCCGTTAGCGCTGTACGTTGCGGTGTGCAGCCTGGCAGGGCACCTTGCAAGCTTGGGCGTTAGTCTTTTGCCGCCTGTCTTTCCGCCTTACGATCACAACGATTTGCGTGCGAGCTTCGAAGCGGTGATTGAATTCGCGATCCGCATGACCAACGAGGGGATTCCCGAGACCTACACGGCTTACCCGTTCAAACTGAAAGACCGGCTCTTCTCGCTGATGTTCGAAGAGCAGTGGATCGCCCGCCGGATTGTGATGGGCCTGCGGGCTCCCACCGGGATCTCCGAACGGGAGCTGATTTCCTGGGGCGAGGAGTGCCTCATCGGCAGCGAAAGCGTGATCGCTTCCCTCCGCCACAAGAGGATCCGCGGAGCCCAGCGCCAATTTCTGACGAGCGACCCGGAGCTGATGCCGGTGCGCGGGGTGGTGCTGTTTGCGATCCGCCCGGACGCCGAATTCGTGAAGCCCGGCGAGACGCTCCAGGTCTTCAATTTCGGGGAGCGGGGCCGGACCTTTTCTCCGGTGGAGATCGTGCTGTATGTAAAGCGCGGCGATGGAATGGATGGCTAGGGCTATGAGTTCAGGCAAGCAGCCGGGGTCGTTTCTACTGACGCAGTTTCGGGAGTTCTACCGGGAGATGGCGCGCCTGAAACGCACTGTGGAATTCACCGCCCCGGTCAGCGCTGCGGAAGACAGGGTCATGCACGCGCCGCTGGTTGCGGCCGCTGGCGGCAACGGGGGTTCCGGTTACCATACCTCCGCGCCTGCCGCGCCTGAAGCCAGCCCGGCCGTGACCGCCGTATGGCAACAGATGCTGACGCTGCTCGAACGCCAGTCCATCGAAGCCGGACAAGGCGGCGCCTTTGCGTACGAGGTATATCGCGAGGCGCAGTACGTAATGGCGGCCCTGGCCGATGAAGTTTTTATCCACATGGAGTGGGAAGGCAAATCGACTTGGCCGCTGCTGGAATCGCGGCTCTTCCAGACGCACATAGCCGGCGAAGAGATCTTCGCGCGGCTCGACCGCCTCTTGCAGCGGCGCGATCCCTTCTATCTGGATCTGGCGGTGGTGTATTTCATGGCGCTTTCGCTGGGGTTTCAGGGGAAGTACCGCGGCCAGGAAGATCGCGATCGCATGGAGTATCGCCGGCAGCTCTTCCGCACCATCTACCGGCGCGATCCCAAACTCTTCACCGCCACGGGCCCGTTGTTCCCGCAAACCTACCAGCACACCCTCGACAAAGTGGACGCTAAACGGCTCCCCGCGCAGTGGACCTGGCTCTGGCTGATTGCCACGGTGCTTGTGATGTGGGCCGGCGTTTCGCAATACACGTGGTCTTCGGCCACCAGCCGGGTTTCCTGCCTGATCTGTCAGGCGCTCCAACAGAACTGCGCCTGCGACCCCGGAGGCGGCAAGTGAGCGATTGGCTTCTGCAATTCAATGCGATCTGGGTCTGGGTCCTGATCGGTCTTGTGCTGGTGATCGTTTTTGTGCTGGTGGTGCTCTCCACCGTGGTGCGGCGTTCGAGCGCAGCCGACGAATCGCACCCCGGCGCCCCGCCCGAGGAACCGGAGGGCGCCGCGGCCCCCAGCGCGGAGGCCGCGCCCGCCGAAGCTGCCTCGACATCCTTTTCGCGAGCCATCCGGTTTCTGCGCTCATCGATTTCCGGCCGCGACTTCCGCTACCAGCTTCCGTGGTGCCTCGTCATTGGCGATCCCGGTGCGGGGAAGTCGGAGCTAATGCGCGCCGTGGGCGCGGACCTGGCCTCCGCGGAAAGCTCCAGCCGCCGCCGCGGACTGGAATGGCGATTCCTCGACCGCGGCATTCTGATTGGCGTGCCGGGGCGATACTTTAAGGCCGGTTCCTCGCGTGAGGAGCACGACTGGAGCAAGCTGCTGAAACAGTTGCAGAACAATCGCCCGCGGCGGCCGCTGGACGGAGTCGTGCTGGCGGTTCCCGCCACCGATCTCATCGGCCCGGACGCGCTCGATGAAACGCAGTTGAGCGCTCGCGCCGGCCGTTTCTCCGACATGCTGGCACAGGCCCAGCGCGTGCTCGGCTTCCTGTTTCCCGTCTATCTGATCGTCACCAAGTGCGATCGGATCGAAGGATTCGATGCCTTCTGCCGCGAGCTGCCCTCCAAAAGCCGCGACGATATCTTTGGCTGGTCGAGCCCTTATCAGTTGGACGCCTCATTCACACCGGAGTGGGTGGAGGAGGCTTTCAATACTACCAGCCAGGAGTTGCAGCGCCTGCAAAGCGAGATTTTCGTGGAGTGCTCGGAGCTGCCGAACCCGGACGAAGTCTTCCTCTTCCCGGAGGAGTTTGCGCGCTTGCGCATTCCGCTCGGAGTTTACCTCGACCGCCTGTTCCGTGAGACTGCATACCGCGAGTCGTTCCGCTTCCGTGGATTGTATTTCTGCGGCGATTTCAGCCAATATGCCGCTCCCGCGCAGGAACCGCCGGCGCAGGTGGACGCCGTCGCGGAGCCGTGGATGGCCGCAATTGCTCCCGCCACCCCGCCCCCCGCAACGTTTTCGGTGCGAAGGACGCCCGCGTTCCTGAAACGCCTGTTCGAAGAGAAGATCTTTTCGGAATGCGGCGTGGCCCGGCCCCTGGCGCGTGTGTTCCTGACGAAGAGCCGCACGGTGGCCTATATCCAGACGGCCGCGGCGGCGCTGGCACTGATCCTGATTGCCGGAACCTGGTTCAGTTACCAGCGGCTGGCCGGCGATCGCGACCGGTTGCTTCCGGCTCTTCTCAAAATGACCAGCCTCGTGCCTCCATCGCAGACGCTGGATCAAAAAAAATCGTTCGGCCTCGGCCTGCTGCAAAGCATGGACGCGGCGGCGACGGTGAATTTCTGGTCCGTGTTTCAGCCGGCCTCGTGGTTTTCGCCGCTGGATGACAGCGTCACGCAGATGATGAAAACGGCTTGCGAGCAATGGGTATTCAGCGCGCTCCAGGCCGACCTGCTCGATCGCAAGACGAAATTGCTTTACACCGCGCCCGCGGCGGCCCCGAAAGACGACCAGAAAGCCGCCGATGGCGCCGACAGCGACGACGGCAAGGACGAGGCCGATGTGCCCGCCATCACCAGCCTGGAGAGTGCCGCCGAGTACCAGCAACTGGACAAATTCGTGGCCGGGCTTCGGGCCATTTACGAAGCTACCGGCATCTACGAGAATTTGCGGCAGCAGGGCCAGATGGAGAGCCTGGACCGGATTCGCAAATTGCTCTCGTACTTAGAGCTCTCCGACATTCGGCCGCGCGGGCATCTGGCAGTGGCGCTGCAAACCGCCACCGGGCCTCCCGCTCCGATCACCTCGGCGGATATCGAGACGGCATCGGAGACCGTCAGGCAACTGGTGGGCGCGCTCCTCCGCGACTGGTTCGACAATAACGTCGCGTGGAACGATGTCGAGCAGCTTCGCCAGTCGATTTCCGATCTGCAACGCGGCCAATCCACCAACTATCAGCAACTCAAAGACCTGGTGAACCTCATTGGCCAGGCGGAGAGCGATTTCACCGACCCTAATTTCCGCTGGCTGAGCAACACCAGCCTCGAGTTGCCGGCGGCGTTGCAGCGCGTGAGCGTCAACCCGCTGGCCGGCCCCCAGAGCGTCCAGCTCACCGGCTACGCGCGGCAGCTCGGCGAAGGCTATCTGAACCAGTTGCGGACGAATCTCCGGGACGAAAGCACTGCGCTAACCGGTCCGCTGCTGGAGATCAAGAATCCGATCGGACTTTCCTCCGGGACCAAGCAACTCGAAGAGGCCGTGGAAAACACGGTGAATCTCCCGTTCCTTGCAACCACGGTCGAGCCGCGGGCGATCCAGATCACCCTCGAACCCGTCCAGCGCCTGATGTGGCGGCTCGATCCGCTGCACGAGGCCGTGCGCCTCACGGGAATTTACGACCAGTTCGTGCGCGACGGCCTGCGCGGAGCACCCGATTCGCTGAGCACCGCGCTTAGCCGCCTGGCGCTCGCGCACCTCATTCGGCACGTGCAGGACCTGATCGTGCAGGCGCAGATCATTCAGCCGCGTCCGGTGGCGGCGGCCGGTCCCAACGCCGAAGACGAGACGCTCCCGGAAGTCAATGCGTTCCGCGATGCTTCCGAATCGCTGGTCCAATTGGCCGAGCGGTACAATTCCCTGGGTCAGACCTACATTTACAACGCCCTGATGCGCGTGATGGTGGTGCAGACGTTCAATCTCCTCACTAAACTGGACGGCCGGCTGAACGAAGAACAGGCATATGCCATCAAAGAAGGAGCGTGGACAGGCAAAGGATCGATGGCCCTGGCGGTGTTCGACGTCCCCGCTCCGCCGGCTCTGGCCGACTACCTGACGGCGCAGCGCGATCGCATCAGGTTTTTCGAGCAGCAGGCGCAGTCTGTCGTGCCGTTTCTGGTGCAGTACATGCCGGTGCGTGCGGCGGCGCAAAACCAGCTCATCGCCAAGTGGCAGCGGCTGATCGACGATTTCCGCCAATACGAGGCCAAGCGTCCCGGGGCCACACTGGCCGCGCTGGAAGACTTCGTCACCACCGGCGTCGACAAAATACCGGAACGCGCCTGCCACGCCGAAGGCCCGCCCGACCAGCGGCCCGATTATTTCGTGCAGATTCGCAACGGTCTCGAAACCCGGCTGAGCGATCGCTGCCGCGACGTGAGCGCCATTGCGGTCTGCGCGGCGTACACCAAGATCGCGGACCAGTTCAACGACACTCTCGCCGGCAAGTTCCCGTTCGCGGCGCTGGCCGCCGGCAAGACCCAGCCCGAAGCCGTCCCCGAGGATGTGACCGCCTTTTACAAGCTGTTGGACGCTAACGGCAAGACTGCACGCGCCGCGCTCGACGACGACACGCGGTTCGGGGATGCCGGCAGCCAGGCGCGCCAGTTCCTCGACGGTATCGAGAAGTTACGGCCGCTGGTCGTGCCCTCTTCTCCCGAGACCGAGAAAGAACCTCCATTAACGCTGGACCTCGTGCCCCAATTCCGCGTCAACCGCTCCAATGAATCCGGCGGCAGCCAGATCATCGACTGGACCATGCAGGTGGGCGGGCAGATCTTCCAGCAGAAGGACCCCGAGCACCCGGGCCGGTGGCGCGCGGGAAATCCGGTCCGGCTCTCGCTTCGATGGGCAAACGACTCCGTCTACGTGCCGGCGGCCGATGCAAGCCAGCCCGATCTGGTGATCCGCGACCGCAACGCCTACTTCGAGCTCACCAGCCGCTGGTCCCTGCTCGCGTTTCTGCGCCGCCACGAGGCGCTCCCTTCGGACCTGCCGCAATCCGGGGATCCCCAGCCTTACACGCTGAAGTTCCGCGTCCGGACAGCGCTCGACCCGAAGTGGCCGGTTTCGGATAGCAATCCGGCGCCGAGCCCGGCGGTCGTTTTTCTGCATTTGAGGATCATGCCGGCAGGCGGCAAGAATCCGATTGCGATTCCGCCCGTGCCGGCTTCGGCCCCCGGCTTGGGCCCGTCTTGCGCGCCCGCCAATCGATATATCTCCGATGCGCGTTGAGAAGCAATTCCATTTCGACATCGCGAGCGTGCTGGATCCGATCCCGGGCGGCTCCCCAGGAGGAGCCGCGCTCCGTTACGAGGGTACCTACGACAAGATCCGCGAGGCGCGGGAGGAAGACAATCCCGGATTGTCCCGTGGCGTCTGGAAAATCCCGCTCAAGCGGGCCGAGTGGCCGGACGTCGTCACGTTGTGCCTGGATGCGTTGGAGAACCGCAGCAAAGATTTGCAGATCGCCGCCTGGCTGACGGAAGCCTGGCTGCACTTGTACGGTCTGGCCGGCCTGCGAGAAGGCCTGCATGTGGTCGCCGCGCTGGGCGAGCGATTCTGGGACGATCTGCACCCGCGCTCCGAAACCGGCGATTCGCTCGAATACCGTCTCGCGCCGATCGAGTGGATCAACGAGAAACTGCCGCCTGTCGTGCGCCTGCTTCCTCTCACGGAACCCCGGTCGGAGGACGCGAAGATCTACGCCTGGACCGATTGGGAAAACGCTATCCGGCCGCGCAGCTCCGAGGACCACGAGGGCACGACGCAGGTGCAGTTCCAGCAGAGCGTGATGATGACGCCGACGGCCTTCTATTCGGCGCTGCTGGCATCGGTTGAGTCGGCGGCGGACGCGTGCACGGAACTCGAGACGCTGCTCGCGGAGCGCTGCGGAGACCGCGCCGCCAGCTTGCGTCAATTGGCGAACACATTGGATGAAATTCGAGGCTTTGTCGTGAGCACTCTCAACCAGCGGGAAGATGCCAATCCTCAGACGCCCCCCAAGGTGGCGGCCGACGCGACTGCTGAACGGGAGGCGGCCGGCGAGAAAACACCCGCGGTCCGCGTGGCCGAATGGATACCCGGCCCGATTCGCGACCGGACCGACGCATATCGCCGGCTAGCCGAGGCTGCCGATTTCCTGGCCCGAACCGAGCCGCACAGTCCCGCGCCTTACCTGGTCCGCAGAGCGATTGCCTGGGGAAGCATGCGGTTGGAAGATCTGCTCCCGGAACTGGTGCGGAACGACGGAGAGTTGACGGAGATCTGCCGGTTGCTCCAGATCTCCCGCACCGCGGACAAGTAAGGTTGGGACCGGACCATCGGGCAGTTTTGTACAGTCCGGCTGACCAAAATTGGACAGTTTTTCCGGCGGGCAGACGCCATAATGATGCTCCGCCACTATAGAGGAGCCATAACCGCCATGCACAGACGAAGCACTTTTCCCGCCATCAGCTTACTGCTGATCCTATCGCTCGCGATGGCGACCTTTCCGGCGCCGCTATCCGCGCAGCAGGATTCCCAACCGCCTTTTCGGATCGGCGTGCTGGAAGGGGATGGGGCCATCAACCAGATCTCCCAGTTGGTGAACCGCGCCGTCTCGGTGCAGGTAACGGACGAGAATCACAATGCACTTTCGGGTGTTTCTGTGACGTTCTTTCTGCCCAACGACGGACCCAGCGGCTTGTTCCCGAACGGCAGCCGCGTGCTGACTGTGTTCACGGACGATAAAGGCGTGGCAACTTCGCGCAGCGTTCGGTTCAACAACGTGGTGGGGCTGATGCCCATTCGGGTGGTCGCCACGCTGTTCTCGCAGAGCGCCACGGCAACCGTGACGCAGACCAATGTGAGCTCGTCGGCGGCGATGCGGTCTTCCTTCGTCCCCGCGGCCGGCGCTCCTAAGTACAGCTCGCGGCCCCATAGCAAAAAGTGGGTCGCGGTTCTTTTGGTGCTGGGCGTAGCGGCGGGCGGCGCATACTATTTCGCTAGCCGCACCAAGGCGCCTTCGGCCACAATTTCGGCTGGCGCCGCTACCGTAGGCACGCCGACCGTCACGGGGCCCTAATGAACCTCCATCGGAACCTCGCGGGATTTGTCGCCGTCCTGGCTACTTCGGCGGCCATGGCCCAGGCGCCGCGCGCCCAGGGTCCGGCGATCGGGTTTGTCATCGACGCGCGCACCAACCGCATTCATCCCGTCATCGGTGTTCCGGGCGCGGCCGTGGTCGGCGCCGCTGTGGATACCCCCTCCGAAGCGACGGCGCGTGCGGTCTCGCCCACGGGCGCCTACGTCCTGGCATGGAGCGATACCGACCGCCTTCCCGCGCTCTGGCTGCCGTCTTCCGGCGCGCATCCGCTTGAAGGCCTCATGCCGGGCGCGGATCGTGTGGCGCTCAGCCCCGAAGGCACTGCGGCGGCGTTCTATTATGCCACAGAGAACCGCATGGTGGTGGTGTCCGGTCTGCCGGATCACCCGTCGAGTCCCGCTGAAATCAACCAGGTCCCGCTTGCCGTCGCTCCCGGAACCTGGGCCGTCAGCGACGATGGTGAATTGCTGATGTGCGCGTCGAGTGCAGGCCAAACCGGCGCCGTGGTGGTGCTCGGCACTACCGGAGAGCGGAACCGCTTGACATTATCCGGGCCTGTCACCGCCTTGGCGTTCGCCCCGCGGACGCATGACGCTCTGGCGGCCTCCGGGACGGATGTTGTGCTGATTCGCGATGCCGGCCGGCCCACGGGTTGGATCCCGCTCCCGGCCACCGGAGTGGGGCCCGTCTCGGCAATTGCGGGGTCCGTCGAAGCCGGCAAGGTGATGCTGGCGAGCGCCGAATCGGGCAAAGTCGCCGTATTGAGCCTCGACTGGAGCCAACCGCCGGCGCTGCTCGATTGTCACTGCAAGCCCGAAGGTTTCTTCCAAATGAATGAAGGCGCCGTGTATCGGCTGAGCGGGTACGCGGGCGGCACGGTCCACATCCTCGATATCACGGCCGCGCCGCGCATTCTCGCTCTGCCGCCGGCCGTCGAACCGGATAAAGAACCGTGACTCGAACCTTCTGCATCGCCGTCCTGGCTACCTTGGCCGTGCTGGCTGCCCCCGCCTACTCTGCCACCGCCACATCCACCACGTTCTCCGTAACGCCGTCCAATAGCCCCCTCCTGGGGCAGACGCTCACCGTAACTGTGAGCGTGACGGCCGGCTCGGGCACGCCCACCGGCAGTGTGACGTTGTTCAAGGGATTCAATGTGGTGAAAAGCGGCCCCCTGAGCAGCGGCAGTGCCACCCTCTCAAACGTGCTGCTTCCGCTAGGGACCGGGCCATTGAGTGTGGTCTATACGCCCAACACATCCAGTTTTGCCGGCAGTACCAGCACCCAGGCTGCCAGCAACGTTACCACGGCCGCCGGAGCCGGTTTTGGTCTCGCCGCCGTGCCCCAGGTCGCGGCCAACAACGGCCAGGTGGTATACGCCGACTTTAATAACGACGGCATCATGGATATTGCCTACATCGATGGCAATGGCAACCTCAACGTCCTGCTGGGGCGCGGCGACGGAACCTTTAGCACGGCCACTGGATCGCCGTTCGGATCGGCCAACGCCGCCTACATTGCGGCTACCGATTTTAACGGCGATGGCGACACCGATCTCGCCGTCACTTCGAGCAACACGATTTCGGTTTATCTGGGCAATGGACAGGGGCGCTTCGGAGACGGCAACGGCAACTTCGGCGTTCCAGCCAATACCGTCGCGGTCGATACCTATAATTGGGATCTCACAGGCCCCAACCCCCTCGTTTCGCTGCTCGTGGCGGACTTCAACGGCGACGGCATTCCCGACCTCATCACGAGTTTCGGCCGAATTGCAATTGTCGGTTGCGGCTTTGACTGCGACTACGCCGCGGCTACCATCAACGTTGCCGTGGCATTCGGGGATGGCACCGGCAACTTCGGCAACATATCCTATAGCACCCTGGCGGGCGGACTACTCGACCAAGTCCCCGTTAGCAACCCACAGGGACTGGCTCTCGCCGACTTCAGCGGCGACGGCAAGCTCGATATCCTCATTTCGGCTACGCCGTCCGGCGAGGCGCCAGTTCTGTACGTGGCACTTGGGTCTGGCGGCGGCTCTTTCAATACTGGCACTCAGATAGCGACGGTGGGAGTGACCTCCAATTCTGTCGCAGCCGATTTTAACGGCGATGGCTTCCCGGATGTGGCCTACAACGATGGCTCCGCCAATATCCAGGTCCTTCTCAACGATACGACCGGACACTTTAACGCAGCCGCACCCTCTTACGCGACTTCCGGCGGTAATCTCGGCCCCATGGCGACGGCGGACTTCAACGGGGACGGCAAGCTTGATCTCGTCATGGTTGCCGGCAAAGACACGACGTTTCTCCTGGGCAACGGCGATGGCACATTCGGCACCCCAACCGTCGTGGCAAAGCCTTGCGGGGTGAATAGCAATCCCGTGAATGTCGTCACGGCGGATTTTGGCTCCACGGCCGGCACCGACGCCCATCGGGAGGGTTTCTTCGCCACATGCAACGGAACGCAGCCTTACGCCGTGGCACTCGGCCGCGTGCCCACCACCACCACGCTCTCAGCCGCCCCGACTCAAGCCTTGCTTGACCAAAGCGTCACGCTGACCGCCACCGTTGCACCGGCCAGCGCCACGGGCAAGGTGACGTTCTATTCCGGAACTACCATTCTGGGCACCGCCTCACTAAGCAATGGCACGGCCACACTGACGACCAAGTCCCTTCCCACCTCAACCACGGTCTCGGGGCTATCGTTGCTCGCGCGCTATGAGGGCGACGCCTCCAACGGCATCAGCACCGGATCGGCTGCGGTGCCGGTGAGCGCGGTGCCCGGCAAGGGCTTCGCCGCCGCCCCGGGCGTTGCCAACGTCGGCCCCGTCAGTGTGGTTGTTCAGGCGGATTTCAACCGCGACGGCATCCAGGATCTTGCGGTCAGCGACGGCAACAACATTACCATCCTGCTGGGCAATGGAAACGGCGGATTCACGGCTCAGCAAGCGCAGTTGAATGCGCCCTCCCAATCTCTTGCCGTGGGCGATGTGAATGGCGATGGCATCCCGGACCTGATCACAATGGGCCCCGCCGGCGATATCAGGGTCTTTCTGGGCAATGGCAGCGGCGGCTTTACCCAGTTGGGCCAGGCGTTTAACGTCCCCGGATTTATCGCTAACACTATGACTGTCGGTCTTGCCGATTTCAATCTGGACGGCAAACCGGACATCGTGGTTGTCGGGAACGTGAACGTCAATTCAACCGTGGCCGGCGTCGCTCACGTCGTTCTGGGTAACGGAGATGGGACCTTTCCGGCCACTCCGTTGCAGAGCGTAGTAGCCACCCCGGGTAACGCCCTCGGCACCAATCCGGCTGCCGTAGCGATCGGCGATTTCAACGGCGACGGCATTCCCGACCTCGTGGTTCTCGCCAGGGCTGCCAGCGGCGAGGATTTATTCCTGCTCACGGGCCGGGGTAACGGCACGTTCACCACCTCCAACGCGCTACTTGCCCAGGGCCCGCCCGCCGGGAACCTCCTGGCCGCCGGCGACTTCGGCAGTGGGCGCGTGGACGTGGCTTATTTCGATACCAATAAGAACATCCGGGTGGCCTTGGACAATGGAAGCGGCGGTTTCACCTATTCGAGCCCCACGGTTTTTGGAAACAATGCCGGAGGCATAACCACCGGCGACTTCAACGGAGCTGGAAAACTGGGCCTGGGGATCACGATTACCCCCAGCAACACGGTTGGGGTACTATTCGGCACGAGTACGCCGGGGACGTTTACCGCCGCGCCCACCGTATCGGTTTGTGGGAACCCGCGTGGGATCGTGGCCGGCGACTACAACGGGGACAACCGGAGCGATTTCGTCGTCGCCTGCGGCAACAACCAACCTAGCGTCCAGGCATTCCTCGGGCAGGGATTCCTGATCAGTTCGTTGATCCCCGCCTCGACCGTCGCCGGTGCAGGCGTCAGTAAGCCGTTTACCCTGACCATCAACGCCACGAACTCGAATTTCTCAAACGGCGATGTCGTAAGCTGGCTGCCGTCGGGCACCACCACGGCTACTCAGTTTATGAACCCCGTGGTTGCCCCCAACGGCAGTTCCCTATCGATCACCATTTCCGGTCCTCCGTACAGTGCGTTACTTGCGAACCAGTTGACCAGCGCGGCCATCGCGGTATCCGATCCGAGCGTGCCCAACCTGGTCTCCAACTCCTTGATTTTCAACATTGGCGCGGCGCCGTCTATCTCTGGAATCACGCCCTCCGGCGCGGCCGTGGGCGGCACCAGCGCGGCCATTACGATCTCCGGCACCAATCTCGCCAGCGGCGACACCGTGAATTTTCAGCCGCCTGGCGGCGCCCCGGTGACTGGAATCGCCACCAACTTCACCAACGGAACGCTCACCGCGACTCTGCCCCAAGCCGCGCTCAGCGGCCCAGGTATCACCGCGGGCGCCGGCAACATCACTGTGGTGGACGGCAGCAGCGGAGTCCCTTCGCAGCCGTTCCCGTTCAACCTGCTGCCCGCTCCCACCCTCACCAACCTCAACCCGCCCGCTGTGGGCGCCGGCAGCCCCGCTATCTCCTTGACGATCAGCGGTAACGGATTTGCGGCCGGCGATGCGGTGAACTGGACGGCCAACAGCGCCACAACGCCAATCGGCAATCCCCAGGTGGTGGGATCCAACCAGATTACCGTTACTGTTCCAGCGGGCCTGCTGACGGCTCCGGGAACCTCCACTATCAGCGTAGTCGACCCCGATGGAGCACCCTCCAACAGCTTGACGTTCACCGTAGCCGCGCCTTCCGTCACTGCGCTCAGCCCGGCCTCGGTAGGCACCGGCGCGGGCAACTTTGCCCTGGCGGTGAACGGATCGAACTTCATTCCGGGAACCACCGTAGGCCCCAACTACACCGGATCGGTCGTGCTCTTCACCGATTCCACCGGCGCGCAGCATACGCTCATACCAACCTCTTCCACGGCCATACAGCTTCAGGTGACCGTGCCAGGTACGTTTATCGGCAACATTGTGAGTAATCTGGCGCAAGTGGCGGTGCAGAATCCGGGACAGGGTCCCGGCAATTCCGGTGGGCCGGTGTCCGGCGCCGTGGCCCTCCCCATAGGAGCGCCCACCATCATCAGCGTGAATCCCGCGGCGGCCACCACCTTGCCGAATGGAAGCGCCAGTCCCGCGATCACGGTAAATGGGACCAATTTCGTAGCTTCTTCGGTGCTGGTCTGGTGCAACGCGTGCAGCGGCTCACCCGTCGTGCTGCCGTTGCAGAATGTGGGGCAACTCCCCACGCCGACGCAGTTGGTGGCGTCCATCCTGACATCCAATCCAAACCTGTTGGCCGCTACCGGGACCGCGCAGATCTGGGTAGGCAACAATCCCAACAACCTGACTGACCCGAACACCAATTCCGCGCCGGTTTCGTTTCCCATTGCTTCGCTCGTCATCTCTTCCATCAGCCCCACCAGCGTGCTCGCCGGCGGTCCTTCGTTCACTCTCACGATCACCGGGCAGAACCAGAATTTCGCTGGCCAGGCCCAGGTGCTGTTTGGGTCCGGGCTTGCGCCGATTGCGCCGGGTTCGGCGGGTGGCACTGTTACCAGCAACTCCATCACCGTCACCGTGCCGGCCAGTTATATCGCTACACCCGGGGTGCTTTCGATTCAAGTGCAGAATCCTAACGGCGCCACCTCGCCGGCCGTCAATCTGCCCATACAGCAGATCGCCATCAGCAACATCACGCCGACTCCCCTGGTCGCCGGCAGCCCCGCTTTGACACTGGACATTACCGGCCAGTCATTCTCCCAGTCCACCGCAATCGTGTGGACCTCCGGCATCACATCCACCACGCTCACCAGCACATATATTTCGTCCGGGGAGATCACTGCCACCGCCACTCAAGCCCTTCTGGCTCAGGCGGGAACGGCGCAGGTAACGGCTGTTGCCAATATCCAGGGCGTCAATATCTCTTCGCCCGCGTTCGCACTCACCGTCAATGGACCGGTGATTAGTGGTCTCACTCCGTCGTCGTCTGTCGTGAACGGCAATGCGTTCGCCCTCCAGGTGAACGGTTCCAATTTCCTCAATGGCTCCACGGTGCGCTGGACTGATGGCACCGGACAAACCACGCCGCTGATTACCAGCTTCGTCAGCAGCAATCAACTCACGGCCCTGGCGCAGTCGAACCTCGTTGCAACCGCCGGCACGGCGTTGGTTACAGTACAAAACCCGGCCCCGGCGGGCACCACCGGCGCGATCTCGGCCGGAGCGTTGTTCGCCATTGGACCGACGCCCACCATCAACACCGCCAACGGATTGAGCGTATGCCCGAGTGGAAGCAACTGCTCGCCCGCGACCTCGGTTACCGCGGGTTCGTCTCAGTTCCTCCTGGAGGTCAGCGGCACCAACTACCAGTCCGGCTCGGTGGTGGCGTGGACCGTTAGCGGGACGGCGACGCACCTGACCACCGGCTTCGTGGACGACCAGGATCTTCAGGCCACGGTGCCTTCGTCGCTCCTCAGCACCGTGGGCTCCGCGCTGATCACGGTGCAGAACCCGGGCAACGCGATCTCCAACGGCGTCATCTTCAATGTGAGCCCGGGCGCCACTCCAACCTTGACGGCCCTGCTTCCGGCGAACGGCGTCACTGTAGGCGGTACCGCGTTCCAATTGACCGCCTCCGGCAGCGGTTTCGCCAACGGCGCGCAGGTGAACTGGATCAATGGCTCGACGACCACCGGCCTGGCCACGGTCTTTCAGGACGCGAACACGCTGGATGCCGTGGTGCCGGCCAATCTCATCACCACGGTCGGCACGGTTTTCGTCGATGTGGTGAGCGAGGGCGCAACGTCGCCGTCGCTTCCCTTCAGCATCAACCCGGTACCCGCAGTGACCATCACCAGTCTCAATCAGTCGAGCGCTACGGCTGGCACTGTCGGGTTCACCCTGGGAGTCAACGGGACCGGTTTCAACTCTTCGTCCGTGGTGCAGTGGAGCGCGGGCGCCGGCCCGCAGGCGTTGCCCACCATATTTGTGGGACCCACTGAGGTCACCGCACTCATCCCCGCCAGCCAGCTCGCCAGTGCCGGGACCGCGTTCATCAACGTGGTGAACACGGGCGGCACGCTATCGAATTCGGTAGCGTTCTCGATTACGCCGGCCAGTTCGCCGAGCATCAACGTGAACGGCTTGAGTCCGGCTTCCGCCACCGCGGGCTCGGCCGCGTTCCAGCTCACCATCACCGGGCAGAATTTTGCAGCCGGATCGCAAGTCCAATGGAACTCGGGAACTAGTCCGCAAACCCTGCCGACCATCTTCGTCGATTCGTCGCAGCTTACCGTTGTGGTCCCGGCCAGCCTGGTGGCTACCCCCGGCACGGCGTTTGTCGACGTGCTGAATACCGGCGGCCTTTCGTCCGGCCTGACCACGTTTCCGATTACGGCCGCAGCATCGTCCCAGCCCTCTATCGCTTCGCCGGGCGGATTGAGTCCGTCCTCGGCGACGGCCGGCGGATCGGCGTTTCAAATCAGCGTGACCGGTACCAACTTCGTGACGGGCGCCAAACTGCAGTGGGATTCCGGTAGCGGGCCCACCGGCCTGAACACATCGGTCCTGAGCGCCACTCAGTTGTCGGCAGTGGTTCCCGCCAACCTGATTGCCACGGCCGGCACTGCGTTCCTCAGTGTGCTGAATCCGGGCAACGCTACATCCAACGTCGTCGTCTTCACCATCAACGCGGCCGCGGGACCAAGCATCCTGAGTGCAGGCGGGCTTTCGCCCGCGTCTGCGGTTGCTGGGAGCGCCGGATTCCAGCTTAGCGTTACTGGTTCGAACTTCGTCAGTGGCGCCACCGTGCAATGGGCGGCCGGCGGTACACCGCAATCGCTGACTACGGCGTTTGTCTCCGCGTCGCAGTTGACCGCGCTCGTGCCGGCACCGCTGATTGCCGCAGCCGGCAACGTTTTCGTGAGCGTGCAGAACCCCGGCAACATTGTCTCCAACCTCGTCGCCTTCAGCATTACGGCGGTTCCGGGTCCCACGATCGCCGCCACGGGCGGCATCACTCCGTCCTCGGCGGCGGCCGGCTCCGCCGCCGTGAGCCTGAGCGTCTCGGGCGCCAACTTCGTTCTCGGCTCCATGGTGCAATGGAGCGCGGGCGGCACGCCGGTGCTGCTGACCACCGGTTTCGTCAGCTCCACCCAGTTGACCGCCCTGATTCCCGCGAATCTCCTGGCCCTGCCTGCGACGGCCCTCATCACCGTCCTGAACCCCGGTGGGATCGTGTCTAACGCCGTCTCTTTCGGGGTGACCGGGTCCGCCGCTCCGCCTTCGCCTACGCTCACCAGCATCGCACCGGTGTCGGCTCCCGCCGGTTCGGCCTCGCTCCAGTTGACAATCGCGGGGCAAAACTTCGTGGCCGGCTCGGGGAATACCACAGGTTCGGTGGTGCAGTGGAACGGATCGCCTTTGGCCACCACTTTCGTCAGCGCTTCCCAACTTACGGCGCAAGTGAGCTCATCGCTTCTCCAGACGCCGGGCACGGATTACGTCGTCGTGGTCAATGGCAACTCCTCTTCTTCGGGCGCGACATTCCAGGTCAACGGTCCTACCGCCACCACGTTGGCCCCGGCGAGCGTGGCTGCCGGCGCCGCCGCCTTCAGCCTGGTGGTCACCGGGACCAACTTCGTGAGTGGCTCCACTGTGGTCTGGAGCGGCGCCAACCTGACAACCACCTTTAACAGCTCCACGCAACTGACGGCTTTGATCTCCTCCACGCTGGTGGCCTCGGCCGGCAGCGCTTTCGTCCTGGTGACCAACCCTGGCGGTAGCGCAACGCTGCCGCTCATCTTCAGCATCAACGTGCCGCCGGCGCCGGTCATCTCGGGCTTGAACCCGCCTTCGGCTGTCGCGGGAGGGCCCGCGTTCCAACTGACGGTGACCGGCACCGGTTTCGTCGGCGGCTCAATCGTGATGTGGAACGGGGCGCCGTTGGCCACCGGGTTCATCAGCGCCACGCAAATCACAGCGCTGATCGATGCCAGCCTGATCGCCAACCCGGGCGTGGCCAACGTGACCGTACAGAACCCCGGTGCGCCGCTTTCCGCCGCCTCGAAGCTCAACGTCAACGGCCCCACCATCACCTCGCTTACGCCTGCCACTGCCAATGCGGGCGATCCGGCATTTTCCCTGACCGTGGCGGGAACCAATTTCGTGCCGGGATCCGCTGTGCAATGGAACGGAACCGCGCTGCCCACGGCCTACTCCAGTTCTACCCAGATCCAGGCCGCTGTTCCCGCCTCGTATGTGGCTTCCGCGGGCACGGCGAGCGTCGCGGTGCAGAACCCCGGCGGCGCGGTCTCCGCGTTCCAGTCGTTCACCATCGGACAACCCTCGCTAAGCATTTCCACCTCCAGCCTGCCGGATGCGGTTGTGGGCACTTTCTATTCGCAGACGCTGGCTGCCCAGGGCGGCAATCAGCCCTACACGTGGACGATCTCGGCTGGCAACCTGCCTGCCGGTCTCATTCTGTCCCCGACCAGCGGTACTATCAGCGGCACACCCACGGGCGCCGCCAGCGTCGTGCTGGGAGTGACGGTTAGCGATTCGCAAGGCCGCACCGCAGTGAAGTCCCTGCAATTGCAGGTGGACCTGTTGTTAAGCATTACCACGCTGGCTAACCTCCCGGCCGCCACAGCCGGCAATGCGTATTCGGTGGTGCTGGCCGCGACGGGCGGTTCGGCGCCGTATCTATGGTCGGCGGCGGGCGGGTTACCGCCCGGACTCTCGCTCAACGTCGCCACCGGAGAAATCAGTGGTGCCCCCTCCACCCCCGGCGGCTACCATTTCACCGTCACGGTGACGGATAGCCGGCAACAACAAACGGCGTCCCAGTCGTTCACCGCGATCGTGTCGATTTCGTCGCTGACAATCGGCGGCCTCGGTTCCACGGTAGGTCCGGCACAACAGGTCCCGTTGGCAGTGACCATCCCGGCCCCGTTTACCATGGATCTTAGCGGGAGCCTCACAATCAGCTTCACGTCCGCGGTAGGCGGCGACGATCCTTCGATTCAGTTTTCCACCGGGGGGCGAACCGTAAGCTACACCATCCCGGCCGGCACCACAACCGCGGTCTATCCGCAGAACGCGCAACTGTTGCTATCCACAGGAACGGTTGCCGGCACGATCACGGTTCAAGCCACGCTGCAAGTCGGCGCCAGCGACATCACGCCCACGCCCGCCCCCCAGGCCGCGACGACCGTCCCCAAGCAGGTCCCCGTGATCACATCCGTCACTTTGAAGAAAACGTCAACGGGCGGGGGCGTAACGGTAACCATCGCCGGTTACTCGACCACCAAGGAACTCGTTCAAGCGACCCTCCAGTTCAATGCAGCCACGGGCAGTACGCTCAGCGCGGCGCCGATCGTCGCGCCGCTTTCCACGGTAATCGCCGCCTGGTATCAGAGCGCCGCCGCCGCCGCATTCGGCAGCCAGATTTCCGTCTCCATTCCGATCAGCGTGTCCGGGGATATCAGTGCCATCGGATCGGTCACCGTCACCCTGACGAACACCCAGGGTAACTCAGCCGCCGCTACCGCGCAGTTGCAGTAAGCCGCAATTCTTAATGCGCTTCACAGGGCCGTCCATCATTGTGGAATCAACGGTTTGCGGTTTCGTTGTACAATCTTCTCTTATATGTCACTCGTGGTAGTGGGATCCGTCGCCTACGACGGCGTGGAGACGCCGCACGGCAAAGTAGACCGCATGCTGGGCGGCGCAGCGACTTATATTTCGCTGGCCGCCGGCTATTTCACTTCGGTCAGAATTGTGGCCGTGGTGGGGGACGATTTCGCGCGGGAAGATGTGGACCTGCTGGCCTCGCGCAACATCGACCTCACGGGCCTGGAGCGCGTCGAGGGCGGCAAGACCTTCTTCTGGGCGGGCGTCTATTCGGCCGACATGAACGACCGCGCCACGCTGCGCACCGACCTTAACGTGTTCGCGGACTTCAACCCGAAGCTGCCGCCATCGTACCGCTCGGAACCGTACCTGTTCCTGGGCAACATCCAGCCGGCGCTGCAAAAGAACGTGCGCGCGCAGATGAGCCGTCTGAAGCTCACCGGTGGCGACACCATGAACTACTGGATCAAGGATTTTCGCGGCGAGCTGCTGGAGACGCTGAAGCAATGGGATTTCCTGCTGATCAACGACAGCGAGGCGCGTCTGCTTTCCGGTGAGCACAACCTGCGGCGCGCGGCGGCGAAAATTCTGGAGATGGGGCCTCACACCCTGGTGATCAAGCGCGGTGAATACGGCGCCATCCTGTTCCGCCGCGGCTGCCACTTCATGGCGCCGGGCTATCTGCTCGAAGACGTGTTCGATCCGACCGGCGCCGGGGACTGCTTCGCCGGCGGGTTCATCGGCTACCTCGCGGGCCAAGGAATCGAGCTTTCGAACGGCGATATCGATTTGGCGGAACTGCGGCGCGCGGTGATCTACGGATCGGTGATGGGCAGCTTCTGTTGCGAGAAGTTCGGAGTGGACCGTTTCCGCACGCTCACCCACGAAGAAATTGAAGCGCGCTACCAGGAGTTCAAGGACTGCACCGCGTTCTAAATGCAGAAACAGCGAACAGGCTCGGGCGTTTGGGTGGTCCTCGTCCTGGCCGCCTGGAGCGCCGCGGCGGTCTGGTTTTTCTATAGCCGCGGCTGGCTGTTCTACTACGGCGACGCCGAAGCGCACCTCAACATCGCGCGCCGCATTTTGGATTCGCAAACTCCGGGATACGACCAGATCGGCACCGCGTGGCTGCCGCTGCCGCACTGGCTGATGCTGCCCTTCGCCCGCTCCGACGCGTGGTGGCGAAGCGGCATTGCCGGGTCCATCTCCGCGGCGGCGTGTTTTGTGGCGGCCGGCGCGTTTCTTTTTGCGGCCGTGCGGCGGGCGTTCGCATCCGCGTCCGCCGCCGTGGCCGCCACGGCGCTATTCGCCCTGAATCCCAACCTTCTTTACATGCAGTCGACGGCCATGACCGAAGCGGTTTTCTTTGCGGCGGTCCTGGCGCTGCTGTACTTCACCATGCGGTTCCGCGAAACGCAAGGGTGGGGGATGGCCGCCGGCGCCGGCATGGCCGCCTTCGCCGGGACGCTGACGCGGTACGAAGGATGGTTTCTTATTCCCTTCGCCGCGCTGTACATGCTGTCGGCGGCCCGGCGGCGGCGCAAGGGCGTGGCTATGCTCTTCTGCGCTCTGGGCGCGCTGGGCCCGCTCTACTGGCTGGCGCACAACTGGTGGCTGTACGGAGATCCGCTGGAGTTCTATCGGGGTCCATATTCGGCGTGGGCCATCCAAGGCACCCAGCCCTACCCAGGCAAGGGCGATTGGCCAACGGCCTGGCTCTACTTTCGCACCGCGACCCAACTATGCGCCGGACCGGGCCTGGCGCTCATGGCGATTGCCGGGGCCGCGGCGTCGCTCGCCAGGCGCGTCTTCTGGCCGCTGGCACTGTTGGCGCTGCCGGGCGTGTTCTACATTTGGAGCATCCACTCCTCCGCCACGCCAATCTTCGTGCCCACATTATGGCCTCACTCGTACTACAACACCCGCTATGGACTGGCGGCGCTGCCCCTGCTGGCCGTGGCTTCCGCGGGACTGGTCGCGATCATGCCTTCGCGCATGCGCGCCATCACCGCGGCACTGGTAATCGCAGCCGGAACGGTTCACTGGATGGTCGAGCCGCAGCCCCGGAACTGGATCGTCTGGGAGGAATCGCGGGTCAATTCGGAGGCGCGCCGTGCCTGGACTCGCGAGGCTGCCGAGTACCTGGCGCCCCGCTACGTGCGCGGTTCCGGTATCATCACATCGTTCGGCGATTTGACCGGCATCTACCGCCAGATGGGAATCCCCTTACGCGAAACATTCACCGGGGACAACGGGCTGCCCTGGCTTGCTACGGTGAGGCGGCCCGAACTTTTCTTGTGGCAGGAGTGGGCCGTAGCGATGCATGGCGACGCCGTTGCGGCCGCTGCCGTTCGCGACGGCCGATACAGTTTGGAAAAGAGCATCATGGTGAAAGGCGCACCGGCGATCGAGATTTACCGGCGTACGGGAGGCAATCGTGGTTGAGGTGGAGGGCACTGGGAAATGAAGATTCCGTTCACCAAGGCGCACGGCGCCAAGAACGATTTTCTGCTGACCTGGAGAAGCGATGCGCCTCCGTCCGATCACGCCGGAATCGCCCGCGCCCTCTGCGACCGGCACACCGGCGTGGGCGCGGACGGCTGGTTGCTGGTGGAGCCGGACCCGGAAGTGGACGGCTCCATCGAGCTTTATAACTCCGATGGCAGCGTGGCCGGGATTTCCGGCAACGGCACGCGCTGCGCGGCGGCGTTCCTCATCCAGCATGGTTGCATCCAGGATAGCCGCGCATCCGCGCCGCTGCGGGTGCGCACAGGCGCGGGCGTCAAGACGCTGCGGTTACTCGAGCGCAGCGGATTGCGCTTCGCGTTCGAAATGAACATGGGCCGCCCGGAGATCGCCGCCGTGAGTTTCCAATTGCCGCTTTCCAACGGGCCGCGCGACGTGACGCTTATGTGGGTGGGAAACCCGCAGTGCGCCGTGCCGGTGGACGATTTCTATTTCGACTGGCGCGCCATGGGAGCGGAAATCGAGTCGCATCCGCTCTTTCCAGAGCGTACCAACGTCTCCTTTTTCAAGGCCGCGGACGAGCACATCGTCGAGGCGCGGTTTTATGAGCGCGGGGCGGGCGAGACCATGAGTTCGGGGACGGGGTCCATGGGCGTAGCCGCGGCGGCGGTGGCGCGCTGGCTGGTGACATCCCCCGTGCGCGTGCTCACGCCCGCCGGCCCGTTGGATCTGCGGATCGAAGAAGACATTTACCTCACAGGTCCCGCGGAGATCGTCGCGGAAGGCGAGTGCTTCGTGTAGTGCCGGTGGCGGAACGGCCGCCGCACTCTAGCGGAAAGCCCCAAGCAGGTAGGCTACCAGGAGAACCACCAATACGGTGCCTACCCCCGAGCCCATACCTCCGCCGTAACCCCAGCGGCTATGGCCGTAGTATCCGCCACCAAGCCCCAAAACCAGTAACAAAACGATAAGCAATAGCAACATTGTGAATCTCCTTTTCTATGGAACGTTAACTCGCTCACTCCGACGAAGTGGCCTTTTGATTCTTGACCTGCAGCTCGTTCACGACCTGCCAAACGTTGGGAATTGAAGACGCGACGCTTCCGGCCTGCCGGCGCGCGGATTGAGAGTCGACCTCGCCCGTCAGCGTGACGACGTGATTCTTGACGTCGTACTTTACACTCTCGTGAAGCTTGTTCTGGATGAGAGCGGCATCCAGGTTCTTGCCGATGCCTTCGTCCAGATCCGAATTCATGGCTTTGGCCGCACGTTCTGCGCCCCGCGGAATCAGTTCGATCTGGTTCGATACAACTTGTCCGCCCGCGATGGACGTTGCAATGGATTGCGCTTGTGCCTTGTCACCGTCAGCCGCGACGTGTCCGCCCAGGGTTACCACGCCCTTCTCGCGATCCTGACTTACGGAAACATCTTTGAGGCCAGCCTGATCGAGCGACGTGCGAATGCTGGCGGAAACGTCGGGTGATTTCATAGACGTCTGTGAGCATCCTGCAAGGATTCCGGCGGCCAGCAACGCCAGCGATGCGGCGCAAATACTGAGAGTCTTCAAGTTCAACATCCTTTCGTCTATCAAGCGTGGTATAAGCAGATTTGGGACCAAACCTGGTTTGGCGCTTCAGGTGCCTTCAAAGTACATCATGCGGATGAATTGGCTGTTCCTCGTGGTTTTGCCTTCGGGTTTGGCTGCGCAGGCCACCGTCGTTTGCGATCCCGCGCATCTGGTTGGGCCGTATGCGTTTCAGTTGACGGGCTCGACGGATATTGCCGGGACGCCGCAACCAACTGTCAGTCTGGGCCGGATCGCCTTCGATGGGCGCGGCAACCTGAGCGGGACCGCGTCCGCCACCTTCGACGGACTACTCCTCGGCAACCCGGTGACGGGGAGCTACGAGGCGAAATCGGATTGTTCGGTGATCTGGAAACTGCAGGACGATTCCGGCGCCTTCCAGAATTTCAGCGGAACGGTTTCGGCCGATGGAACTCGCGTGCAGTTCACACAGACCGACCCAGGCGGCGCCCAGCGGGGGATGATGCAGAACACATCCGACACCTGCTCGGCGGCGGATCTCCTGAAGAAATATGACTTTACGGTCTCCGGCAGCATCATGCCGATGCAGGCCGGCGAAGTTGCGCACACGTTGTCCGCCAAGGGGACGCTGGATATAGCCGAGAACGGCAGCTTCGAGGTAGACAGCGACTGCTCGGTACGGTTCGAATGGATACTCCCGGCTGAGGACGAGCAGGACGCCGAACCTTCGCTAATGGCCATGCGTGGATTTCTGGTCAACGGCGGCAAGGAAATCCTCGCCTTCCAGACTGACCCTGGCGCCATGGTGGCCGCGCGGTTCACTTCCGGCGGGAAGTGAAGATGCAAGCTTGGTCACAGAAAGTGCATTTTTTGCTTGTGATGTTCGCGATATAAGGAGAATCTCAATGCCATACATTACTGTCGGGAAGGAAAACTCCGGCAACATCGATCTCTACTATGAGGACCACGGCTCGGGTGAGCCGGTTGTCCTGATCCACGGATATCCGCTGAGCGGTGCTTCCTGGGAGAAACAGACCCCCGTGCTTCTGGCCGCGGGTCACCGTGTTATCGCCTATGACCGGAGAGGATTCGGCAAGTCCAGCCAGCCGACCGTCGGCTACAACTACGACACCTTCGCCGAAGACCTGCACAAGCTCGTGACGCGGCTTGAACTACGGGACTTCGCGCTGGCAGGTTTCTCCATGGGTGGCGGCGAAGTGGCACGCTACTTCGGGAAGTACGGATCGAAGGGCGTGAGCAAAGCGGTATTCATCTCGTCGGTCCCGCCCTTCCTTCTGAAAACGCCGGACAACCCGGAGGGCGTGGACGGCAGTGTATTCGACGGAATCGAAAAAGCCGTCGCGGCGGACCGTTACGCGTTCTTCACCGAGTTCTTCAAGAATTTCTACAACACGGATCTCCTGCTGGGGAGGCGCGTCAGCGAACAGACCGTTCAGTCCAACTGGAACGTCGCAGCCGGCGCCTCCGCCACGGCCAGTCTCGCCTGCGTGCCGACATGGCATGAGGACTTCCGCAAGGACCTGACCCGCGTCGACGTGCCCACGCTGGTGATTCATGGGGATGCGGACCGGATTCTACCTATCGGCGCCTCGGGACTCCGGACCGTTAAACTGATCGCGGGGGCCCGCTTACTGGTGGTGAAGGACGGGCCGCACTGCATCACCTGGACCCACGCGGATGAGGTGAATCGCGAGCTGATGAACTTCCTTGGGGAGGGGATCGGGAAAGCTACGCCCTCCTGAGGAAGTGCACCACCAAAGAAATCACCGCGACTATTAGCAGAAGGTGGATGAGCCCGCCGGCAACGTGGAACGCCAAAAATCCCAGCAACCACATTACAAGCAAAATAACAAACAGCGTTAGAAACATTGAAATCTCCCTTGTACGGTCAAGGCTTCCGCTCGCCACAGCGTGATCGGCATTTGGCGGCTGAATCGAAACTCCTGGAGCACGAGTCATGCCAATGTCATTTTCTGTTGAGCCGATTCGCTGGCGGATGGCTGGCCCGTGGACCTATCCGCGGCCTTACGGCGGAAATGTGGGAGAATACCAACTTGATGCCTGAAGCACAGCTTGAAACGCCTACCACCGCCGAAATCCTGGAAGAAAAGATCCGTACCCGCGCGGCGCGCGTGGGAGTCGTGGGACTGGGATACGTGGGCCTGCCGCTGGCGGTCGAGTTCGCCAAGGCTGGATTCGCCGTTACCGGGATCGACATCAGCCAGGAGAAGGCCAGGCGCGTGAACGCCGGAGACTCGTACGTCGGCGACGTTCCCAGCGCAACGCTCGGCCCTCTGGTGGAATCCGGAAAGCTTCGGGCGACCGCCGATTTTTCGGCTGTGCTCGAGCTGGACACCATCAACATCTGCGTACCCACACCGCTGCGCAAGACCAAAGACCCGGATATGAGCTATATCGTCTCCGCTTGCCAGGAAATCGCCAGGCACTTCCATGCGGGGATGCTCATTATTCTGGAATCCACCACCTACCCCGGAACCACGGATGAGCTGGTGCTCCCCATGCTGTCGAAATCGGGTTTGGAAGTGGGCCGCGATTTCTTCCTGTGCTTCTCCCCTGAGCGCGTGGACCCAGGCAATCCGAAATTCCAGACGGCCAACATTCCCAAAGTGGTGGGGGGCTCGACGCCGGCGTGTACCGGGATGGGCCGGTTGTTCTACTCGCAGGCGCTCGAGCGCGTGGTGCCGGTGAGCTCCACGCAGGTCGCCGAGATGGTCAAGCTGCTGGAGAACACCTTCCGCATGATCAACATCGGGCTGGTGAACGAGATGGCGCTGATGTGCGACCGCATGGGGATCGACGTGTGGGAAGTGATCGACGCCGCGGCCACCAAGCCGTTCGGCTTCATGCCCTTCTACCCGGGCCCGGGGCTGGGCGGGCACTGCATCCCCATTGATCCGTTTTATCTTTCGTGGAAGACCAGGCAGGCCGGGATCGAGGCGCGCTTCATCGAATTGGCGGGATATATCAACGGCCAGATGCCCCACTTTGTGGCCGACACGGTGCAGAACGCGCTGAACGACGCGGGCCAGCCGGTAAAGGGATCGCACATCCACGTCATGGGCGTGGCGTACAAGCGGGACATCGACGACATGCGCGAATCGCCGGCGCTCGACGTCATGCTGCTGCTGAAGCGGCGCGGGGCGGTTCTGACTTACAGCGACCCCCACGTCCCCGCCATTCGCGTCGACGGCCTGGAGATCGAATCCGCCCCCGAAGAATCAGCCGCCGCCGCCGATTGCGTGGTGATCGTCACCGACCACTCGGCCTTCGATTACCAGGCCCTGGTGGACCGCGCGCGCCTGGTGGTGGACACGCGTAATGCGCTAAAGGGCTTCAGTTCAGACAGGATCGTCCGGCTTTGACGGTCGGCTAGCCCTGTTCTAGCCCGAACGATACAAGCGATTGTAGTTGACAAACGGGACCATTCCGCTCAAGCTATAGGGAGGCGAGGTGTCTATGAAGCCGGTATGGATAGCGGGGTTCGTGGCGGTAATCCTCGCGTTAAGCGCGATTCCGGCGCTGGCGCAACCTGTGATCTCGGCCAAGTCGGGCCTGATCTCCTACGTTGAAGGCAAGGTGTACCTCAACGACCAGATTGTGGAGCCGTCTCCCACACACTTCCCCAATGTGGAAGAGAACGCGCTGGTGCGCACGGCTGAAGGACGCGCCGAGGTCCTGCTGACCCCGGGTGTGGTTCTGCGCCTGGGCGAGAACAGCTCTTTCAAAATGCTCACCAACCGCCTCATCGATACGCGGATCGAGCTGCTTACAGGCTCGGCCGTGGTGGAAGCCGATGAGATCGCCAAAGACACCAACGTGACGCTGGTTTGCAAAGACGGCACTGTGGTGCTTGGCAAGAAGGGTTTGTACCGCTTCGACACGGCGCCCGCCCGGCTCAAGGTTTTCGAGGGCCTCGCCTCCGCGCAGGTTTCCGGCGAGAATATCGAGGTAGCCGGTGGTAAGATGTTGGGCCTTGGCGGCACGATCGCATCGGTTGAGAAGTTCGATAAAGAAGATACGGATAGCCTGGACAACTGGAGCCAACGGCGCGGCGAGATGGTGGCCATGGCCAACATCTCGGCGGCCAAACAGGTGCACGATTCGGGCTGTGCAGGTTACTCGTATGGCACGTCGTTTGTCACGCCGTTTGCCGCTGCCACGCCGGTTTCCACTTCGCAATCGTGCGTGTTAAACCCGTGTGCTCCCTCCTGGCGTTACAACCAGTGGTACGGGATGATGACGTATATCCCATGCGGCGCCATGGCGTGGAGCCCTTATGGATATCAGTTTTGGACGCCGCAGACCGTGATCCAAGCCTATAATGCGCCTTCCTTGATTCGCACTCGTGGCTCTGTAACTGGTGGGCTAGCGTCCCGGACCCTGGCTTCTACATCGATGGCTGCCGCCCGGTCGGCTTCGTCGGGCACATCCGTGAGGAGCGGGTCAACCGTAGGGACTTCCTCAGGCTCCTCGGTGGGACACGGATCGAGCGCGCGCGGCGGTGGCGGCGGACACGCGCGCTAACCGGCCTGCCGGACCGGCCGGTAACGACGGCTCGCGCGCACCCCAATTAGCTCTGCAACCTCGCCCAGCAGGTTCGGTAAGTTCTCGGTATAGATGGAGATCTGATGCTTCGCTCGCCCGGGGCGGCGTTTCTGGCTAGGTTCGTAAGATGTCACCAGGGCAGTGGCGGGCCGGTACTCTTTGACGCGCGCGTAAGCCAGGACATTGCGGCCGGCCGGACGCGACCCGAACTCCGCATCGCTCAGGACCAATGCATATCGCCCTTCATCCAGCTTGCTGATGGCTTCCGCCGGCGTGGCTGCTACATCCACGGAGTAGCCACCGGCTTGCAATATGGTCCGAAGGGCTAAGCGGGGTGCAAGTTCGCCATGCACCAGAAGCACGCGGGCCAAATCCAAGGCCCGGCTGGTTCCACTGTTACCAAGCGAACTGAGGTTCGTGGGCATTCTCTCCAAGAATTACTTTAACCGATAAAGTCATTTTTTCGACCAGCAAATTTTGGTCCTTTTTACTTAGACACCAGTTTTTCCGATACTTAGCGGCTTCAAGTACTAATAGTACTGGAGTCCCAAGGTTTACACTGCGAACATGGCATCCTCCTTAAATGGTGTACGCGAAGGCGCTTTGGTTACACTCAATCCGGATGCGGCGGCGGCACCAGGATGGCGCGAGCCGGCACACAATCGGCGGCGTACTGTGCCATTTGCGGGGCCTCGAGTTGCGCCACCGCCGGCCGCCACTTGCGCACGGTTTGGTGCAAGGCGGATCGGAACGCGGAAGAGGCGGAATCCTCAAGCACCAGGACCACCTCGACCGAGGCCGCCAGAATCTCCGGCGGGGGCGTGGCCAGCCGTTTGGTGAAGGCGACCAGGACCGAATCAAAACCGGCTGATAGAGGAGCCGCCAGATACGAGCTGACTATCAGTGCGCGCGGGCGGTCTGAAACGACCTGCCCGGGGAAGACCGCCACGGCGCCGCTGGTGAGTGCCAGAATCAGCTCCTCGGAGTACTCCGGCACCCCCGGCGACCCTCCCCCAAGTGCCATCCGCGCGGCTGTTCTGAGCAGAGCGGGCTGAACCCTCATCCGTAGTCTTCGGGTTGCCTGCCGCCACAGCTTGCGGAACAGCTTGGGACTCACCACTGCGCGGACCAGGAACCTCAGGTAATTGACTTCCAGGATTTCCTCGAGCTGCGCAGGCGTGTAATACCGCGAGGTGGTCGCCCGATGGCGGTGCTCGACCACCGCGCCCGCCACGTACACGGTGGGCCATCCGCGCTGCCAGGCGCGGTAGCCGAGATCGAGGTCTTCCACGTAGGCCGGCTCGTATGCCTGATCCACTCCGCCCAGCGCGCGCAACCTGGCGGCGTCGTAGAGCGAGCAGCCGCCGCTGCCGTAGAGCACGTAGCTCAGGTCCTCGCCCGGAAGCGGCTCGTCGCAGCGAATGGGGAAGTCGTCGGGATGGGATTGCGCCATTACCGCCTTGCCGGTCTCCTCGCGGCGAACGCCCTCGGGGAAGCGGATCTGCGCGGTGGCGCAGAAGAGGTCGGGCGCCTGCTGGAAGGCGCGGACCAGCGCCCCGAAAAAGCCCGGCTCCAGCAGCATGTCGTTGTTCAGCAGGCAGACGTGTGAGTACCGCGCGCGCGCGATGCCGCGGTTCACGGCGCGCGCGAAGGAAAGGGGCGGATGGGACAGCTCCACGTGCACCTGCGGCCAGGCGGCGCGGAGCCACTGAGCGGTGCCATCGTCGGAGCCGTTATCGGCCACGATGATTTCCGCCGTGAACGATTCCAGTTCCCGCGCGATGCCGGGCAGTTGCGCTTCCAACAGGGACTTTCCGTTGCGGGATGGAATGATGACGGAGATGCCGGTTTCTACGGCGCGCGGCTCGCCGGCCGGGGACCCCGGTCGCGGGCCGTTCCGGCTACGCCACCGGGGACGCAAGGCCCCGGCCACGCGCGCGGCCGCGTACCACAAGGCGAGCTGGATTCCCAGTTTCAAGTCAGATCAGCAGATGCCGCCAGACTCGCGCTTTACCCGTGCGGCACTGGTCCCAAAGTTCCAGCGCCTGGAGCGCGAAGGCCGAGGACACCGGGTTCAAGTACGGCAGCCAGGCTCCGGCTTGACGTCCGAAATAAAAACCGCCGCCGGTGGACGGATCGGAACCGGCGGCCTGGAATTCCGCCAGTCTTTCCGCCTCGATTTGCGCGGCGGCACGATCCAGCGGCAGGACGCCGGCCCCATCGGCATAGAGGCGCATGCGCAGCAACTGGGCGTAGACGTCGGAGCGCTCGAATTCCGGCGCAATCTCGCGAAGGTGATGCGCAACGGCGCGGATGCCGTCGCGGATGGCCGCTGCGCCACTCGGTTCATCGGCATGCGGCAGCAGGCCTTCCAGGAAATAGAGAAAAGCGTGCAGGCGGTCCATGACCTTGGGGCGCTCCGGATGGCCGGGCAGGAAACCGCCGCAGGCGACCAGGGAATACTCCAGCATGCGCTCATAGGGTTCGCGGAATTGCGCATCGCCGGTGGCTTCGAGCAGGTCCCACCAGGCCATGGCGGCCTTGAGCTGATAGCATCCCGGATTCCGCGACCAGCGCCCGGGGTCGCGTTCTAGCGGACGCTTGCCGGGAAGCGACAGGACGGGGTGAAAACTGCCGTTCGCGGAGGCGAAATCGCGGACCATGGATTGGCCCAGCGCGGCCGCCACGTCCAGGAACTCCGCCTCGGCGGTGGCGCGCCAGGCCGAGAGCAGGCCGCGAACCACGATGCCGCAATCGAAGAAATAGGCGAGAGCGGGCGGACCGGTTTCGAACGGGATGGTTCGGGATGCGGGGTCCCATGCCGTGCGGGTCAGAAAACGTGCCGCGGAAACGGCGCGGTCGAGATACCGTTCATCCTCCGTAACGGCGTACAGATAGACGAAAGTGCTGGCCGCGTAACCGGTGATTTCGGTCGAGACCGGATGGTTGCGCGCCAGGTCCGTGCGGTAATAGCGGGCTACGCCGCCGTTCGGTTGCTGAATGCCGGAGCGCAGAAACCACTCTCCGGCGCGGGACAAATGCGAGGACAACTTGCCAGTTTAACAGAGAGACCCGCCCCGAAGAACCAGCCAGACCGATCCGTAGGCCAGCGCCGTGCCGATAGCCGCGCCGGCCAGCACGTCGCTGAGGAAATGCATACCCAGCAGAATGCGCGAGGCCGCGACGCTGAGAGCGCAAAAGAGCAGGCCGATCAGCAGATCCGGATAGAAAAGGCTGAGCGACACGGCCACCGCGAAAGCCGTGATGGTATGGCCCGATGGAAACGAAAACTGATCGGGCGGCAGCAGGGTGGCCCAGCAATGGGGTTCCAACGCACAGGGGCGCTTGCGGCCGGTTGCCTTTTTCAAGCGGAGGAAGGCCGCGATTCCCACTCCCGCCGCCAGCGCCGCAGCGCCAATCGCCGGGAATCGCTGATCGCCGCCCAGCAGCAGGATCACCAGGCCCATGGCGTACCACAGCCATCCATCGCCGCCGCGCGTGGCGCACAGCATCCAGACGCGAATCCAGCGCGGCGCATACCACCGGTTGACGCGCCGCATCAGGGTATGGTCGCGGTGAGAAATAAAGGTCAGCGTGGCGTTGGAAAGTGTCATGCCGCCAGTCCGCATACCTCAACATGTAGCGCGGGGACGGCTACAGTTCGGTGACATCCGTGAAAAACGTACGTTAATCGATGTGTTTTTTGCCACGAGACTTGTGCCGCGTGGCACAATCGGACTAATGAAGAAGCTCGATTGCGTCTTTTTGGTTTGCTGCACAAGAACACGGCTAGACGCAACGAAGCCGTCTGAACCATGCCTCCGGTGCAAACCGGACCAAGGGACCACCAGACGCCCGCAACGCCCCATCCCAAAAGATTCGCCCGTTTTCTCCCACCACGCCCGTGTATTTGCGACTGAACTCTGCTAAACTCCCATTGCACGGTCAACCCCGAAACCGACATCCGGTTTGCGGCTGAATAGAGGTTGCTCACAAATGAAACGCACCATCGTTAGACTCCTAAACTTGTTCCTGCTGTTGGGAGCACTTCCATGTATGGCTCAGCAACCACTGATCCTTGACGTAAGCACCGTAGTCGTTGGCGCAGAAAGGCTTGAAACTCTCTATGCCTTTACGATGGGGAAATGGTCGGATGCTGGTGACAACGTGGGGTTGAATTCAACTGAAATCCATTGTTACAAAAGCTTCGGTTTTTGCGAAGCTGCCGATGCGTCAACTTCCTTCGGATTGGCTTCGGTAAACCTGACCAGTTTCGACATTCTCCGGTGGGACACGAGCGAAATGATTGCGGTAAATAGCTCGCCGATTTGTTTGGTGAATACTTTGCGGTTTGATTTCGCCGCCAAGAAGGTGAGTCTTAGCTCTGCATCAAAAGGCGAAACACGGGACAAGGTTTGCAGAGACCTAACGCCTTCCATGACGGCGACGACATTTCTGACCGGAGGTAGTGGCGAAACTGGACAGAAGAAAAAGTAGGGAAGGCGGACCCGCCCTGCACAGGTGCGCCTCTGGTGCGATCCGGGCGGCGATGGTAATCTTATCAATGGGTATGACACCAGGAAACTATTGCGAGAACGTCGTATGCGACCTGCACCTAACGGACATGCGGTCTGTGCAGGTTCGGCACGGTATGCGGGTGGTGACGAAGGTTCTGGATGGTTTTGCCTGTACCGTGAAAGGCTGCACCCGATTTTTTGGAACTGAAGGGTACAGCGATCTGACGGCAGACAGCGAGTTCACCGACATTCGTGCGGAGCCATCTTGCTCAAACCAGCACGAAGCGAAGCCGATGTACATCCAACGCAGGTCGGATTGCCTACTGTGGGTTTGTCCAGTTTGCAACGCTGTAGCACCATTTTTGCGGTAGCCTTGGGCTACTCGGAACCGGGCACGGACGGCGGCGCTCATCCTCCGGCGGGCCGGTGATGATCTCGGCGGTGAGCTTTTGTGAGGGCGTCTGAGGCTTAGTGCTCCGCATACTCCGGGATGAATTTGCCGAGATCGTCCTAGATTTCAGGGTGAAGGCGGGTTTGCCGGGGCCAACGTACCAGGGTGGGGATTGTCCAGAGCCGCCGAAATCCAAGTCTGGCAAGCTAAGGAAGATTGTTGATAATACGCCAATCCGGATTTTGAATCCAGACGGTACCATGCGGAAGAAGCTCGACTTCATCTTTTTCGACGCCGGCGGCGGACATCGCGCGGCGGCCAACGCCCTCGAACAGGTGATGGAGCGCCAGCAGCGGCCCTTCGAGATCCGCATGGTGAATTTGCAGGAGCTGCTCGATTCGCTCGACATCTTCCGCAAAGTCACCGGCTTGCGGCTCGAGGACGTTTACAACCTCATGCTGAAGAAGGGCTGGACGCTCGGGGCCGGGCAGCTCACGGCCGGCATGCACTTGTTGATCGGCATATTTCACGGGCCGCAGGTGCGGATGCTCGAACAGTTCTGGCGGGAAAGCCGGCCGGACATGGTGGTGTCGCTGGTTCCCAATTTCAACCGCGCGCTGGGTGAAAGCCTGAAGCGCGCGTTGCCCGGTGTGCCTCTGGTGACCATCCTTACCGATCTGGCGGATTACCCGCCGCACTTCTGGATGGAGCGGCAGGATCAGCATTTCATCTGCGGGTCGGACCGGGCCGTGGAACAGGCGCTCGCCATGGGCCATCCGGCAACCAAGGTGCATCGCGTTTCGGGCATGATCCTGAACCCGCGGTTCTACGAGATGGAGCCGGGCCCAGAGGGCACCCCGGCCGGTGAGCGTGCAGAGGCGCGCGCCAGTTTGGGATTTGATCCGGAGCTGCCAGTGGGGCTGGTCCTGTTCGGCGGCCAGGGCGCGGCGGTAATGCTGGAGATCGCCCGGAACTTACCGGACCGGCAGCTTGTGTTGATTTGCGGCCACAACCGGAAGCTGGCGTCGCGGCTGAGTGCGCTTCCACGCCAGGCGCCGGTTTTCATCGAAGGCTTCACCAAGGAAGTGCCGCGCTACATGCAGCTCGCGGATTACTTCATCGGCAAGCCGGGGCCGGGCAGCATCAGCGAGGCGGTGGCCATGCGGCTGCCGCTCATTGTGGCGAGCAACGCCTGGACGCTTCCGCAGGAACGCTACAACGCCGAGTGGGTTCGCGAACAGGGCGTGGGCGTGGTGTTGCCGAACTTCCGGCGGATTGCGCGTGCAGTGGACGAACTGCTCGAACCCGCCGCTTATGCGCGCTTCCGCGCCGCCACGGAACGGCTTCACAACCGCGCGGTGTTTGAGATCCCCGACATTCTGGAGAGCATTCTCAAAGAGCAGAAGGGTTCGCTGTAGCACGAGCCATTCGGCCGCTTGCCTACCACTCCACGCGTTTCCGGCGACGGCGTTTCCTGCGCTTCGCATGGCGGGAAGGGCACCCGGCCCGAACGCACGCGACTAAGATCAGCCCGGAAACGAGCGAGATCGCGAGGCCGGAGCCAAAGTGGTTCGAACGGAAGTCAAGATCGACCTCATTGTCTCCCGCGGGCACTATCACGCCCATCAACGCGTGATCCACGCGCACGATCGGCAGCGGCTTGTCCTCCACGTTGGCGCGCCACCCCGGGTACCATGCGGCGCTGAGTTTCAGGAGGCTCGGCGAAACTGCGTGATAGTGGATGCGGTACCACTGCTCGCCATAGGCAACCACCAGAGCCGCGGCATCCGGATCCTGCCGGATGGGCGGGTGCGGCCACTGCACTACGGACTTGAGCGCGGGGTCGAGCGTTTCCAAAGCCTGGCGGGACTCCTCCAGGCTCCTCACGTCGTCTACGGCCTTCGGAAAGTAGGCGCGCGGCAGCACGGCAGGATTCTCGTCGATACTGCCGGTGGCAACGTTCAGGTACCGGCTGACATTCAAACCGTCGCGCAGCTTAGGATTGCGCTCGCTGGCGTCGAGGTAGTCCTTATACGGGCCGGGATTGAGAAACGGACCGTAGGTGACCTCGAAGCTCAAGTCCAGCGGATGAAGCGTCGGACCCATGAGGGCGCGGCCGCCCGGGGCGTAGAAGCGAGTGAGCGGGGGCTGGTTCAAGGCCACACGGAGGCGGCCGGCCTCTTCGCTCGACCCGTAGAGTTCATCAAAGCCGGCGTGGGCGTAAGCCAGCGGGTTTTTGAGCGAGTTCCAATACCAGACATCCACGAAGAGAAGGCCGGCCACCACCAGTGGCAGGTAAGCAATGCGCCAGCGCGCAAAGATCCAATCGCCACCCGCCGCTGCCAGCACCGCAAGCCCCAGCGCGACCACGAACCAGCCCTCGACCGGCGCACGGAGTTTGTGCAAGCTGGGGACCAGTGATCCCAGGTAGTAAAGACCGCCGGTGGGTCCGAGCATGTACCACACAGGTGGCACGATGAGAAGCAACCCCGTCAGCCGCATTCCGGACTTGACAACGCCGACCGCGGCCAAAGGCAGAACCAACAGGCCGGCGTAGAAGTAATACCGCGCCATATCCGATGTGTTGAAGCCGCCTGAAATGGCGCCATGCCAATCCGGGGCGACCAGCGTCATGAGGGACGCCGGATGCAGTACTCCCTCGATAATTGTGGAAGATCCCGCCGCGCGCGTGGAGTGAGCGGCGAGTTCTAGGAATGGCAACAACTGAATAGCCGCGCAAGCCAGCGCGCCCGCCAGCATGAAGACGGCGATCGCCACCGTGCGCAGCCAGCGCTGCCGTTCGCGCCAGCAGTCGGCGAAGGCGTACAGGCCCAGTCCCACGAAGCTCCATACCGCGGCTGCTCCCGACCCGGCGAGGATCAGGGCGGCGCCCACCAGACCGCCCAAAGCCGTGTAGCGGACGGCGGCGATATCGACCGCCCGCCGGTAGGACCACAGCAGCCATGGGAACATCGCCGCCCCCGCAAACAGGCTCACGTCCGAGGCGTGGCCCGCGAAAAAGCCGGAAAGCCCGTAGGCGAACGCGCCCAGAATCGCGGCCGTACGGTTCTGCAAGTGCCCCGAAATCAGGAGATAGGCGCCCAAGCAGGCGAGAAATGCATTGAAAGCCAACTCCACTTGAATGGTTCGGGGAGTGATACCAACCAGAAAGAAAGGCCAGTTAGGCGGGTACCACGCGCCCACCTTCGGATTGGCGAGGATCGGATAGCCGGACAAAACATAGGGAGTCCAGAACGGAAATCTGCGGGGCGAAATCCGATCGGAGAGATACCGCTGCATCGGGTAGTGCACGTCGGCGGCCTCCCCTTGGATGCTCGCCGATGACGACGTCATCGACACCCAGTAGAAAACCATCACGCACGCCGCGATCGCCGCCGGCACCGCCAGGCGATGAATTCCGCGCGAAGCCGCGGCTCCCGGCACTGGCGCAGCCGACCCCATTCACTTTCCTCTCCCTCGGAGTAACGATGGTAGCATGCGCGGTCCGGCACCGAAGTGACAATCCGCTACCTCATGGGTAGCCGTGCGCCTATCAAGCGATGGCGCGAGATTGCAGCGCGACTAATAGTTCGTACGCGCGGGCCGTCCAGCTTTCCCGGCGTGCGATTTCCATTCTCCGCTTCATTGTAGCGTTCGACCTCGGGAAGGCGGGTGCTCACCACAGGCAGGCCGCGACTGAAGTACTCGTAGAGTTTGATAGGGTCCAGAGCGAGCCGGCGTACCCTACGACCCGGTCCGTGTCTCGAGCCCGCGCGGCGGGACTGGTGAAATGGGACTGGTTCACGGCGTTTCTGAGCAGCACGGACTTAGCGCGGGCGGACGGGCGCGCGGCGAGCGTTCTGTCCATGAGGAGTTGCGCCGAGAAGGCAATCAGATCCGCACTTTCGAAAAGGGCGTGTTCGCGCGCGACGATGTCGCGGCCCAGGTGCGGGTTGAGGTACAAGCAGGGGTGGCCGAGAGCAGCAAACGCCCTGGCAAGTTGGGGGGAGCGCTGGATGCGGGTATGCCAGTCCACCATGGGCAGAAACAGTACTGCAGGACGATCAGCCGGGGCCGTCAAGACCGGATGGAGCGCATCCGCGATGGCCTCCTCCGGGGTGAAGGCGGGAAGACGCCAGCAATCGGTGAAATAACCCGGACGCAGGTTCGGAAAAACTCGGTAATAACACCAGCGCAAATACGGGCGAATCAGTTCCTGGCTTTGAAGTGCTAGGAGCTTCAAGTCCACAATTGAGACTAACTTCCTGGCAGACCTGTTACAAATAGCGCCGCGACGGCAAGTGAGACGCGAACGTCGACGGCCATTGAGTTACAATGTGAGAGATGTGCCGTTTTTTGATCAGCATCGTGGTCCTCTCTACCGCCGCGGCCGCGCCCGTGCCGACCCCCGCCGTGTTCAAAATGCTGAACCTGTTCCAATCCCTGGAGACCTCCCAGTATCATAACGCGCAGCGCATCAGTTTTTCCTTTACCGAGTCGGAACTTAATGAGTACCTGTCTTACGCGTTGCAGACCGTTCCGAGACCCGGGATTCGATCAGTCACCGTGAAGGTGTTCGCCTATAACTACATTTCCACTTTCACCTCAGTGGACTTCGATGCCATTGAGCGTTGGAAGCCAGGAACTGTCCCGGTGCTCCTTCGGCCGGCGCTGAGCGGTATGAAGGCGATTTGGCTTGACTTTCGCTTCCAGGTGAACAATGGCTTCGTTAGGTTCTCCGTGGAGAAGGCCTATTTTCAGGGGATTAGCTTGCCCTCATTCTTTGTCGAAAAGACGATCCAGATCGTGGCTGCGCACCAGCCCGAGAATTACGACACCAGCAGGCCTTTGCCCCTGCCTTTCGGACTCCAGCAAGTCTCCACAAAGGAGCACGTGGTGACCGGTGAGAATTGATGTGCGCCGCTGTCCCGGCAGCAGCCGAGCGCCAGCATGGCCCGGGACCTCGTACAGGCGACCGGCGTGCTCGGCCTCGAAGCCGACCATGGCGATTCACCCGGCGATGGTCTTGACGATGTTGTCGGGGATTCTGGCGAGCCTTGCCTGACGAAGGTCGCCGAAGGTCAATGCGAGATTAGTGAGTAGCTCACGCACCTCCGAAATGAACAGAGGTTGTGTTTCAAACTCCTGTTCGAGGCTGCGCGCCTGCTTACAGATCTCGCTAAACCCGAGCAAGCCCGCGCTGCCCACCCACTGGTGCATCAGCCCGGCCGCATTATGAGCGTCGAAGCGATTGGTGAGCGCATCGAGCAACTGGCGGCAGCGTTCCTCCCCTTCGTCCACGAACTGGCATCGAAGCCCTTCGATCTCCGGTTTGGAGGCGCCCAAACCGGGCGGCGACTGGGGATTTGAGGGGGCGCTTTCAGCAATGGGGGATCTCCGCTGGTTCATCAGCGTCCGGATCTGCGAGGGCAGTTTGTTGATATCGATCGGCTTGGTAATATAGCCGTCGCAGCCGGCGGCACGCGCCTCCACCTCGTCTCCCGCCAGGGCCCGGGCGGTCAGCGCGATGATCGTAATATCTCTCGTCCGTGGATTCGCCTTGATCCTTCGAATCATCTCCAGCCCGTCGATCCCCGGTAGCTGCACATCCGTCAGGATCAGCTTGGGCCGAAACTCGTCCAACGCGCTTAGAGCTTCTTCGGCGCTTTCCGCCGTTCGGACGTCATAGCCTTCGCGCGCCAGCACTAGCCGCGTGAGCTTAAGTCCAACCGGCGCATCATCAACTATGAGAACCGGATCTCCAGGCATGCTATCTCGATCCTAGCTGGTGGCGCCGGCCATTTCGCGCTGCTTAAGGATACTATCCGCATTTTGGCGCAGGTTAGCATGACGGGCCCATCGTAGGTTATGGGAGCAGCCTTGTCTTGATGCCGTTCACGTTTATGAGCACTCACTCGGCGACATCGGCAAGATCCCCGAGCACCGCTTTCCGCTGCCCGACCAACCTCCGGACCCAGAAAATCGTCTGGGGCGGTCACCTCTGAAACCCCGGTTGTCCAGCAAGAAAAGTCGAAACTGGCCCCGCAAACGCCGATATGGGTCCTGAGGACCGGACTTTCGGACCGTCCCTGAGACGGTGCGCCGACTCCCGCAGGGAGCGTTGCCAATGATCTCAATTCGCAGGCAGATCCTAGAGGCCGATCATTTTGCGCCCCGCTTCGAAGCCCTGTGCAACGCCCACCTGGCGTTGACAGCCGTTCTGCCCCAAGCCGCCCTGCCAGCGAATCCCGAACTCGCCACTCACTGCAAGGAAACCCTCGATCAGGCCGCCGTCACCGTCAATTTCGAGACCTCACCCGAGGATCTCAACCAAGCCGGCAGGGTCGCTGTCACGCAGCTCAACGCCATCTGCCGTTCCAATACCGAGGCCATCGAGCAGCGCGATGCGGCTCTCAAAGAGGTTGTCGGCACCGTCGCTGAGGTCATCAACGGATTCAAGGGCCACGGCGAACGGCACAACTGCAAAATGGAGAAAATCGCCGTTGAGTTCGAATCCCTGTCTCGTCTCGAGGATGTCAACGAGATCCGCCGCCGTCTCTACGAAGACGTCGGCAGGCTCAAGGAATCGGTGCAGGAGATGCGCCGGGAAAGCGAGGAGTCGGTCCACCATTTCGAGTCGCTGATCGTATCGTTCCAGCAGCGGCTCTATACGGCTCACAAGGAGTCCCGGTACGATAGCCTCACCGGCTTGGGCGACCGCCGCGACGCCGAGCAGGAGCTGCGCCAGATCGCGCAGCGCCCCTCTCCCGTTTGCGTCCTGCTGTTCGATATCGAGGGCTTCCGGGAGATCAACCGCGCCAACGGCACCCCGTTTGGCGATAAGCTCCTCCAGGCTCTTGCCCATACGCTGAGCGACTATTTTCCCGAGAAAAACTCACTCTTCCGCTGGGGCGCCGACGAGTTTCTCGTCATAGCCGAAGGCCGCCTGCCCGTCCGCTTGGAAGGCGCCCGATTGATCTGCCGGAGGTTCGCCAGCAACACCCAGTACCGCACGGATAGCGGCGCCAAGCGCGTCACGGCCAATGTGGCGTCGGGTGGCGCCGAATACCACCGCGGAGACTCCGTAGACGGTCTGTACCGCCGTGCCCGCGAGAGCCTCGAGCAGAGCAGAGGAGGCTAGGTGGTAGTGTTGCCGCGCGATCTGGAACGAAGGCTCTCGGACCTGATCGCTTTCCAGTGCGTGCTGGTTGCCCTGCGCGGAGCCGGCCGGGACGCAACCGAAGAGATGCTATGGCAGACCTTCTTGTGTGCCCTCATCCAACAGTACGGGTTCGCCCGGGCCTGGTATGGGAAGCGCGCCGCCAAAGGCCTCCAGCCGGTCGTCACCGTCCCCTTAAGCGTACCGGGGGTGGAGGATCTGCCCGCCGACATCCCCGAAGACTCACCCCTCCTGTGCGCCACAGACCTGGCGCTGCCGGTCTCCGTGGAGGGCTGCGCGGAGGGCATGGTGGTGGTTTTCGGGGGGGGAGAGCCCGAGCCGGACCGCACTAGCCAGATCGGCATCCTGACTGGCGAGGTTGCCGCCATGCTGGCGGAGCGCCGCGCGCGCGTTCGCCGTGACGCGGAACTGGCCGCCGCGCAGCAGCGGCTCATCAGACTCTCGCACGAAGCGGGCATGGCCGAGATTGCCAGCGAAGTCCTCCACAACGTCGGCAATGTATTGAACAGCGTCAATGTTTCCACCTCGCTGGTCGCCGACAAGATCCGCGAGTCGCGGGTGGATAACCTCGTTGCTCTCATCCATATGCTGGAACAGCACAACGGCGACCTCCCGGAGTTCCTGGCCAACGACCCCAAGGGCCAGCGCGTGCTCCCCTATCTGGCAAAACTTGGCGACCATTTCCAGTCGGAGCGCGACGGTCTGTTGAAGGAGTTGGAATTGCTCTCCTCTCACGTCGGCCACATCAAGCAGATTGTAGCTACTCAACAGAACTATGCAAAGGCCTCCGGCCCGGCCGAAAACATCAGTCTGTCCGGGGTGGTGGACGACGCCCTTCGAATCCCGAGGCGGGATTGGTCCGTCACGAAATCAAGTTAGAGCGGGAGTTCGATATCCTGGCAGGTGGCCGTATGGCGTTACAGGCTCAGCTCGATACTGTTGACCTTGAGCAGGACCCACTCGACCAGCGCCGGTAGACTCTCCAGCAGACCCTGTCGCCCTTCATCCGCAAATTCGGCTGCGATATCCCGAGGCTCGATATCCCGGGCGGGCGGTATCACAGCGAACCCCATGAACTCCGCCGCAACCGATCCCGCGTGCACCAGAACCATGAGGGATCTATCGCAGATGGCCCTGGGCGAGGGGCGTTCGTGACCGGCAGCTACGCTTTGCAGTTCGAGCGGAAGCCGCCATCGCGAGAACAACCATCGCCCCGCTTGGCAGTGATCGATTCCAAAAGCCCGCGCCTCCGCGTCAATCAGGCTTTCTCCGCGCTGCACCGCGCCACCAACGGTTTGAGCGTATTCCGGAAACAGGCGCATCAGCCCCAATTGGCCCACATCGTGAAGGAGTCCCGCCGTGTAGGCAAATTCAGACGAGATGCTCCCCAGGCCGCACATCTTTTTGCAGGTCAAAGCAGTCGCCAGGCTGTGGCGCCAGAACGCCAAGGCAAGCGGGTTCGGGCGGGTATCGATGAGGCCGCGCATCGCGGCTGTCACGGCTAGAGATCGGACCACGTCCAAGCCAAGATACGTCACCGCGTGCTGGACGTCCAAGATCTCATGGCGCGGGGCAAACAACGGCGAATTCGCCACCCGCAGCAACGCCATGGTCAACGCGGGATCGGTCCGCAGCAGGCTGACAATGCTTCCCATGGATACCGTTGGGTCTCCGGCAAGGTGCAGCAACTTCACGGCGACCTGGCGGAAGGGTGGGACCTCCTCTTCCAACCGATGGCGCATCTCGAGGTCGGAAGCGGTAATCACCGGATCGTCCTCGCACCTGCGCGGCCCGCGCCCTGAACGCTGGCCCTACAGATGGCCGCCCTCAATTCACCCGGCTGGATGGGCTTGGAGAGATAGTCGTCCATGCCGGCCTCCAGACAGCGCTCGCGATCTCCTTTGATCGCATGGGCGGTCACGGCAATGATCGGAACGTGCTCCCCGGTCGCACGCTCGCGTTCGCGAATCTCCGCGGTGGCTTCAAACCCATCCATGTCCGGCATTTGAATATCCATCAGAATCAGGTCGAACGTGCCCCGTTCGTAAAGGGTGACCGCTTCGAGCCCGGTGAGGGCTTCCGTCACCGTGTGACCCTCTCTCTCAAGTAACTGACCGACCAGTAACCGGCTCACGTGGTTGTCCTCAGCGACCAGAATCGCAAGAGGAGAGGTGAGGGCTTCACTGAGCATTCCCGAGTCATTACCAGGGGTGAGTGGCTTGTCCGACATCAGGAATGGGACCGTGAAGCAGAAGGTGCTACCGGCGCCTTCTTTGCTCTCCACCCAGATCCGTCCGCCAACCAGATCCAATAGCCTCGTCACAATGGCTAGCCCCAGACCTGTGCCGCCGTACTTGCGCGTCATATAACCCTCCGCCTGGCGGAACGGCTCGAAGATCAGCCCCTGCTTCTCTACGGGTATTCCGATACCGGTGTCGCGAACGGCAAACTGCAGATCCACCCGGCATCCATCGAATGACGCGATACTCACTTCGGTTGTGACCGACCCGGCCGCGGTGAATTTGACCGCGTTCCCCATCAGGTTCAGGAGTATCTGTCGCAAGCGGATTTCGTCGCCAATCAAAATGTCCGGAGTTCCCGGACTCACGTTCCAAGAGAATTTCAGTTGCTTTTGGGCGACGCTCGGAAGCACCATCCCAGCCGCGTTATCCAGACATTCGCGGAGCGAGAACGGCGCGGACTCCAGGTCCAGCCGGTCAGCCTCTATCTTGGAGAAATCCAGAATATCGTTGATGATCCGCAACAACGATCTCGCCGAACTCTCGACGGTCTCCAGAAAGTCGCGCTGATCGGGGGTCAGGTCCGTTTTCAACGCCAGTTCCGTAAATCCCAGAATCCCGTTCATCGGCGTGCGGATCTCATGGCTCATGTTGCCCAGAAACTCGGACTTGGCCTTTGCCGCGGCTTCGGCCTGAATGCGCGCCCGCCGCAACTCTTCTTCCATCTCCTTGCGGTCCGAGATATCCAGCAACAGACATAGCCGGTGGAGGCAATCGTGAATTTCGACGTCTCGCGTCCACAACAAGACAGTGCGCCGGCCGGCCGGGCTCTCGTAGGTGATTTCCCGGGCCTCGACGTCCGGCGTTCCTTCGATCTCCTCGTGCACCACCCGCATGGTTCGCTGGCACACGGCGTCCAGTTCCGCGGGATGTTTCCCAACAATTTGGTCCCGGGTAAGTTCAAACTGCGTTTCAAAAGCGCGATTGACGTCCACGTAGCGGCCACCCGTGTCGAGCAGCGCAATGCCGATGGTGCTGGCCTGGAATATGATGCGGAACGCCTCCTGGGCTTTAGCTCTCTGTTGAAACTCGCGTTCGATCTGTTCGTGTGCGTTTCGCAACTGGGCGGTACGCTCGGAGACTATTAAGTCCAAGTCGGCCATCTTGGCTTCCACCTGGCGGCTTAAGAGCCATTTCCGGGTGAGCGTATGTACCAACTGGATCACCTCGATGTTGTCGAAGGGCTTCTTAAGGATCAACAGGTTGTCGGAACGACCCAACCGACGCTGGATGTCAGTCCAGGAATAGTCGGAATACGCCGTGCAAATGACGGTTTGCAGGTGCGGGTAAACCTTCCAAAGGTGAGCGATGGTCTCCACGCCATCCCATCCGGGTGGCATCCGGACATCCACAAACGCCAGCGCGTAGGGACGATTCTCGGCCAGCGACTGCTCCAGTTTCGCCAGACCCTCCTGCCCTTGGTAGGCCGAGTCGATCTCAAACCGGATGATGGGCAGCGTCTCCATATCAAACAGCAAGGACTCATCGTCTTGCAGGTGCTCCTGCGTGTCGACTTCGCCGAGCAATATTTTCCGCAGATCGTCGTGAATGGCTGGATTGTCGTCGATGACGAGGATCCGGTGATTGGGTTCGAGCAGGCCGCCCGAAGCCATGGCCATTCGTCTTGGTCGTAAATCCATGTCCGAAGATCGGGAACATCTGAGCCGGCCAACGCACGGCCAGGAGTATGCCCCTGGAAACTCTCATCGGGTAAAATCGAGGGGGATTCGAGGAGAATTCGCTCTATTTCGACCCGCCGTTCCTCTCGAAACTCCCGGTTCGTCAACCGATATGAAAAAGGAGATCTAACTCGTGAAGACCCCCTGACCTCGCTTAGAAGTGACTCCACGGACGATGAGTCGTGGATGTGAGTCGTGTAGAAACAGGTGATGTGCCGGTGTCATAGTTTCGGTGCGTGCGCTGCGCTGATGCTGGCTTTCAATGGCGCGGGCTCCGCCCAGCAGTACAGTTTCCGCCAGTACGGAGCTGCCGAGGGGCTTCAGAACCTGACCATCCTCTCCTTGGCACAAGACGGAACGGGGTACATGTGGGCCGGATCGGAAAGCGGGCTGTACCGGTATGACGGGACCCGCTTTCGTCTGATGGGCGCCGCCGAAGGGTTGCCGTGCGTCACGGAAGTGCACGCTTTACACGTGGCGGCGGATGGCGAGCTCTGGGTCAATACCTGTGCTCGGGTTTTCCGTTTTGACGGGCAGCGCTTCCACCCCGTCGCCGGGCTGAGCGGCATGATGTCCGGCGCGCAAAGCATGACGAACGACGCACGCGGCCGCGTGTTAATGGCCACTCCTTCCGGATTGTACGAAGCGGCCCCAAATGGCGACGGTTCCTTCTCGGCGCGTCCCTATCCGTTGGGGCGGGGGCTGGCCGGCGTTCCCTTGCGCTCAATCGCGCGCAACGGTTCTCAACTTTGGTTTGGCTGCCGGCGGAGCCTGTGTGTCGAAGACCGCGGGCGGGTCACGACGTTCGGGCCGGCGGAAGGATTGCCGGAAGACGCCTGGGATGCCATCGCCATTTCGCCCGACGGTTCGGTGTGGACCCGCAGCCCGAGCAGACTGTACCGAAAGCCGCCCGGTGCAGCGCGGCTGGTGCAGGAAGAACCGGATATCGCATCCAGCGTTTTCTGGGGCGCTTTGACCGCGGGACGGGACGGATCTGTCATCGTACCGACCGACAAGGGGTTAGCTATCCGCCGCGAGGGCACCTGGAGTGTGGTAGACGAACGGCGGGGGTTGCGCACTGCAATGACCAGCGCTGTCGTAGAAGATCGCGACGGATCGCTGTGGATCGCACTGATCGGGGCCGGCGTGGCCCGCTGGCTGGGTTACGGTGAATGGGAGGCCTGGACCAAGGCGCAAGGCTTGCCGTCCGACCTCATCTGGAGCATCCGGCGCGACCGGAAAGGCGCGCTGTGGGTGGGGACCTCCATGGGCCTGGCTCGGCTGGATGGGCGGGGGCCCCCACGCACCTGGACCAGGAAAGACGGCTTGGGGGGTGACAACGTGCGCTGGCTGGGAGAGACTTCCGACGGCGCCGTGTGGGCGGTGGTGAAACCGGGAAGCGTGGCCCGCATCGATCCGGCAACCGGGAAGATTCGTCTGTTCGGCGAGGCGGACGGCCTCTCCTGCGCGACTTCGCACCGCGGTTTCGTCGACCACCTGGACAGGTTGTGGGTTGCCACAGCCTGCGGCGTCTTTCGCAGCGACCGGCCGTCTGCTTCCGGACGCTTCCGCCGCATCGATCAACCCGCATCGCTGGAGCACGCGGCGTGGGCCTTTGCGGAAGACAAACAGGGGACCATGTGGATCACCAATCCCGACGGGTTGTGGAGGTTGAGCGAGGGCCGGTGGCGCCAGTATCGGAAAGCCGACGGGCTGCTCAACGATAACCCGTACATCACGACAATCGGCCCGGACGGCGCTCTCTGGCTGCACCACCGCTTCGATGCCGACATTGAGCGAGTGGAGTTGTCGGGAGACCGCATCGTTCGCTCAACGCCGGTTGCGACTACCGATGCCTCCTTGGTGGAGGTCACGGCCTTTCACGGCTTCGACGCGTTGGGGCGCCTCTGGCGGGGCGGGGCGAACGGAGTGTCCGTCCTGGCCGACGGCCTCTGGAGGAAGCTGAGCACGGAAGACGGGTTGATCTGGAACGACACCGACGGGGAAGCCTTCTGGGCCGATGCGGACGGCAGCGTCTGGATCGGCACCAGCGGCGGATTGGCGCACTACCGGCCTCCCCGAGGCGGCGCGCCGGGAGCGCCGGTCGCCGATCCGATCATTACCGCGCTGGAGATCGGTCAGAATTCGCGGGTCATCACAGCCGAGTTCTCCTCGCTCAACTTCAAAAGCGAGCAACTGGTTCGCTTTCGGTACCGGCTGGACGGGGTGCGGTGGACCGACACTGCGCAGAGGATCATCTCCATCGCCGGCTTGGCCCCGGGCCGGCATCGGCTGGAGATCCAGTCGCGGGTTCGCGATGGGCCGGTCTCGCCGAAAGTGGCGGTAGCGGAGTTCCAGATCGAGCCGGAGTGGTGGGAAACCTGGTGGTTGCGCTCGGCCGCTGTTCTGCTTGGCGCCGCCGCCGTGTGGGGCGTCATTCTGTGGAGAAACCGGCTGCTGCTGCTTAGAAACCGCAAGTTGGAAATCCGCGTGGCCGAGCGCACCAGGGAACTCCGGGATCAGGTTAGCGCCAAAGAGGCCGCTCGCGCCGAATTGGCCGAAACGCAGCAACGCATGATCGAGCTGTCCCGGTTCTGTGGCATGGCCGAGATTGCTACCGGCGTGTTGCACAACGTCGGCAACGTACTGAACAGCGTCAACGTCGCCGCCACCCTGGCTGCCGGCAAAACCAAGGAGTTGCGGGTCGACAACTTGGTGGCGGCCATCGAAATGATCCAACAGCATGCCGATGACCTGAACGGGTTTCTCGCGCACGATCAAAAGGGGCGGCGGGTCCTGCCCTATCTCACGAAACTGGGCAGACACTTCCAAGAGGAACGCAGGACTCTGCTAGCCGAACTTTACCGCCTTCAAGACCATATCGAGCACATCAAGCAGATTGTGGCAACGCAGCAGAACTATTCCAAGGTCTCGGGGTTGATCGAGGACGTCTGTCTGGCTGAACTGGTGGAAGACGCTTTCCGTATGATCCAGCCGGGCTTCGGCGGCCATCAAATCCGGTTCGAACGGGAGTACGAGGATTTGCCTCTGGTCCTCATCGACAAGCACCAGGTGCTCCAGATTCTCCTGAACCTGTTTCGAAACGCCGAGCAGGCCATCAAGGAGGGCAACGCCTCCGACGGCATGATTCGCGTTCGCATTCGAAGGCACGGGGAGGATCGCGTGCGAGTGGAGGTGAAAGACTCCGGGGTCGGCCTCTCCGGCGAAAATCTGACCCGCATTTTCGCTCATGGATTCACGACCAGGCAGAACGGTCATGGCTTCGGCCTGCACGCCGGGGCTTTGGCCGCTCAGCAGATGGGGGGCTCGCTGGTGGCAGAGAGCGAGGGCTTAGGTCTGGGCGCAACTTTCATTCTCGACCTTCCGTTGTACGGCAGAGGCAGGCGTTCCAAAGGGATGCAGGAAGCCAACGTCGATGCCCGTTGATCCCAAAGAAGGCGGTACCTCTGTACGGTCCAGCCCCGCTCGTCAATTGGTCAGCAGTCAAGCAGTTGGCTGGCCAGCGTCTCAGTGACTCGGCGTAACGCGTGGCTCGGATATTCCACGACCTCACCGCCGAAACAAAACCGGCAAGGTGCGAAACGTGCAACAGAGCCATTCTGCCGCGCCCGCTCGACCGTATCGAGCGCCGCATTCATTTCGCCTATCGGCGCGGCTGCATCAGCGAAGCCATCGCTGTCCTCAGTGGTCAGCAGATTGCGCAGCAGCCGGAGAAAAGTATGATTGATTGCCATCTTTAGATTCACCCCAAAAGCCACCTCCTCAGCGTTGAGGCAGCCGCTTTGGAAGATCGCCCGGAGGCGTGCGTTGGCCCTGCTGAGCTCGCCCGAGATGCGATGGATTGCCGGGCGCAGGCGACGAACCGCCGGGTCGCAGAACTCGTAGTCGAGAAAGCCCAGGTAAGTGCCCCGTTCCGGCGTCCGCAGCAGTCCCTCCCGCCGAAGCCGCTCCTCCAGAGCCGTGCCCTTGAAGACCACCAAGCGAGCTAAAAACGGTCCCTCGTGGAAATGAGACAGCCCCACTCGCTCGATCTCTAACAGGTTCTCCTGTAGTTCACCGACGGTCACGTAGGGATCGATTGGCATGACGTAAAGACGCAGCAGCCGCCGAACGATCTCCTCGCCGATCGCCAGGGCACGCTCTCGTCCTTTTCTTCCCACCCCGATGAACTCGTCGTCCAGAAAGTTGATCCGCTCCACTCCGTACTGCCGTTGAAGATGCTGGATCTCATCGACGACGCTGCCGGGGCTGCGGCTGCGCCACTCCCTGCCGGGAGCCATGCCGTAGAAGCTCCGGATACTACAGAAGGTGCACCGTCCGTAGCAGCCCGGCTCGAGATCATCGCCGCCGTCCGCTGACGCCCGTAGTATTCTTCATAGCCCTCACGGCGCACAAACGGCAGCCGGTCCAGATCGTCGATCAGCGGCCGGCACGGGTTCCGGGTTACACCGCCCGGCACTCTAAAGGCCAGACTGGGGATCCCGCGCCAGTCGCGCCCAGCCAGCACGTCGCGCGTAAGGTCCGCCAGAGGTTCCTCGCCTTCGCCGAGGACGATGCTGTCCACCGCCGGCCAGTCTGCGAGGATCTCCTCGGCATTGAAGGCGGCATGGTGCCCGCCCAGCGAAATGTGACCGGCAAACCCCTCCTCGCGCAACGCAGTGGCCACGGCCAATGTCTCGGCGATCGTTTGGCCGGCAGGCGATGCTCCGACTCACCGCGATTCGCCGTGCCACCAGCTCCGCCGCGATGGCTTGAGCTCGCATTTGCCCGAGCCGGCCCGGACCGAGGAAGTTGTGGTCCAGGAAGATGATGGACTTCACGCCGTGCTCCGCGACCAGCGCAGCCATCTCATCGACGACGCTTTTCGGCGAACGCATGCGCCACGGCTTGCCCGGCGAAAGACGGTAGAACGCGCGGATGCTACAGAAGCTGCAGCGGCCGTAGCAGCCCCGGCTTGAGACCATTGCCGCGACACCGCTAGCCCGGATGGCATGGGCATAAGGCTGCCGGTATGGGTGAGGCAATGCGTCGAGGTCGGAGACGAGAGGCCGGCAAGCATTGGCGACCACGCCGCGCCACGGGTCGTGGTAGGCGAGATTAGCCACGTCCTGCCACGGCCGGCCGGTGCGCAATCGTCCTACAAGTTCCGCCAGGGCCTCCTCGCCTTCGCCAAGGACGATACTTGCCACGCCCGGGTTGTCGCGCAGAATCGCGCGATAGTTGAAGGTAGCATGGTGTCCCCCCAACGTAACGTGGCCGCCCCAGCCGGTGGAACCAAGAGCGGCAATTAGCCTCAGCACCGCGGCAGCGTTGGTCAGAAAAAGGCTGAAGCCGGCGAGCGCCGGCTGCGCCTTGCGGATCTCCGCCAACAGCATCGCGTCGTCACCGCCCAGGAACGTATTGTCGATCAGTTGAACGCTGAAGCCCGCTCTTATCAGAAAGGCGCTGAGATAAGACAACCCGAGGTGCTCCCGCTGCACCAACTCCCCGCCATCGCCCGTCCCCCAGTTGACCAGCAAGACGTCCGTCATGGCCCAGCTCCCGCGCAGGCTGCCGCCAGCCGCTCGCTCAGTGCATAAGCGGCCGGCGATGGGAAATCGAGTACACAATTGCCCAAGCGAAAGCGGCTGGGCAGTCGCCGCCGCAAGGCGCCGGAGTCTCTGGCCTCCTCGATGACCGCGACCGCCGCGCCGAGTGCCGCGATTTCGCGCCCGGGCATTTCGGAGGCCCTCTCCCCCGCACCGTCCAGATGGGCGGCGATGAAGCGTTGGAACAGGTCGGTGATACTCTGCCTGAGGGCGAGCCTCAGGTTGACCGATAGCAAGCTCTCTGCACCGCCGCCGCGGCCGAGGAGCTGCGCGCGTTCGAGGAGTGCGGCATAGGCGGACGCGGCGGAGCAGGTCAATGACCCGGCGGTTCTGATCGACCGTCACCTTCCTATTGAAGAGCGCCAACTGACGCGGCACCCAGGACTCGGCGCCGATGTCAACGCAGATCAGGCCGGCGGCCTTGAGTGCGCTCAACACACGCCCTCATCGAGGTTGTCGGGGCGGCAGGAGACGAGAAACGTCACGCCGAGCTGCCGCTCCTGCAGAGCCCTGGCCAGCGAGAGTGCCCCCTCGCGCCCGCTCCGACCCGGCCCGAAGAAGTCATCGTCCGCGAAGTTGACGTGCCGGACGCCGTAGTGCGCCACGAGTCGCCCGATCTCAGTTCCAGCAGTAGCCGAAATGTCTTCGGGTGTTTGGCGTACCCGTGGGTACCGCCATTCAGCTTGAGTGCTTCGGCCAAGATCTTTTCTACCTCTTCATCTGAGTACGGTTCCTTTTGTGTGTATACGGCCCTGTGCGCGGTCACTCTGTCCACCAGGGATTCAGTAATCCACCCGCGCCGAAAGGCATCCCGCAGAAAGCAGTGCAGCTTGGCAACGGCTGTTGACTTGGACGTGTCCGCAAGTTCTGGCAGGCCGTCAACCTTGAACGTTTCCAAGAGGTCCACCGTCATTTCGCGGGTGAAGTAGACGCCCTGCTTCTCGCAGTAGTCCTTGAGACGGCCCAACAGCAGCTTGGTTTGGCCGTAGGTCCTCTCTCCCAGTTCGTGCTTGCGGGATGCAAGGTACTTCTCTACGCACTCCCCGATCTTTAAGCCGTGGACCGTCTCATTCTTGGACTAGGCAATGAGCGCATCGCGCACAGCCCATGGCCGCGCGTTTGGCGCGCGCCGAGAGCTTGCTCTTGGCCACTGGGCAGGAACCAATGCGGCGGCGATAGAGAATCAATGGCATACTTCATGTACAGCACGTTCTGTACACGAAGTCAACCGAACCGTGTAGGTTATTGATTGTAAGGTGCTTGGCTCCCCGGCGAGGATTCGAACCACGATTAATGGAACCATTGTAGAATGTGTAACTTGCAGATTCTAAAAAGGCCGAGATTGCCCAAAGGGACACGAAATACCCCCATCGGTACAGCACCGGTACAGTCTCGGCGGTGAATCGGCCTGACCTGCAACCGGAAGCGACTGTTCGAAGCCTGGGCCCGCTTTCGGTCGGGTCGCCCGCACCCTGAACCGAGCTCGGTTGCGACGTAGCAACGGCAAGGTGTGTGGGCGAAGATTCTCGGAATTTCCATGCTGGACCGCGAATCGCGGAGTTTTGTACCGCTTGCTCACGAGATGGCAAAGATTCTCGGAATCTCGGGGAGGAACGTTCAGACTGAGTGCCGCCACGGGTCCCGAAACACGAACATTGGGCTGTTAACCGAATGGTTGTAGGTTCGAGTCCTACCTGAGGAGCCAATTTAGAATCAAGAATGTTCAGCCTTTTGCGCCACATGTAACAGGCATATGTAGCAAATTTGCCCGACCGCCGTGCTAGAATCAGCACATGGCGATCCCCCTCGGCACCAACGATCTCAAAATCTACCGCCGCCATGCCAGCTATTGTACCCGCTACCCAGTCATCAAGCACAAGCCCGACACCTACCGGCCCGTCACGAAGAAGGACGAAAAGCTCGATGCCTGCCAGTGCCCGATCTGGTGCCGTGGCTACCTCGCCAAAGAGACGAAGACCGTCAAGGGAAAACTGAGGGCCAAGCGCATTTTCGCCTCTCTCGATACCAGCGATTGGACCGCCGCCGAACAGCAAGTCGCCCGCCTGTACGAGCGTGGTTCCCTGCCGTCCGGCGAATCTGCAGGCAAGACAATCGACAACCGCGCGGTCACGGTCCGGCACGCGGCGGAACGATACCTCCAGTCCCGAAAAGATGGCTCGCTGAATCCCATCGAACAGGACACCTACGACCATTACGCTTCGCTGATTAACCAGCGGCTCATCCCGTTCTGCGACGAGAAGGGAATCATCTACATTCGAGATTTTGAGAACAAGGACGTGTGCAGCCAGTTCACCGAATCGTGGCGGCAACTGCGGCGCCACACCGGTGAGTTGCTGGCCATGACGACGCGGAGAACCGAGTTGGAACGGTTGCGCACATTCCTGCGTGAGTGTGTGGCCAACGAGTGGATGGCCAAGAGCGGTGCCGACAAGATCAAGTTCAAGAATCAGAAGACGGCAAACGAAGAGGAGCGATATGGCTTGGAATTGGAAGAGTATGAGCAGATGATGGCCGCTCCCGATTCGGCGGATCTGACGGCGCAGCAGAACCAGGAAACTCGCGTCGTTACGGAATTGATGCGCTGGACCGGGATGCGAATTTCAGACGCACACAAATTCAACGATTCGGAAATCGTTCGCAACGAGAAGGGTGACGGCTGGAACGCCGACTTCATTCAGAAGAAGACGAAGAGGCGGTGCGTCAGTCCGTTACCGGAGCATGTGGGGGAAATGCTGAATGCCCTACCGGGAGAAATGAAAGACAGCAAGAAATATTTCTTCACTTGCACGTACACGGCGCTACGCTCGCGGGTCGACACGCTGGCAGAACGAGCGCAAAGGGACAAACGGTTCACGCACCCCTTTAGCCCCCATTGCCTTCGGCACACGTTTGCGATCCAGCACATCAACGTGAGCACGGACGTGAAACTGATCTCCAAGTGGCTGGGTCATGAATCGGTCGCGGTGACGCTGGAGCACTACGGGAATTGGATCAAGGAGACCCAGAAACTGGCGGAAGATGTGAGCCGGAACGCGAACGCAAGAATGATGGCCAAGGTCGCTGAGCTACGGAATCAAGCCAACGCAGTCCGGACGACGCCGCGTTCGATATGACGACCTGAAAACAGCCTCTATCGGACCACTGGAGCGGCGGAATCCCCTGTGGATCCCCCCGGTTATATTTACACCATCCAAGAGCGGTCGCCGCCGCTGTAGGTGGGGGTATAGATGGCGGCCTGATGTGGTTTCGCTCTGATGGATAGCAGACGTTTAGCTCCCTGACTCCACGCGTCCACTTGGTCATCGTGCGCACCGGCGGGAAATGCCGCGCACTCGCCGATAAACGCCTCCACCCACGGTGCCAGCATGGGGTGAGGCAAATACCAGTTGCCGGACTCCAGCTGTGGACTGGCTCCGGCAGCGCGGGAAATCTTTCCGCCTGCTGGGTTGACCTCGACGAAGCCTGCGATTTCATGACGCAGCGTTTGGACTACCGCCGGACCGTTGGCCTTGTCCTCGACGAGCTTGAGATGAGCTTCGGGCCAACGGGCGCTGAGCCGGCGGACGGCGAGCAGAGTTCCGGGGAGATCCAGGCGGTCGCGGACCTGGTCCAGCAAGTATCGATCTGCTCCGTGGGCTGCCTGAACTTGACCGACAACAAAATCGGCGTTCTTGGTATCCTTGAACGCCATGTCCCACGTCTGGAGCTGCATGTCAAAAGGGCCTGGCAGATCAGCCGCTTTGCGTTGCTCGATGGTGCCATCCGGCATCTTCACGGGGACAGGCGGCAAGTTGGCCCCGCGTGGTTGCCAATAGTGCCACCAGTGTCTCTTGAGCATGCCGCCTTCAGCTGGCGCGGGTCGCTGCTGGTACTGACCCGCATAGCGGTAGCTCCCCAGCGTGGTCTTCAAAGTGTCCAACGCGGCGGCGTCGATTTTTCGAGGCCAGAGCAATTCTCCCGCGGTGGTCCGGGGATCCGTCCAGCCGATCGAGGTGTGGCACCGACGGTCGGGCTCAAACTCTGCGGGCAAGCATAGGAGTTCGTATCCGCCTTTGGTCAGCAGATCACCAGTGAGGTCCGCCTCATGCAGGCGCTGTTGAATCACGATCTTATGACCCTTAGAAAGGTCGTTAAGCCGAGTGCTCATCGAACCGTTCCACCAGTCAACTGCACGGGTCCGCTCCGCATCCGATTCGGCCTGGTCAACGCTGTGCGGGTCATCCACTACCACGTAGTCGCCGCGTTCCCCTGTTCCGGCGGACATCGGCACGACGACGCGATAACCCGTCCGGTCGTTCTCAAAGCGGTGTTTCTGGTTTTGATCCCCAGCCAGTTGGTAGCGGTCGCCCCAGCGCTGTTGGTACCAGGCTGACTCGATCAGGCGTCGGCATTTGACGCTGTCTCGCGTGGCAAGGGGCTCCCGGTAGCTGCTGTACAGCCATCGGGACTGTGGGTGGTCGATCCAGGTCCATGCCGGCCAAAAGACCGCAATCAGCAGTGATTTTGCGTGACCAGGCGGAACGTTGATTATTAGATTGCCGATGCGACCTTGCATTACAGCTTCTAAATGATCACAGATCGCATCAATGTGGAAACCATCAACGAATTCCGTCGCCGGTTCCAGGATCGGCCACGCTTGCATCACAAACTGCTTCAAGCTGCGTCTGGCTCTCTCCGCTTTCAAGCGCCGCAACTGGAGTTGTGGCTCGCTTAAGAAGTCTTTCCAGTTGCTCGATTTCTCCATCGGCGAGCCGGGTGTAGTCAATTGCCTGGTCATCCTCTACCTCGTGAGTCAATTTGATCTGCTGGGTTTGCGGCGCCAGCCGCTGGAGGATCGCCTGAATCGCCCACGGCTCGTGCGCGCGGGCGGATTCCCACAACAGGGAAGCCGCCTCCTCTGGCGCGCCCTGCCCGATCAGGGCGGCATAGAACGCCTCTTCGAATTTCAGGCGGTTGCGCGCTATGCCGGACGGATTGCCCGATTGCCCGGGTTGCCATCGGTGCGGATTGCCGGCCTTGAACCTGGTTTCCGGATTCCCGGATTGCCGGGGTTTGAACTTGGTGGTTTTCGCCATCGCCTTCGCTCCTAGATTGATTGGAGCGTCTGCTCCGCGGGCGCGCCGAGAAGGCGCCGGGCCATTGCTCGCCGTACACTGCATCCATGACCTGCAAGACCCGCTCATCCGCTTTAATCAAATGAACACAGACTGCACGAAATCTTCCGCAACGCCTTTGGGCACCTTATAACGCTTTCCATTCTTGTACAGTTTTTCTGGAGCCTGTATCAGCCGTTGCCTTACCCACTCGTACGAGTAGCCGATTAGTTCCCCTAGTTGGGCGAAGGTGCTGACGTCTGGAATCCGGGAGAGAAGCACATTCAACGTTGCCTGTTTGTGGTCGATCAGGGCTTGGTAAGCTGCTGTCTCCTGTGGCTGCGCCTTAATCCGTCGTTGCATATTCATCTCACCTGCTTCGTCCGCGGTTCGTTTCATACAGCGCACATCCCCCAGAGGACTGAACCACGGCCTTCCTTCGCTGCACCATGCCGGAGACTGGCGCATCTGGACAAGCGCGGAGGGTGCCTACAAACTCCGAAAGCCGTGCTCGCGCCTGTATCCATTCCGCATCCGTCAGGTGCGCTCTAGCAGACAGATTGAGGGCTGCCCGTCTTGCGGTCTCCAGGGTCACTGGGGACGTCTCGGGGTCTGCGGAATCGGGGGCGAGTACCTGCATCGGCATTTACCAGTCCAACCGTTCTTTCACTTCTGATCAGTCCCTCGATTCACGAGGCTCGCGCTGAGGCGAGACGCAACCCGCTCGCCACCCCCAGCGTATGGGAAGTCTGCGACGAGGTCGAGCGAGGTAAGAAAGGTTAGCCGCGTAAGCGGTTGAGGCTTATGGTTTTGCAGTGCAAAGAATCTCTCTAAGAGGTAAAAAGGTAAAAAGGGTAAACTACGGTCGGCAGTTCTTGGATAGCCATTTGCAGACCGAACCCCTATATCGCTTCGCCATATATGCCTTGTCCCAGGACAGGTGCCGCCATTCGGCGCGGGATGGCCGATCTGCATCCTTCAACCGCTGACAAACCTGTTGGTGAGTAGCGCCTTCGGCGAGCATTTTTCTAGCGGAGGCACGAACGTCTTCCATCCCTCCGCTCGTTTGGCGACGGCCCAAGACTTCGGGGCTCGCATCTGGCGCTGTAACTTCCGTGGTGTCCGGTGGTGCGTGGGAGCCACGTTCCAGGCAGAAGTCCGCTGATGTATCGAAAATGTGCTCTATGGTTCCGATGATTCCCTCAATGCGCGTTCTGGTTTCTACTGAACCATCGGGAAGAGGAACAGTCTCGACAATACCTTCTACTACGGGGGACCTTTCGCCCGACTGCGCTAAATAATCCAGACGCTGCTGGTTGTAAGCTCCTGTGTATCTGAACCGCAGCTCAAAATTGTACTCAGCATGCCGTAGGGCGTCGAGCCGAGCTTTACACGGGTCAGTGCCCGTACTGCCTTTGATCTCTCTTGCTACCTTTCGAGTCAAAGACCTGAGTATTCGTTCAGACCGGTGGCCTGCACCGCCGCGAAATCTCCACGTATCCGTAATCGCGTACCAATCGGCAGCTAGGGAACTATGCTCGCCGTTGGCGTGTCGGCGGAACTCTTCTTCGCGCTCCTTCCAGAACCTTGAGCTACTCACGCGTCCTTCAACGTCGCTGACAGGCTGGGCAAAGTTTATCGATCCCAGGCTGTCCGGCGGCTACCAACATTTTACCCTGGTGAACTCGAAAGAGGATGGTGG
>Ga0187867_10000172_pt1 | contig 58276 bp, 58 predicted proteins | sample June2016WEW_13_1_FD_132976 | JGI IMG/M metagenome (GOLD analysis project Ga0187867, IMG submission 132976) | Peatland microbial communities from SPRUCE experiment site at the Marcell Experimental Forest, Minnesota, USA - June2016WEW_13_10 | ecosystem: Environmental > Terrestrial > Soil >...
GTAGGCTCCCGGGTAGCGCCACCATGCCGTATGGATGGCGACCGGACGCATGATGGCGCCAAGATGAAGCTGCTTCGTCATGTTGAACGCTCACTTCGCAAACATCCGGCACATCACCTGATATACCGACCTTGCGCCAGTTCGCTTTGGGAATTTTCGGTCCGGCTGAGCATCGCGATCCCGGTGATGACCATCTGACCGCCAGGTTGTCCGGAATTCTGGAAGTCGTGACACTCTGCCAACGGAACGCCCCATGCTCTTGTCTTACCGCCATCCGGTGCGCCATGCTGTCGCCATGCCAGACCGACCTTTTCCCGCTGTCGAAGCACTCATCCGCCGGGTTCAGCGCGTTGCCGCCAGCCGGCCCGACCCGATGCATATCCTGGCCCAGACGATCAGCATGACCGGCGAGATCGGCGCAGATCCCTATGCGGTGCTGGGCGTGTTGGTCGAGGGAGCTGTTCTGACCATCGTCCAGCATATTCCCGCGGAGCAGCAGGTGGAGACGGCGATGACGCTCATCCAATTGCTGGAGGAACGGCTGAATGCTCGCGGGGTGCCCAGCGGCGATCGCTAGCCAAGGCGAGAGAGGACAGAGGGGCCATATTGTGCCGCACATACTCGGGGTCGACCATGTAGCGTTTGCTGCGCACGACCTGGAGGCGACCTGCGCATTCTACGACAAGCTGTTCGGCGCTCGCATTCATTTGGATTACGCTCCGAATGGTAAGAGCCTGGTCCGCCAGATCGCGCTGGGCGCTGCGTTGCTGAGTATCCATCAGGCAGGCAACGGCCTTGAGCTGGTCGCGCGGCGGCCCGCCGTGGGTGGCGGCGATATTTGCTTGCGCTGGTCCGGGAGTGTCGAGAGCGCCGCGGACCTGCTGCGCACGCACGGAATCGCGATCATCGACGGCCCCTCGCGGCGGCGAACCGCCGATGGACTTCCAGCGCTTTCAATCTACTTCCGAGACCCGGACGGCAACCTGTTGGAGCTCATGACGGTGGATGATGAGGTTCCCGCCGGCGCACCGACATAACGGAATAGAACCTTCCGCGACATTTCCTGAGCGCCCCAAGGCGGATGTCTGGCGCGTCATTCTCGCCCCGTCCACGCGGCTCCCATACTCATATGATGGTCTCCAGCCGCGTGAACCGTACCGGAATGGACTTGCGCATGCTGACGCTCCCATCAGCATCCTTGTTGACCACCGTGAGAAACTGGGCTTCATCAGGGCCCATCGGCAAGACCATGCACCCGCCTGGCCCGAGTTGCCGGAGCAGCGCCGGCGGCAGCTCGTCGGCCGCCGCGGTCACCAGGATCTTGTCGTACGGCGCGTGCTCCGCCCAACCTCGCGACCCATCGCCGACACGAAATTCCAGGCCTCCGTGATTGGCATCACGATGTGCCAGTTCGCCCATACGAGATATACTGACCGATATCTGTCCAGCGGTTTTATCGCGGAGAACCGATCGGAACGTGAAAAGAATATTGAAGCCGTCCGTCGCGAATTCGTAAGCGCGCTTCAGACCCGTGTCGATAACCTCGATTGGCGCTCGACGATGACGTTTGGGTCGCTGACCGACTATTTGGCGCGTGAAGCGCGGAGCGCGGATCTGGTCATCACTGGCTCGGATGGAGGTGCGTCGCTTTTCGACTCAAGCCGGCACGTTAATCTCGACGACCTCGTTATGCGGGTTGGCTGCCCTGTTCTCATTGTTCCTCTGGGCTGGCGCAATCTCAATCTCGACTTCGTAGGCATCGGCTGGAAGGACACATGGGAGACGCGGCGAGCGGTGACCAACGCGTTACCCATTCTGCAGAAGGCCGGTCACGTAACTGTCGTCGAAATTGCTGAGAAGGATGAGATGACGGCGATCCGCTCGCGGCTTGACAACGTCATCAAATGGCTCAGGCGCCATGAGGTTGTCGCCGAGCCCCTAATGCAGATCGCTACAGGCGACGACGCAACGCGGTTGCTTGCCATTGCTCTGGAACTTGGTGCCTGTCTGATCGTCGCGGGCGCCTATGGACACAGCCGGGCACGCGAGCTGGTACTGGGTGGCGTAACCCGCGAGCTTCTGCTGCGTGGCAAAATATGCTCGCTCGTCTCGCACTGAAGCCGGTCGCGCCGCCGCGTGGTCTGGCATTGCGAGTGGCGGGTCAAAAGCAAACGAACGGCACTGGCCACAAGTTCATCTTACCTATTGAGCTTCTCCCGAATTCGCTGATTTAGATCAATTTGCATTCCGACCCGTTCCTCCATGCTGACCGCGAAGCCGGATCATCGGCTGAGTTGCAGGAAAGAATGCGCCACCATTTCGTGTCCGGTGATTGCGTTCCCGCCGCTGCGCAGGGCCGTCGGAGGCCGCGTCGGAAACAACCACGGTCGCCGCCAGAGGGGGCGGAATAAAGGACAATTTTCATGCCTACGACTGTCGCGCATTTCGATATCGAGTACACACGTTACATCGACGAGGACGGCAGGCTGGTTCAGGCGCTGCCGACCGACGCAGACGCGACGACCTTGAAGGCGCTTTACTCTGCCGTCGTGCGGACTCGGATCTTCGATGCCAAGGCAGTCGCATTGCAACGCACCGGTCGACTGGGCACCTATGCTTCCTCGATCGGACAGGAAGCCGTCGCGGTCGGTGCGGCGAGCGCGATGCAGGCCGACGATGTCCTGGTGCCGAGCTTCCGTGAGCATGGTGGCCAGCTCTGGCGCGGCGCGGCGCCCGTCGAGCTGTTGCTGTATTGGGGCGGCGATGAACGAGGCAATCATTACGCCAATGCGCCGCACGACTTTCCCAATTGCGTTCCGGTCGGCAGCCATGCGCCGCACGCGGCGGGTGCCGCGCTGGCGATCAAGCTACGTCACGAGAACCGCGCAGTCGTCTGCATTTTCGGCGACGGCGCCTCCTCCAAGGGCGACGTCTATGAGGCGATGAACATCTCCGGCGACTGGGCTTTGCCCGTTGTGTTCGTGATCTCCAACAACCAGTGGGCGATATCGGTTCCGTTACGGAGTCAGACTGCGGCGAAGACGCTGGCACAGAAAGCAATCGCCGCGGGCATTCCCGGCGAGCAGGTCGATGGCAACGATGTGGTCGCCGTTCGCGCGGTCGTCGGCGCCGCCTTGCAGCGTGTCCGCAACGGCGGCGGGGCCCAGTTGGTGGAGGCGGTGACATACCGTTTGGGCGATCATACCACGTCGGACGATGCCAGCCGCTATCGGCAGGACAGCGATGTGTCATCGCACTGGCACGCAGAACCAGTGCGGCGGTTGCAGCAATATCTGACGACAGCGGGACTCTGGAGCAAGCACGACGAAGACGCCTTACTCAAGCAACTCACCGCTGAAATCGACGCTGCGGCGGACGCCTACCTTGCGACCCCACCACCCGATCCGTCGGCGATCTTCGATTACACTTACGCGACCCTTCCGGCCGATTTGCTGAACCAAAAGCAGGCTGCCCTCGCATCGGCGCCGACGCGCCTGGCGGTGGAGTAGACCATGCCCGAAACAACCTTGGTGCAGGCCATCAACCTGGCGCTCGCACGGGCGATGACCGAAGACGAGCGCGTGATCGTACTGGGCGAGGACGTCGGCAAGGATGGCGGCGTGTTCCGTGCCACCGACGGCCTGTTGGCGCGCTTCGGCGCCGACCGGGTGCGCGACACCCCGCTGTCCGAAGCCGTGATTGGCGGAATTTCCGTCGGACTGGCCGTATCCGGCTTCCGGCCGGTGGCCGAGGTCCAGTTCAGCGGTTTCATCTATCCGCTGATCGATCAAATCGCCAATCACGCGTCCCGGTTCCGCACCCGAACCCACGGGCACCTGACCTGTCCGATGGTCATTCGCGCACCCAACGGCGGCGGCATTCACGCGCCGGAACATCATTCCGACAGCCCCGAGGCGATGTTCACCAACATCCCCGGCCTGCGGGTGATCATCCCCTCGTCGCCACGTCGCGCCTACGGCCTTTTGCTGGCCGCGTTACGTGGCTCCGACCCGGTGGTCTATCTCGAGCCGACCCGGCTGTACCGCGCCGCGCGCGAGGCGATGGAGGACGATGGCAAATCGCTCCCGGTCGATCAGTGCTTCATCCTACGCGAAGGCAGCGATGTGACCATCGTCACCTGGGGCGCCATGGTGGTCGAGGCACTCAAAGCCGCCGCCGAATGGCAAGCCAAAGGCTGTAGTGCCGAAGTCATCGATGTGGCGACACTGAAGCCGTTGGATGCCGAAACGATCATCCGATCCGTCAAAAAGACCAGCCGCTGCGTCATCGTGCACGAAGCGCCGTTGACCGGCGGCTACGGCGGCGAGATCGCGGCCCGCGTCGCCGAGGGAGCATTCAGTTCGCTGCTCGCGCCGGTGCTGCGGGTCACCGGCTTCGACACGGTTATGCCGTTGCCGAAACTCGAGAACCGGTATCTGCCCGATGCCGCCCGCATCGGCGTCGCGCTGGACCGTGTGATGGCTTACGCATGACCATCTTCAACCTCCCCGACCTGGGCGAAGGCCTGCAGGACGCCGAAATTGTCGCCTGGCACGTCGCGGAAGGCGATCACGTGGTCGCCGACGCGCCGCTGGTTTCGGTCGAAACCGAAAAGGCGGTGGTCGAGGTTCCCTCGCCGCGCTCCGGCTACATCAAACATTTGCTGGCCGCGCTGCATCAGCGGGTGAATGTCGGCGCGCCAATCGTTGAATTCGATGACGGGACACATGTCGACTCCGGAACGGTCGTCGGTGACCTTTCGGCCAAGCTGCCCGCTGCGGCGGAACCGGCGCCAACTCAGACATCTCCGGCAACAACGGCGAGCGTTCTGGCCTCGCCGGCGGTTCGAGTTCTGGCACGTGACCGCGGGATCGATCTTTCTGGACTCTCGGGAACCGGACCGGACGGCACGATTACGCGGGCGGATGTCGAACGGGTCTCGAGCGGACTTGTGGCCGGCGAACAGAAGGCGGGAACGCCGCAAGCCCTCACCGGTGTCCGGCGCAGCATGGCTGTCAACATGGCCAAAGCGCATGCGGAAGTGGTGCCTGCCACGGTTTGGGATGAGGCGGACATTAGTTTGTGGTGGACCGGCCACGGCGATATCACCGTTCGACTGGTCCGGGCGATCGCCGTAGCCCGTGCTGCCGAGCCAATTCTGAACGCCTGGTACGACGGTCAGGCGATGACCCTGCGAACGTTCGATCGGATCGATCTGGGGATCGCTGTCGATTTCGAGGGCGGACTGATCGTCCCGGTGGTGCGTGACGCGGGCGCACGCGACATGGCATCGTTGCGAGCGGAGATTGACCGGCTGAAAGCCGCGGTGCGTGCCCGCGCCGTCTCGGTCGCCGATCTGCGCGATCCGACGGTAACCTTGTCGAACTTCGGCATGTTGGCGGGTCGCCATGCGGCTTTGGTCGTGGTCCCGCCGCAGGTCGCCATCGTCGGCGCCGGCCGCATCTTTCAGCAGGCCGTACCGGGCGCCGGCACCGTCGCGTTCACGCATGTTCTGCCGTTGTCGCTGACCTTCGATCACCGTGTTGCCACCGGCGGCGAGGCCGGCCGGTTCTTACAAGCGATGATCGACGACCTGAAGCAATCCAGCTAATCGTGGAGGATCAAGATGTAGACCAATAACGTCGACCGCTATCAGCAGCTTCAGGCCAAATTCGCCCAGTTGGGGCGAGAGCTTCCTGGGCCGCTCGCCGGCTTCGCCAGTTTGCATAAAGCCGCCATGACACGCGGGACGTTATCACCAAAACTCAAGGAGTTGATCGCGCTCGGGATCGCGGTGGCGACACATTGCGAGGATTGCATCGCTTACCATGTGCACGATGCGCTGAAAGCGGGAGCCAGCCGAGAGGAACTCGTCGAGGCGTTGGGCGTCGCCATTCTGATGGGCGGCGGGCCGGCGGCGATGTACGCCTGCCATGCACTTGAAGCACTGGACCAATTCGCCACCACCGCAACAGGCTGATCAGCCGAGATGGCGTGTCCACGACGGGGTTCATTCGCAGAGGCAATTGCTCCCGTCCGTTGTGCTCGGGGCGGCGGTGAGCACGGCGCCTCGGTCCGGATTGGGCCGGAATGTCGTGCAACCCTTCAGGCCTTTCTCGTAGGCAAGCCGATACAGCGGCGCGAATTCGCCGAAGCTGGTTGCCGCCGGCACATTGATCGTCTTCGAGATCGCGTTGTCGACGAAACGCTGAACCACGGACTGCATGTCCAAATGCGCCACGATCGGCAACCGCGACGCGGACGCCATCGTATCCGGCACACCGTCGGCCCGGCCATTTTGCTCGCGCCAAAGCCGAATTGCGTAGTCGGTCATGCGGAGGTGCCGAGGCTCACCTCTTGCAAACAATATGACGCGGTCCTGATCGGCGGCGAACACTGGTTCGATCCCGCTCGATACGTTCCCGGCAAGCAAACTGATCGTTCCGGTGGGTGCGACGGCGAGCAGATGGCTGTTGCGAATGCCATGCCGCGCTATGCTGTCGCGTATGTCCTCCGGCAGCGTCTGGATGAATGGCGCCGCGAGGAACCTTTCGCGATCGAGCGCCGGGAAACTGCCCTTCTCCTCAGCGATGGCCACGGACTGGCGATAGGCGGCGCGGCAGATGACACGCATCGTATCGCTTGCAAAATCACGCGCCGCGTCGCTGTCGTAACGCAGGCCAAGCATGATCAGTGCATCCGCCAACCCAGTGACCCCGAGACCGATCCGGCGCGCCGTTCGTACGGCTTCGCGCTGCTTTGGCAATGGGAAGCGGGACGCGTCGATGACATTGTCAAGAAGTCGAACCGCCACCGACACGATCTCGATCATCCGCTCGGTGTCGAGGCACGCGCCCGGGGTGAACGGATCCCGGATCAATCGTGTCAGATTGATTGACCCCAGATCGCAGGCGCCGTAGGGCGGCAGAGGCACCTCGCCGCACGGATTGGTCGTGCCGATGCGTTCGCAATACCAAAGGTTGTTCATTCGATTAATTCGATCGACAAATAATACGCCCGGTTCGCTGAACTCATAACTGGCGCGCGACAGCCTGTTCCACAGGTCGCGCGCGAGTACGCGATTGACGACCTGGCAGGGCACTTCGGAAGCCTCACCAGGCCAGGGCCGGACGACGGTCTCACCTGGACTGGTCATCTGGGCCGCGGGAAACACCAAGGGCCACATTTCGTCTTGTTCAATCGCCCGCATGAAAGCGTCGGTGACCTGCACCGCCAGGTTGAAGTGACGCAGCCTGCCAGGGTCGCGTTTGGCTTCGATGAACGCGACGATGCCCGGATGATCGCAGCGCAGCGTCGCTATCATCGCGCCGCGGCGTGCACCGGTGGACTGGATGGTGGCGCACATCGCATCCCACACGTCCATGAACGACACCGGACCGGAAGCGATCGCGCCGGTCGTGCGTGCCCGCGCCCCAGCCGGCCGGAGGGTCGAGAAATCGTAACCGACCCCGCCACCACGTTGCATCGTCACTGCCCCCTCCTCCAGCGCACGGCAGATGCCCGGGAGCGAATCCTCGATCGTGCCCATAACGAAACAGTTGAACAGAGTAACATCACGGTCATTGCCGGCGCCCGCCTGGATGCGCCCGCCAGGCAGGAACTGAAACTCGCGCAGAATGTCGAGGAAGCGAGCCTCCCACGACGCCTGGCCGGCTGGTTCGACCGCGGCCAGGGCGCGTGCAATGCGCACCCAGGAGGCGTCGATCGACGGTTCGGCATCGGCGCGGTAGCGGGTGCTCCAGATGTACTGGGCGATTGGCGTATCGAGCGGTGTGCCCACCTCAGACACCAGGCGGAGGCGGCGGTGGCATCGGTTCTGGACGCGGCGGCAGTCCGATGGGCGGCGGCGGGGCCGGATGCGGGTCAGGCTTTGGGTGGATCGGTGGCCCCTCTGGGCTGCCAACATGATCGTGAAACGGGCTGCCGCGATCGCCTGGTCTGGCTGGCACGGTCGTCACCGTCGCATTGCCATCAATCGGCGGCGAGCCCGGATCGGGACCCGGCTCCTCGCCGGCCCACGCGCGATGGTGATGAGCGCGATGCTCGCCAGCAGCACCATCGATCCCAGGTTCAGCAGCATGCTCGAACTCTGGAGTATTTCAGTCGCGATCGAATTAACCATCTGCCTCGTTCCCCACAGCGGATTCGGCTGACCGCGCGATCGGGCGGTCACCAACGGCCACCTCCGATACAGCGGCGGGCGCACGACGGGTGCTGCCCGGATTGGGACATGCCGCACCACGAACCGATCAGGCGCCAGTCGCCAGACGGGTTCAAGGCGCGGAATGCCTTGGATCAGGCCGCGGCCTTGACTTCGATCTTCTTCGGCTCAGCAACCGCTGCCGGAGTTTTCGGCAAGGTGATGGTCAGCACACCCTTACCGAAATCGGCGCTGATCTTATCGCGATCGATACCGTCCGGCAGCGTGAACGTGCGTTGGAACGAGCCATAGCTGCGCTCGGACAATGTGTAGTTCTTCTCCTTCCGCTCGGTCTCCTGTTTCTTCTCGCCTTTCAGCGTCATGGTATCGCCGGCCATAACCAGTTCGACGTCCTTTTCCGCCATCCCAGGCAGTTCTGCCGTAAGCTTGTAGGCCGTCGGCTCTTCGACGATGTCGATCGCCGGCGACGGCATTTCGAATGTTGTCCGGAACTGAAACGGCGGTTCCATGTCGAACCAGCTGCGGAACGGCTTCACGCCGAAGCCGAAGCGATCGAACAGACGCTCCATTTCCGTGCGAAACGATTGCCAGGTGTCAGTCGCGGGCGCCGGAGCGGAGCGTTTTACTTCCACTGGAGTGTTAGCCATGCCATCCTCCTTGAGTTGAACCACAGCTGGATACTGGCGTGATCGCCGAACGAGTGCGTTGATTTGAGTCAAGTTGAGGCGAACAAATCGACATCGCGCCAGGCTGCGCTGATGGCGGTACAGTCATATCCGCCAGCCGAAGACCGCGTCGCTGGTCTGAACCGCCTGCGCGACCGGCAACACAAAGCCCGTTAGCCGAGATCAGCGCAACCGTCCGGACAGTTCCGCCTTTCTGGCGTCGGGAATGCAAGCCTTTGCCGGGCAGGTTTCTCGGCACCAAACAAGAGTGGCGATCATCGGTTTGGGGGATCGGGAATACCAGAGTCTGCAATGGCATGACGGAGCGATCCGCCCACACCGATCCAATCAGTAATTTCGGATGCCAGTTCCATTGCCATTAGACCGAGCTTCCCGGCGCCAATCCGGCTACCACCATGATCGGAAACGAGTTTCCGAAAATTTCCGCATCCTCTATTGGCTACAGTGACTCCAAAGGGAATCGACTGAGCCGAATTTCAGGTTACCTATACCGTTTCGAACGTCAATCGTTATATTACATGGACACGTTTTGGCGTGGTTTTGACCAAGATATTCGTGTTTTCAACGGTTTGAAGTAAAGGGCAGGGGGAAGCTCGGATTAGATCGCCATTTCCGGCTCCAGGGAACGGTCCCATTTCGGAGTCGGAATTTCGGTCGCGCTCTCCATGCCTTGGTGTCCAGCAGAAGCCCGAAAACACCCGACCGCCATCCGCCAATTATTGAATCGATGATGCCGACGGTGGTGTCAATGAGCAGAGCAAATCCTGAGCCTTTTGCCAGCACCAGCCCGCTATTGATCGACAATCATGCACGACGTTCCCTGGGTCGGGAAGTCCCACAAGATGTTCAACCGTGCCTTCCGAGCAATTCCTGCTCAAGTGTCAATGACGCTGGCCTGGGGCCGAGGAACGTGGCCAGCATCGCTTCGACAATCCGTCGCTGGGTGATTGCCCCAATTTGTTGGCCGTTGCTTGTCACGGTAACAGCATTTTCTGTGAAGAGCAGCGAAAAATTGTCGCCAACGAGCATGGCAGGCATTTTCGAGAGGAACCTCTCAACATCGTCGGGGTCGAGGTGGCATGGAATCATACAACTGCTTTTGAGGCCCTCCCGCCAGGCGTTCCGGGCTTCATCAGCACTGACTTTGTGTTCGAACCTGAACATCAGCAGTTTGGTCTCGGGCGACCGGATGATCTCGTCTGGATTGGTGCTGAAATGCTCCAGGTAAAGACTGGCGACGTATATGTGGATGCCCACGATAGAATAGGTGCGTCGCCCGAACCCATTTAGATATAAGGTCTTGCCGTTCACGCTTAGCCTGTCGGGTATCTTTACACCTCCGAACTCTGCTGCGTGCGCTGCGAGCCAGACCAACACGAGGACGACGAATATCATTTGTGCGCAAATGAAAGGGAGGGATACAATGGACAGCGCCCGCTTCATGAGGCATCTCCTTGGCCGAGATCGCCACATCGGCCGGCCTGGTGATTGCGAGCATGGCTATCTCATGGAATTCATCAAGCCTTTCGCAGGGCTGTCCCCGGCGCATCGAGATCGGATAGTGTTGACGAAAATCGAGTAGGTCATCTTCACCATGATTTTCTTAAGTATCCTGTAAATGGGTGGTTCAGCGGCCCGGGCGTGCATGGCCGTTGACGACACACCGGTAATCAGGAGAGTTAAGATGCCTGAGCTATCCCTCCGAACCTTTCCGCCAATTCCAGGCCGGTCATATGTGGCATGTGATGGTCGAGGATAGCGCAGGTTAGTTTTTGTGTTTCAGCATCACGCAACTCGGCTGCCGATGCAAACATCTTTACAACTGCCCAGCGACCTCCGGAAAGAGCCGGAGCGAGATCGCCCCCAAGCTCACACGAACGTTCATCCGTCGCCACGAATAGAAGCGCGGCACAGAGGGGCTGATTATGAATCAGTGCCTGCCCGGTTCGCCGCCGTGTTGGACTGAACCGTATTCCAAACAGCCCTTGATCTCCTGTTCGGCCTGCAGCCAGTCGATCAAATCGTACCCGTGCGGTCGGCCATGATTTTCCCACATTTCGTATGCCCTCTCCGCAATAAGCTTGTGAATCGCTGCATTTCTTGCGGCTTCATTTTTCTCATCCGACGCGGACCTTCCCTTGGTAGTGAGGTTGCCTTCCGCATCAATGACCGGAGGGATCGTATTGCTACTTATTGCGGCCAGATCGCTCCCGGTTAGTGGCAGCGCCTGCGAGCCGATGGCAGGCTCCGGCTTCGCGCCATCGTCTGAGGCCGCCACCGCCATCAGGGCGCCTGACACCGCTTCGGTTTGCTGCTTCCGCATGGCGTAGCGATCAGCCAATTCGGCGGCCTTCATTTTGAGCGCGATAATCGGCTGCGACGCTGCCTTCGGTGGGGCTATTTCCTTGTCCCAGGCTACTTCGGTCCTGTCGGGCCGATTTGGTTGAGCCTCCGGGAACTGGCTGCGCAGGAATGTCTCGATGTCCCGTTGATCTCCGTGCCAACCACTGAAGTCCGCCTCAGAGTCGACCAACACACTTTCGGAGGCGGTGCTGGTCAGCAAAAAGATCGGCAGTCCTTGGGACAGGCGAGCGGTGTTGGCAGAGTTGATTGGATAAGGGGAATTGCTTCGGGATCGGGTGGCGTTGGCGTAATTATGCAAGTCTCCATAATCGACGGGCTTTTCGAGAACTCTGTCGATACCAAGCTCAGCGGCCTGACGGAGTATGGTTGGTGAGGGCGAACCGGTGATCAAAATTATTGGGATACCCGAGCCATCAGCACGCAACCTTTCTGCCAGTTCCAGGCCGGTCATATGTGGCATATGATGGTTCAAGATAACGCAGGTGAGTTCTTGTGTCTCCGCCTCAAGCAAGTCGGCTGCTGATGCGAAAGTCTCGACGGCGTGCCCCGTGACCTCCAGCAGGAACCGAAGCGACTCCCTTACAGCGGCCTCATCATTGACTATGCCAATCACCGGCTGTTTGACCTTTGCCATGGCTGAATCCCTGCAGGCAGGGGCGAAAGAGCCGACCCTACGGCTTGCGGTTAGCATGACCTGCTGTTTCGGTTCATTGATCCTGATCAATTGTCTGGCGTTGCCCGGTCACGGCGCATCATCACGGTAGCGGATCATCGTATTGGGTTGGTTGTATCGGAAGCGCGCTGGTCGAACATCGAGGCGGTGGCCGGAGCAGACCAGGAACGGCAACCGCCGATGCGATCGGCCACTCGCCGCATCTGTTCCTCAAACACAACGATACTATCGTCTGGCCCACGTACCAACGCGATAACCTTGCATCCTTGAGCGGAAAGCTCAGTCGCCGCTTTAATAGCGACGTGAAGACTGGCCGCCCGACACAAAACCGCCCCCCGGATGCCGTTCACCGTCCAGTTACCTGTCTCGTCCAGGATGAATTCCAAACGGTCGTCGCTCCAATGGCGCGCTGTATTGGCAAGCATTTTCGAGGCTCCCTCTGCGCGGCTAAACTTCGCTCGGTTGCCGGCCGCTTAGTTGCTTCTCTCATGAAGCTTTGCTTATAGGTTACCAGGGTGCATGGCATTTCCACCAAACCAAGAACCTGAACCAGAGAGAACCTTGCGCTTGTTCAGGCGACATTCCAGTTGGCATTGATTGAAACAGACGGTGATAATTGTCTTATTGTAAATCTGGGAGAAGCGATGGTGATCCCTTATCTGCTGACCGGGCTGCAATTGAAGACGGACCGCTGCGCGATGACTGCCCTGGAGTATGGACTGATCGGGCCGCGATCGTGGTGGTCATTGCCGTGGACTTCGCGGTGCCTACGATCCGGCCGGGGGTGATTAGCCGACTTTGGCAGGCGGGTTATCACGCCCCTGGTAGGCGGCATAATGGTCGTGGCTCACCCTGTACGACTGCTCATGACCGCACTTTTTGCAGACGAATATTTCAGTATCCAATTCAAGGAACGGCCCGTCATGGTCAATCCGTTTGAGTAGTAGCTCGCTGAGGCAGAGCTCGCAGTGTAACGTGGGGGGGCGGCTGGACAAGCGTACGCATGCGATTTTCTTTCGCCCGATATCGTTCGGAGCAAGGAAATGGGACGCTCAAAACGAGTCCCGATCAGTGCAATTGGTTGGAAGCCGAACGCCTTGAGTTAGCGTCTCGGTCCAACCATTCATGCGCGCATTGCGGCTTGGTGTCCAGCGCACCCCGACCGCGTCGTAACCACCGTCATCGGCTCGCCGTCACCTGGCGCGGGCCCGTTGGTGGGCGAACTGGCCGAGGGTGGCGATTCCGGGAGGCACCGATGCCGCCAAGTCGGGCTGGCCCGCAAGCGGTTAACCATGTCCTCGAATGCCTTGTCGGTTGCAACGGTTATACCGCCGGTCATCACGATCTCCATATGTTTGGAATCGTTTGACCCGGTCTTCTTCCGGGCGACGGCGACAGCGTCGATATCAATAATCAAGGCTGGTGAGACTGCCCATGGATCACGATGAACTCGATCACTTTCCCTCTCTCCTGACAAATGAACGCGCGCGCTCTCGCGGTCCGACTTATTTCGAAGCCGTTTCGCCCCACGGGACTGTGCGCGCCAACGCCGATCAAGGCACGCGAAGGCCCTCACGCAGTTAAACCAGGAAAATGAACCCCGTGGACGTCATGGAACCGCCCAACCGTCAACCGCGGATCGCGGCGGCGGGCGACCGCCACGGCGGAGTTGATCAGTTCAATGGCCTTGCGCCGCGCGTTTGCATCCGAGACGTTGCGGATCACAGCGCTCTCAAGATCGCAGAATACTCGATCATCGGCGCCAGCATGGATGAGATTTGGAATGTTCGTTGAAGCGACAAGGGCCGCACTCGGCTCAGTCGGAGCGCAGCCCGCTGTTGCCCGGTGGAACTGCGACAAATCGGCGTCGACGAAACTGCGGCGTGAGCCACCGTGATTTCCGCCTTAGCGGAATGAACCCGCTGTTCGCGGCGAATCATGATGTGCCGGATCGCCGTCCCGGCGGACCCAGATGTTGCCGGCTTTGCGGTAGCTTCGTTTCACCGCAGCCCAGGCGATCCGGTGCGGTGTGGCTTCGTCGCCGCCGTAACGGGCCCAGGCGTGGTTGAAGGCCTCACGGTAGATGTCCCGCGCGTGCGGTGGCAGATGATCGTAAACCGACGGCGGCAAATCTTCGTTGCTACGATATGGCATCACACTCGCATCCCGGAAAATCATGACGCCCGCTTCGCACGGTCAATGAACCATGCCGTGGACAGTTGGCGCCCGTTTGAGGAGGCGATCGGTGCCACCGCCGCAGCCTCGCGGCGTCCGCGACCCGCTGTTCCGCCAACGCTACCGCCGCCACCCGCGGTTCGCATTTGCGGGCCGCGGCCTGCTCCAGCACCTCGCGGGTATTTTCCGCGATTTTCTCCGCGACCATGGCCAATGCCGCCGTTTCGGTTCCACCTCGATACTCCATCGCCGCGCAGATCACCCCGCCGGCGTTGGCGATGAAGTCCGGCAACACCAGAATGCCGGATTTGTGCAAAGCGGTCTCGGCCTCCGACGTCGCCGGAATATTGGCGCCCTGCGCAACCAGCTTCGCACGCAGCCGGCCAACGTTCCCGGCGTGCAGCACGTCGGGGCGAGCCGCCGGAATCCAGATTTCGCAGGGCACATCGATGATCGCATCGCGGTCGCGCGCCTCACCACCGGAAAACACCACCAAAGGCTTCCTCGCGTCCTTGTGCTCGGCCAGCGCGGTCAGATTGAGGCCATTCGGGTTGACGACTGTTCCGCTGGTATCCGCCGCCGCGACCAGCCGCGCGCCCTTCTCAGCGAGGAAGCGGGCTGCGTGTCGGCCGACGGCGCCATAACCTTGTACCGCGACCCGCGCGCCATCCAGAGCGAAACCCGCGAAGGGAAGCGCGGCCTCGATGGCGACGGCAAGCCCGAGGCCGGTGGCGCCGATCTCGTCCAGAGGGATGCCGCCAACCGCCTTCGGCAAGCCTGCCGCACGTCCGATTTCATCTTTGATCCAGGCCATGCAGGTTTCATCGGTGCCCATGTCGGGACCCGGGAGGTAGTCGGTCAGGTCGCGCATGGCGACAGCGAAGGCGCGAATCAGATCCTCTTTCTGATTCGCCGGCATCCGCGGATCGGCGATGATCACCGATTTTCCGCCGCCATGCGGCAGGCCGGCGGCGGCGTTTTTCAAGGTCATCGCCCGCGCCAAACGAAAACATTCCTCCAAAGTAACATCAGGGGCCATGCGGACGCCGCCAATCGATGGCCCCCGCGCCACGTTGTCGATGACGACGATCGCCTTCAACCCGACGGATGGAGTGTAGAGGTGCACGATTCTGGCCGGCCCCAGTGCATCGGCGAAGCGAAATCCGTTTTCCATGGTCGCTCTTCCCTGTCAGGAGGCATTCGAAAGCGCGGGGAACGTCGAGACCGACGCGCCCGATCGCTGAATTGTGCTGATGGTCGTGGTTGGTCGCCGGGTTGTCGTTGCGCTGGATCAATTTTGCCCGATTTCCGCGCTGCCAAGGCATTGAGGCTGCAGACCGCTATCAACACCGCACTACCATCCGGTCAGCCGCGCTCCTCCGCCTTGCTTGTTGGTCTCACCTGATCAGGCGGGCACCAGCGCCGATGCGCATCAGCCGGAAGTCTCCGGCGCGGCAAGGCGCGCCAGGAACGCATCAATGAACGGCGCGAGGCCATCGCCGTCCGCCGCAGCGTATTCATAGCGCGCCCGGATGATGGGTTTGTCGCATCGGATCAATTGGCCCAGATCGATCGGCGTCGCAGAAACCACGACATCAGCGGGACTACCCTGGATCGTCGCCGCCAGGGCGCGAAGCTGCGCCTCGCCATAACCGACGGCGGGAAGAACCATGCCGATATGCGGATACGCCTGAAACACCGCCGCGATGTCCGGTGTGGCCGATGATCGAGGATCTACGATTGCCGCCGCGCCTGCCGCAGTCGCCGCAACATAACCCGCGCCGTATGCCATGCCGCCGTGGGTGATCGTTGGTCCATCCTCGATCACCAGTACGCGCTTGCCTTTGACCGCGGCCGCGTCGTCGAGCCGAACCGGCGACGCGGCGTAGACGATTGGCGCGGTGCCATTGATCGCGCGCAGTCCTGCGGTGGCGATGGCAACGTTCTCGGCCGACGCCGCGTCCACCTTGTTCACGACCAGCACATCGGCCATGCGCACGACGGTCTCGCCAGGATGATGCGTGGCGATCTGGCGCGGCCGCAACGCATCCGCCACGACGATGTGCAAATCGGGACGCACAAACGGAAAGTCGTTGTTGCCGCCGTCCCACACGATGATGTCGGCCTCCGGCTCGGCGGCCGCGAGGATGGCGGCGTAATCGACGCCGGCGAACACGACGTTTCCGGCATGGATGTGCGGTTCGTACTCCTCGCGCTCTTCGACTGTGCAATGCGCGGCATCGAGATCACTCCGCGATGCGAAACGTTGCACACGCTCGCTGAGGAGATCGCCATACGGCATCGGATGGCGCAGCACTGCGACGCGGCGGCCACCGGCTCGCAAGCGGCGCGACAGCCAGCGCGCGATCCCCGATTTGCCGCAGCCGGTACGGACCGCGCTGACGGCGATGACCGGGCGGGACGACGTAAGCATCGTGCGCTGCGGCCCGAGCAGCATGAAGTCCGCCCCGGCGGCGAGCGCGCGCGAGGCAAGATGCATCACCTGCTCGTGCGACACGTCGCTGTAAGCGAAGACGACCTCGTCAACCCGATGCTCTCGGCACAGCGTATCAAGCTCCGCCTCAGCAACAATCGGAATACCATCGGGATACAACACGCCGGCGAGTTGGGCCGGGTAGCGGCGGCCGGCGATCCCTGGAATTTGCGCCGCGGTGAAGGCGACCACCGTGGAGGCCAGGTCATCGCGCCAGACCACGTTGAAATCGTGGAAGTCGCGTCCGGCGGCGCCCAGGATGACGATGCGGCGGCGACCTGGCTGGCGCGAGGGCGAACGGTTTACCATGGGCGCCATTTTGTTTCGTGGCTCCAATTGAACAGACATCGATCGCGATCGACCGTTGGTTTTGCGTCGGCGTGCGTGGGCCGTCCCATGGCGTTCCACCGGCACCAGGTTCTCGGACTTCGCGGATTACCCGTTGGGTGGTGGCGGCGGTACCGGGTAGGCGGTCCTGAACCCAGGCACCTGATTGCCATGCGCGTACATGCACTGGGCGTAAAACATGTCATAGCGCTGTTGCAGGCTCATTTGCGCCAGTTGGGCCGGACCGAACCCGGCGATGGTTCCCACCGTGGCCCCTTCGGCGGCGCCGATCGCCGCACCTCGGCCGCCGCCGATGGCTGCCCCAAGGCCGGCGCCCAGTACAGTGCCCGCGACGCCGGTTGCCACCTGCTGGTTGTTGGCGGCCTGTGCGCCTCCTGCCACCTGCTGCCTGGCATATCCCGTGCATTCCGCCTGATCCTGCCGAAACACGTCGAACGGCTTGTAGGGAGCCGGCATGACCGGGATGGTCGGGCCCATGGGGGGAGCGACACAGCCGCCAAGCAGCAACAGCGTCGCAAACACGGTTTTCAAATTGGGCATCTTGGGCCTCACTGGGGGGAAGTCACGGGCACCGCGCGCCAGGGAACGCTGCAAGTTGCGACGTTCGGGTAGTAGCCCCGAGGATTGTCGCAGAAGTACCAGAACTGAGCCGGCGGCACCCCGGCCACCACTGGAGGCGGTTGCTGCATAACGATCGCCGGTGGCACGTAAGTGGGGTACGGCCAGATCGGCTCCGGATAGAAATACCATCCGCCGCCCACAACCCACCACCAGCCGAAGCGACCGTCGTGCCAGTCATGCCGCCAGCCACCGCCACGCCAGACGCGCATGTCACCGGCACTGAAATGGCCGAAGTCGCGGCCATGAAAGTCGCCGCCATGCATGCCACGCTGCGCCTTCGCGCCCGCTATGGGCAATGCGGACAGCGCCAGGCAGAGCGCTGAGATAATGGCCATCCTGGGCGGCGGACCCACCGTCGGGGCGCGCGTGGCGGCGGCAAGCCCGCCCCGCCGGAAAGGAACTTTGGTCATCGACATGATGTTTTCCTCTGCTTCGCCGTAATCGGTTGCGCCGTTCACGCGGCCGGATAACCCACGGTCTGTGCAAACGTCACAAAGTGCGTATCGGACAGTCGCAAGCTCCGGGCCAGGCCGGCGTAATCGACCGCGCCACGAAATACTGTGCCAAGTCCCTCTGCGGCGCAGAACAGGTAGACGTTCTGACCCATGAAAGCGGCGTCGACCGAGGCATAAAGCCGGCGATCTTCGGGTGCTACATCGGCCATCCGCTCACCATGCGCCACGTAAATCAGGTTGAGCGGGGCAATCGCCACAAAGTCCTGCAGGCCGGTCCGATCACGGATGTCTTCTTGCAAGTATCGCATGAGCGTGTGGGTCGCCGGCTCATACCGCCAGACCCCATCCTGCATCGAAATGTAAACGTCGATCACCATGACGTGCCGCCAATAAGGCACAGTGCGGTCACCATTTGGACGATTGACGCCGAATGCTGCCCACAACAGTTCTGACAGCACTGGCAACGGCAGCGACTGGTCCGAGTATTCGCGGGTCGAATGCCGCTGCCACAGTGCACTGATCAGCGATTGGCCGCCCTCGAGCCGCGGCGTCGGCAGATCGATATGCTCCGGTTCTTCCGTGCCACGCTCGATGGAGCTTGCAGTACTGGATTGAAATGGCATTGCCGTGGTCTCTCCTGAACGACGTCAAAACGCTTCGCGCCACATTCACCAGTCAGGCGATGTTGCCGCGCCCGGACCCAGCACGCCGGCGGAACGCTGTCTTTGAACGCCTCGGGGCAATACGCGGCATTGACCTGGATCAGGCGGATACTCGAATACGGCGAGGTCTCGCGATCAGTCATGCCATCGCTCAACCCCGAGGAACTTCCTGCTCCGTCGATTGTCCCACCCGGGTACTCGCCGGCGCGGCAATCCAACCGCGGCCCACCGCGATTTGTGCCGCCATCGCGAGGAGTCCGTTGATCAACAACGCATCGCGCGCACCGATCAGGCTCACGGATAATCCAGTCAGCAGACTTCCCAGCGAAACCCCGCCGCGCATGGCGAGCATGTACAGACTCACGGTTTGCCCGCGTAACTCCGGCAGGCATGAGGCCTGCAGCAATGTATTTGCGGAGGTGTTGCTCACCGTCATCGCGAAGCCCGCGATCGCCAGCAGGAATGGTAATCCCCAAAGCCATGGATTGAGGGCCACGAGCACCAAAACGGCACCGTAACATCGGGCGAGCCACGAACTGATGCGTCTGCGATCTCGGCTGGCATCGACGCCCAGAAGCGCGATCGAACCCAACAGCCCGCCGGCGCCAAACGCCGCAATCGCCATGCTGAACCCACCGACATCGCCATGCAGCACGGTCTTGACCAGGACCGGGCAAAACACGATCAGCGGCCCGCACAGCAAACTCGTCAGCAGCACCGTCAGCAACGCACCACGTAAATTCGGGCTGCGGATTATGTCTTGTATGCCATCAAGGATGGAATTGTCCTCGGGAGGGCCACCGTTCAGCGCGGTGGATGTTCCACGTGGTAGAATCCACAACGCGACCCAGATGAACGGCAGATAGGACAACGCGTTCAGCGCGAAGCATCCCACCGCGCCCACGCTCGCCATCACGACGCCCGCGAGAGCGGGCCCAAGAACCCGCGACAGATTGAATTGTGTCGCGCTCAATGCGAGACCCGAAGCGATCTGGTCATGTTCGACGATGGACGGAACGATCGATTGAAACGACGGCATCGACAGGGCGTCGGTCACGCCAACAACCACCGAGAGAGCAATGACGATCCAGGGCCGCACGGTACCGCTCAGCAGCAGCACGACCAACAGGATCGGACACAGCATCTGCAATGACTGACATGTCGCGATGACAAGGCGGCGATCGGATCGGTCAGCCAATCTGCCGCCCAGCAACGTCAAGATCCAGGCCGGCGCCGCCATCGCGAATGAGTCAAGCCCGATCAATAACGACGAGGCTCCCAGCGTCAGCAGCAGCCATGGCTCCGCCACCTGCTGGGCCCAGGTGCCGAGATTCGAGAGCAAGCTGGCGAAGCAAAATGTACCAAATCGCCGCGTACGGAGAAGTTTAACCGAATCCGCGAAGCTGTTCATCGCGCGCCCCGGACCACCTTGCCGGTATCGGCCTTGTAGCAACCGACTAACGACTGACTCTTGCCGCCTCTGGTCATCCCCGGGCTCGTCCCCGGGACCTGTCGCGGCACCGTACTGGAACGGCTCCCTGGGATGACGAGAGAGAGGCGCCGCCGTGGGTCAATGTTGAAGCACCCCAAGGTAGGCCAGTCGGTGACGGCCCGATACCGCGCCGCTCAAGACGGCAATAACGAACCTTTCGGCCCGGTCAACTCGCGCTGTGGCAGGCCACGATGGCGCGGGCGATGGCATCACTCACGTCGAGCACGGCCAGCTGCCGTGTTGCCACACGGTCCGGAACGCGGAATGGCGGCACCGTGTCAGTGACCGTGATCCCATCCAATGCCGGTGACGCAAACAGTTCCATTGCGCCATCGACGAACAACCCGTGCGCCGCGGCGGCGAACACCTTTGTCGCGCCCGCGGCCTGGCAGGCGCTGGCGGCTCGCACGATCGTGCCTCCCGTGCTGATCAGATCATCGATGATTACGGCGACCTTGCCGCGCACGTCGCCAGCCAGCAACTCGCCGGTCACCACGCCGCTGCTGCGGAATTTCTCCATATATGCGCTGCCGACATCCTGGTGGGTCAGCGCCTCCATCGCCTGACGGAACTGTTCCGCCCGCTTGGCGCCGCCAGCGTCGGGGGAGACTGCGACAACGGACTCGCCACGCAACAGTGGGGCAAAATGCGCCGCGAACAACGGTGCGCTTTCGATATGCCACGTCGGACAGCGAAACGCGTTCTCGAACGCCGCGACGTTATGCACTTCCACCGCGATCACCTGGTCGATCCCGACCGCTTCGAAAAGTGCCGCGACATAGCGGGTAATGATCGGATCGTTCGGCTTGGTGCGGCGGTCCTTGCGCGCGTAACAAAGATACGGCGTCACGGCTGTGACACGGTCGGCGTCGGCATCTTTCAACGCGCCACAAAAGAACAGCAATCGGCAGAGCTTGTCGTTGCCGGTCTCGCGTTCGTCGCCGTGCAACGAATGCAGCACGAATACGTCGTGTCCCCGTACATCGCGCAACGGCCGTGTCTTATGCTCGCCGTCCTCGAAGTTCCGCTCTTCGTGCGGGCTGAGGACGATATCCAGCCGGCCAGCGACGCGCTCCGCCAACTCCCGGCTGCCTTGCAGGGCAAAAAACGACAGGGGTCGATGATCCATCGGTAATGCTCCCCAGGTTCAGCCGGTCGCGTCCAGGGCATGCGCCTCGGCGAGCAGCGCCGTCACCTCGGCGTCCCGCAATTGCGGGAAATGCCGGTAGAACTGGCCGACTGCCATAAAGTTCTCCGGTGCGTCCAGGCAAACGACGTCATCCGCCTCGTGCCGCAAATCATCGAGCGAGTCCGGGGCGGCAATCGGAACGGCCAGCACGACCCGTGCCGGCTTGCGCGCGCGCGTGGCCTGCAAGGCGGCGCGCATGGTCGCACCGGTGGCAATGCCGTCATCCACGACAATGGCGGTACGGCCTGCGATGTCCACCGGCGGGCGGTCACCGAGCCAGACGTGGCGACGGCGCTCGATCTCGGCCAGGGCTGCAGTCTTCGCCTCGTCGAGATATGCGGACGAGATGTCCAGGCGCCGCACCAGATGCTGGTCGATGACAACCGTCGGGTGTTCGCCATCGGTGATCGCGCCAACCGCAAATTCCTCATTGTGCGGCGCGCCGATCTTGCGCACCAGCACGAGATCGAGCGGCGCCGCCAGTGCGCGCGCAACTTCGAAGCCAACCGGCACACCACCTCGGGGCAATGCCAGCACGACCGGGTGCTGATCCTTGAACTTCAGCAGACGTTCTGCGAGCAACCGCCCGGACTCACGCCGGTTGTCAAACAGCATGCGCTGCCTCCGCCAGTTGGGACCCCAGATGACGTTCAAACCACGCCTGAGCCAGTGCGACCACTGCCTCCAGCGTGCCGGGTTCCTCGAACAGATGGGTCGCACCGGGAACCACCTCCAGCCGGTGTGGGCAATGCAATCTCTGGGCGGCTGCCTTGTTGAGTGACAGCACCTCCGGGTCATTACCGCCGACGATCAACAACGTTGCGGCGCTGACCTTAGGCAGCGCCTTGTCCGCCAGATCGGGGCGGCCACCTCGACTGACGACAGCCGACACATCGTCACGACCGGCCGCGGCAACCAGCGCGGCCGCGGCTCCGGTGCTGGCGCCGAACAAGCCGAGTGGCAAATGCCGCCCGGAGGCCGTGTCGCGAACCCAGGTCGCCGCCAGATCCAGCCGACCGGCGAGCAGCGCGATGTCGAACACGCTGGCGCGATCCTCTGCCTCTTCATTGCTCAGCAGATCGAACAACAAGGTGGCAAACCCAGCCTGTCGGAGCGCGTCAGCGACGTAAGCGTTGCGCGGACTGAACCGGCTGCTGCCGCTGCCATGGGCGAACACCACAATGCCGCGTGGCGCCGCCGCGGGCAGGCCGAGCAACCCGTCCCCGCCATGCGGCGGAAGCGTTACCGAGACGATCCGATTCTGCATGGACATCATCGCCAGGTCCCCACGACCCGGTAATCGGATCAGCATTCCGGTGCCGCCGCATTGATCGACATCAACCGTCCAGGGCGGCCCCGCTTCACAGTCACGCCCCCGCTTCACAGTCACGCCTCGGCTGCGGTCAGCGACGGCACGGCGCTCGCCAGGGCGGCCAGCGCACCGCCACTGGCATCGAGCGACTGCCAGAGGCGAGTGTCCAGCCCCACGGGCGGCACGCCGAGAAAGAAGCCATGCGATGGAACGGCGTGACAAGATGCCATTCCGGCGGCGCGTTGCCGCTCAGCCGCATCGCGGAACACGCCTTCGATAACGACTGAGCAGCCCGCTTCCAGCAAGTCGTTCGCTGCGCCCCACGCCGCCTCGCCGGTGAGCGCGAGCCGCAGAATTCGCGCTCCAGGCACTGGTGTTGTCTGGGCTGCCAACATGGCGGCCAGTTCTGTCCGGTCGGGATCGCTGGCACCGCCCAGAAAAATCAACACCGGGTGGCGCGGCAGCAGAAAATCGATGCTGGCATGCACATGCTGCCGCGCCTGTGCCAGCAGACGCGCCGCCTGCCGTGGATTCGCACGGCGTTGCGCGCCGCCGGCCAACGCATAACTTCTGGTCGCGGCTCGCAGTGCCAGAAACAGTGGCAACACAAGCAGCCCGTCGGTCTCCGGCGCGAGGTCCATCCAGGCGTTGAATACGGCGTTGCCGAGATCGCCGCGACCGCGCAGTTGCAAATCCATCAGCAGGAACGCGAGGTCGTACAGCACGTCGATACAGCCGATTTCTTCGCTGAACTCGATACAGTCAAATAATGTTGGTTTGCCGGACCAAAGACAGATATTCGCCAGCCGCAGGTCGCCATGACAGCGGCGAACCTTGCCTCCCATGCGCCGTTGATCCAGCAGTGCGGCGACGGTATCCAGCGCACGATGCGCGCGACCGCTGACCGTCTCAACCGCGACACCATCAAGCGCCGGTGCGACCAGCCCCAGTTCCCGTTCGTTGTCGGCGATCACCCGACGAATTGCGTCGCTGCCGCCGAATTCAGGCGTGATCTCCGCCGCCAGGTGAAACCGCGCGATCGCAAAGCCGAGGTCGTGCATCAGTTGTGGCGTGAGCCGGCCGGTTTCCGCCAGGCGATCGAACAGGTCGGACTGTGCGAACCGCCGCATGACCACGACATAATCGAGCGCGGCACCTGGACCATCGAATGCCAGGCCGCCATTTGCATCGCGATTGACCGAACGCACGCCAAGGTAAATCTCTGGCGCGGTGCGCCGGTTCAGCCGTAGTTCCACCTCGCAGGCGGCACGCCGCGATTCTCGGGTAGTGTAATTGAGCGACGAGTAACGGATCGCTCGCTTGAGCTTGTATGCGCGATCCCCGGCCAGGAATACGATCGAGCAATGGGTCTCGATCCGCTCCACGCCGCCGGCTGCCGCGCCATGGCTCGCCGGATCCGACAAGAATGCGATGACGGCGTCCTGGTCATCGGCGGTGATCGGCTCGTCCATCACGGCGTGTGTCCCGCCGCCCGGTCCATTTCCGCCGCGAGCCGGCGAATCCCCTGACTGATCTGCACCGGAACGTGATCGGCTTCCAACCGTCGCAGGGGCTCCGGCAATCGCGCCAGTGAAGCCGCCGCATGGGCGCGAGCGTCGGTGAGGGAAGCCAGGCTCTCCACCCGCCGGCCGGCGCGCATGGCGGGCCACAACAAGGCCTCGCCCTCCGCCGGCTCGGCGAGCAGCGCAACCTCGTCGGCGGCGATCGTGCCGTCGTTATGATAGCGCCGATAGACCTGCTTGCGGCCGGGCCAGGTCGCCTTGCCTTCGCTGCGCTTGCGCCGCGGCCGACCGGCGTATTCCTGCAGCTTGTAGGCGCAATCGAGCGCCGGCGCATCGCTCGCCGTGGTCAGGCTGGTGCCGACGCCAAAACCGTCGATCGGCGCACCGCCACGGCACAGCGATTGCAGACTGAATTCGTCCAGCCCCCCGCTGGCAAAGATGCCGATCCCCGGCAACCCCGCCGCGTCGAGAATGGCGCGCACCGCCCTGGCGTGCGCCGCGAGATTGCCGCTGTCCAGCCGCACCGCCCCGATCGTGATGCCTTGTGCGGCCAGCCGCGGCGCCAGCGCGGCAACAATCGCCGCCCCACGCTCGGTATCGTACGTGTCGATCAGCAACGTCAGCCCGCGCGGCCGCACCTGGGCGAATCGTTCAAACGCGGTTGCCTCGTCGTCGTGCGCCTGCACGAATGAATGCGCCATGGTGCCGACCACCGGAATGCCGAACTCACGACCCGCCAGGACTGTCGCAGTGCCGAAGAACCCCGCCAGATAGCTGGCGCGCGCCGCCAACACGCCCGCCTCGGCGCCATGCGCCCGCCGCAGCCCGAAATCCACCAGTTGCCTGCCAGGTGCCACGAGCACCATGCGCGCCGCCTTCGATGCGATGACCGTCTGGAAATGCAGCAAATTGATCAGCCGTGTCTCCACCAACTGGGCTTGCGGCAGCGGTGCGGTGACGCGCAACAGCGGCTCATCGGGGAAGAACACGGTACCTTCCGGCATCGCATCGACATCGCCGGTGAAACGCAGCTCTTGCAATCCGTCAAGGAAAGCATCGGAAAACATGCCGGACGTGCGCAGCCACGCCAGCTCGTCCGCGGTGAATCGCATGATTTCCAGGAATTGCACCGCCTGCTCCAGGCCGGCAGCCATCAGGAAGCCGCGGCCGGGCGGCAGCTTGCGGACGAACAACTCGAACACCGCCGTCTCGGTCATGCCGTGCGCGGCATAGGCTTCGAGCATCGACAGCTCGTAGAGGTCGGTCAGCAGCAGCCCTGGTTCAGACATCATCAGAAATTGACCGGAATGGCAGGCGGTGTCGTTGATCCCGGTCAACCATACGGCGATGACGACCGGCGACGTTTGACGCAGGTCAAGGCAGCATCACCGATTATGCAGACGGCGCTCACGCGGCGATCCATTCTGCTTCGGCCAGGCGCCGCACCGCAGGGTAGTCGATCTTCCCGGTGCCGAGGCGCGGCAACCGCTCCAGATAAACCACCGTGCGCGGCACCATGATCTCCGCAATGCCCTGGGCTCGCGCGGCGTCAAGCAATGCTGCAAAGGTGGCTGCCACGCGCGACGTGACGAGCACCAGACGCTCGCCTCTGCGAGGATCCGGCAACACCACCACGGCATTTGCCGCTTCCGGCCAGATGCTGTCGGCAAGCGCCTCGCCGACGCTCGTGGCGATCATTTCGCCGCCGATTTTCGCGAACCGGGCGGCACGGTCTTTGATCCACACAAATCCCTGGTCATCGACCCGGACGATATCCCCGGTATCGTAGCAGCCCTGTTCCGGCGGTTCCAGAACGCCCGGGGCCGATGCGCGGAGATAGCCAAGCATGACATTTGGCCCGCGCACCCAAAGCCGGCCGCCGTCATCAAGCCCTTCCACCGGCTCCACTTTCCAGACAATGCCGGGCATGAACCGGCCAACGCTGCCCGCCGCGTTTCGCGTTGGCGTGTTGATCGACAGCACCGGAGCGGTTTCCGTCGCACCATAACCTTCCAACAACCGCACGCCGAAGCGCTCGGCGTAGAGGCGCCGTGTGGTTTCCTTCAAACGTTCCGCACCGGCGCAAATATACCGGATCGAGCGAAAGTCGTACGGATCCGCGTAATGTGCCCACCCGTTGAGGAAGGTATCGGTACCGAACACGATGGTGGCGTCGTTGGCGTAGATCAGTTCCGGCACCAGCCGGTAGTGCAACGGCGTCGGATAGAGAAAGGTCGGCACTCCGCCGAGCAATGGTAGCAGCGTCCCGACCGTCAGGCCGAACGCATGGAACATCGGCATGGCATTGAACACAAGGTCGGCCGAGGTGAAATCGATCACCGCCGCCGCTTGTGCGCAATTCGCTAGAATCGCACGATGGCTGAGCACGACGCCTTTGGGCACGCCCTCGGTCCCACTGGTGAACATTACCACAGCGGCGGCGTCCGGAGAACTCAGGCAGCCCGGCAGCCGGCGGGCACGGAAGCTGGCAAGCCAGCCACGTAATCGCGCGGACCAGCCGAGCGATTCAACCAGGTCTTCAAGCCACACGAACGTCACCTCGGCGTTCATCCGATCAATGTCCCGTTGCAGACGGCCACGTTCGGCGAAGCGGCGCGATGAAATCACGTGGCGGACTCGCGCGGTGCGGCAGGCGGTCAACATGCCCTCTGCGCCCGCGGTGACATTCAGCATCGCCGGGACGCGCCCGAACGCCTGCAGCGCCATGACGGTGGTGAACGCGCCTGTCGCATTCGGCAGCAATACGCCAACCGTCTCGACTGGCGCGGTCAACGTTGCGACCACCCGGCCCAGTACACAGGCCCCCGCGAGGATATGGCGGTAATCGATCGCGAGGTTATCGGCATCCTGCAACACGGGAGCCCGCCAGCCATGGCGGTTTCCGGCATCGATCAGCGCGCTGAACAATGTGCGATCGATGTTCTGCGCGACGAACGCAGCATCCACCATCACATCCCGCAACAACCGGGCCGCCGCGTGGCGTCGGGGCCGGCCGAGCAGCGCAGAGTCCAGCGACAGCGACAGCGGCGGCAACACAGTTATGCTGATGCGCGGGAACCAGCGCCGGCGCAGCTTATCCTTGAGGTAGGACAGACGCGTGAACTGGGTGCCCTCGATGCGCACCGGCACCAGCTTCCCCGCTGCTTTGTCAGCGATCATGCCGGCCCCGTCATAGATCTTCATCAGTCCGCCGGTTTCGCTGATCCGGCCTTCGGGAAACAGCACCAGCCGTTTCCCATCCTTCACCTCCTGGATCATCGTCCGGATCGCGAAGGGATTGCGCGGATCGACGCGAATCACCGGCATCCGCATCAGGAAAGGCCGCACCCACCAGCGCTTCGCGACCAGCGTATCGATCACGAATACCGGCTTCCCCGGCAGAAACGCGGCGAGCAACGGACCGTCGGCGAAGCTCAGGTGATTTGGTACGACGAGCGCGTGCTCGCCCGGCGGCGGATAGTGTTCCAGCCCTGTCACCGTGATGCGGTGGAACGCCCTGGCGTAGCACCGCAGCAGCCATAGTCGGATAGCGCCCGGCGCGAGCCATCGGCGCACGGGCGGGCGGCCAGGAGCCTGCAAAGAACTGTCATCCGTGCGGCTCGCCATGGCGTGCTCAGGGTTCGTCTGGTTCCTCGGCCGCGAGGATCTCATACACCGCCCTCACCGCACCATGCGGCTCATGCCCGCCTTCGTCTTCGAGCCCACGATCGCCGCGAAACCACTCCGCGGCCTGCAATACCTGGGCGGGAGTCGCCGCCGTCCGCAGGATGCTGGTCACCACCGCGTCATCGATATCGCCGATCATGCCACGAATTTCGCTGGCACTGGCTGGCTTTTTGCTGTCATCTGGCATTGCGGAACTCCTTCGCATTGGCGGCGTCGTCGAGTAATCTCGCGGGTATCCATTTTGTGATTGCAACGTGGAATGGAACAACATTTTCAGTCTGGCCGGAAAGGTGCAGCGCGTCCTCGGTATTGCCAGCCTCAACCGCCGATCGTGAGTTGATTATCAACCTCGGTCACCCCTGGCGCCGACCAGGCGGCACTCTCCGCCGTTCGGCTTTCCCACCAGCTCTTCGCCCGGCCCCGCAGCGTCACTTTGTGACCGCTCACGGTGACGGCGATGTGCATTGCCTCCAGCTCGGCGCTACGTTGCAGGGCATTTTCAATCTTCTGGTGCACCACCTCTGGGTCGGTGCTCTGGCTCGCAGCCAGCCGCACGTCGATTTGATTCACGATATGCGTCACGCCCCCGAGCCGTCTGATGTCACGTTCGGCGGCCTGTCGTTGAAACTGGTGCGTGACGAAGCCGGTGAGTGTCGCAACCCCTTTCTCGACTTTCACCCGGATCTGCTCATGCGGCACCGCGACGTCCCATCGCAGAATGTGCAGCGCACGTTCAGCGATCTCCTCATCCGCGTGTTTATGGGCCGTCGGTGGATGCACCACGATCTCCTGCGCGATCCCGCGCACGCCCTTGACCCTCTGGGCGGCTCGCTCAGCGCCCAGTTTTTCAGCGAGCGTGTCGACGATGCCACTGAGCGTGACCACGCCGTCGTGCGCGGCCACGCCAATGTGTGCGGCATCGACATTCGGCACCCAGGCGAGTTCGTCAATCACCATTGTTCGCAGTGTCTCGTCGTCGGGCATAGCTCACCTCTCAGTTGGCGATTCCTCGGTCCGACAGGAGTCCGCGTTTGCGTCGGCCCTGGCGTTTGCCGCCGCTCCCTCGCCAGCCACTTCCAATCCGGCCGGCTCCAATCTGATCTTTCGCTCGCGGGCCGCGATGACTACCGCCCGCGATTGGCGGTCACGGCCCTGGTCTTGTCATCACCAGGAAGCCGTCTCCATGCGGTGTCCACAATGACCTGGATCAAACCCGGCGCGGTTGTCGCGTGGGCGAGCGCCACGGCTCCGATCTCGCCACCTTGATCGGGATCAAGGCAAGCGGCCCGCCTTTGTCGTTCACTGCTGCACATGAAGCAGGAGGCAGCAATGGCTGTGGATCTACATATTTCTTTCCGTGGCATGGAGCCTTCGCCGGCGGCGGAGGCTCAGGTGCGACGCCGCGCCGATGAGCTTGAGCAGTTCTCGGATCGCATCAGCGCCTGCCGGGTGGTATTGGAGGCGGTCGACCGGCACCACCAACATGGCCGAATTTATCAGGCGCGGGTCGATCTGACGGTATCTGGCGGCAGGGTCGTCGCCAACCGAGAGCCTGGCCTGAACCACGCTCACGAGGATTTGCACGTCGCGATACGCGACGCCTTTGATGCCGTGCGGCGCCGCCTGCAGGATCACATGCGCCGCCTCGATGGTCAGACGAAGCAACATGAATCTCCATCGATCGGTCGCATCGCGAGTGTGTTCGCGGAGCGCGACCATGGGTTTCTGGAGACTGACGCGGGGGAAGTTTATTTTCATCACAACAGCGTCGCGGGTCATGGTTTTGATAAGCTAAAGGTCGGCGAGCGGGTGCGTTACGTTATCGATCCAGAGGAAGGCGAGAAAGGCGCCCAGGCCAGCGCGGTCATTCCACTCGAGGACGGCCGGTAGCAATATTGCCCGCGTCAGAGCGGTTCGGAGGAGTCCCAGGGACGGCGGGGTTCCGCGGCCGGCACCGAAGCTGGAGACCAGTAGTGCGCTTCCTGGTGATGAGGCTCACCATGGTACTGGGCCTGTCGTAGGCCGCGCGTGCGCAGGTTGCGCCGCGGCTCTTGGTAGGGGTCCCGCGATGAAATTGGTGGTGTTGGCGATGCCGTTGGCATGACCGAAGCGAGCCCGCCGACGGCCGCGCTGTCTGTCATCGGGTTGCGCCGATCCTTCGGTAACCTGATGGCTGTCGACGACGTATCCTTCGAGGTTCGGCCCGGGGAGATCGTCGGCCTGGTGGGCCCCAACGGCGCCGGCAAGACCACCATCATCAACATGATCCTGGGCGTGTTGGAACCGACCTCCGGCACTATCCGGATCGCCGGGGTCGATCTGGCGCGGGGACGCAGTCAGGCACTGGCCCACACCAACTTCGCCGCCGCGCATGCCCCGCTGCCTGGCAATCTCACGGTGGAACAAAACCTGCGCGTCTTCGGCATGATTTACGGAGTGAGCCGCTTGAGGCGACGGATCGAGACGTTGCTGGGCGAGTATGACCTGCTGCGCCATCGCAGGACCAAATGCGGTGTGCTGTCCTCCGGTGAACAAACCAGGGTGACGCTGGCCAAGGCCATGCTCAACAAACCCGGTTTGTTGCTGCTGGATGAGCCCACCGCCTCGATCGATCCAGCCACGGCACGCGACATCCGCGCGCGCATCGCCGCGTTCGCGGCGGAAGACCGGGGCGGCGTGCTATGGACGAGCCACAACATGTACGAGGTGGCGGAGGTCTGCCACCGGGTATTGTTCCTCGCCCATGGCAAGGTTCTGCTGGAAGGCGAGCCGGCCCGGCTGATCCAGGAACACGGCGCCGACACGCTGGAGGATTTGTTCGTCAGCGTCGCTCATGAAAGTCTGCAACCGGAAACCGAAGCGAACTGATGCGTGCGTCCCGGACGGCGGCCGTTGTGCTTCGACAGTTCTATCTGCTGCGCGGCAGCCCGGTGCGGTTGCTGCCGATGATCGCCTGGGTTGCGATCGACATCGTCCTGTGGGGTTTCATCACGCGCTATCTCGACACGGTGACCGGCCCAGGGCTCAACTTCGTGGGAACTTTGCTTGGCGCGGTGCTGTTGTGGGATTTTCTGGCCCGCGTCATGCAGGGCGTGACCACGGCCTTCTTCGAGGACGTCTGGTCGCGCAATTTCCTCAACATGTTCGCCTCCCCATTGAACATCTCCGAATATTTGTCAGGCTTGGTCATCACCGGCGTGACCACCAGCCTGTTCGGCCTCGCCGCCATGCTGATCCTGGCGACGCTGGCATTTGGCCTGTCGTTTCTGGCTTACGGCGTCGCTATCGTGCCATTCGTGCTGGCGCTTTTTCTGACGGGCATCGCGCTTGGAATTCTGGGTTCCGCCATCGTGTTGCGGTTCGGACCGGCATCGGAATGGCTGATCTGGCCGATCCCATCGGTGTTATCACCTTTCGTGGGGGTTTTTTATCCGTTGTCGACCCTGCCGGGCTGGATGCAGGCGGTCGCGCATGGACTGGCGCCGTCTTATGTCTTCGAGGGGATGCGATCCATTGTGGCCGGTAAAGGCGTGCCGGTAACGGATCTGGCCCTCGGGGCCGGCCTCGCGCTGGCCTATGTCGTGCTCGCCTGCCTGGCGTTCGCCCGGGTCTATCGTTACGCAATTCGCACCGGTTTGATCGCGCGCTACAGCGCTGAAAGCGTGAGTTAGCCCCGTCTCCAATCAGGCTGGTGCGGCGGCCTGCGGAACTCTGCGTGGGCGATCAATTCGGATAATCCACATCGTGAACTGGGTCGGTCCGGTGTCCCCGCGAGTGGATCAGGTTCGCTGCAACACCTTTGACCCAGACCGACCAACCTGGCCGCGACGAATGCGAGGAGAACCGTTGACCAGGATCAAGGCATGATGGTCGATACCCGCTTACACGTTGAAACAAACGGCCGGCGGGCGGCCATTGAATTTCTGTCAGGTCGCGAGGAGACACGCCATGATAGACCGGACAAAACCGGCTCATACCGATGTCGATCTGTTCCAGCCGGTGCGGCTTGGGCCGTACCATCTCGCGAACCGCATCGTGATGGCACCGCTGACGCGGAGTCGAGCGGGCGAAAACGGCGTGCCCAACCCACTCATGGCCGAATATTACCGGCAACGCGCCAGCTGTGGCCTGATCATCGCCGAGGGCACCAACATCTCGCCACAGGGACGCGGTTATGCGCTCACGCCGGGCCTTTACGATGAGGCACAGGTTGCGGGATGGCACCAGATAACTGATGCCGTGCATGCGCGCGGCGGCCGGATCTTTCCGCAGCTTTGGCATGTCGGGCGTGTGTCGCACCCTTCGCTGCAGCCAGCCGGCGCCCTGCCGGTGGCTCCGTCGGCGGTCCGTCCGGAGGCCACATCCTATACCGCGACGGGGTTTCAACCTTGCGTGACGCCACGGGCGCTCGAGACGGCTGAAATTCCGGAGATTGTCCAGCAGTATCGTCGCGCGGCGGGCAATGCCCTCGCCGCCGGATTCGATGGTGTCGAGATCCACGCCGCGAATGGATATCTGATCGACCAGTTTCTCCGAGACAGTACGAACCGGCGGACCGATGCCTATGGCGGCTCTTGCGCGAACCGCGCGCGGCTGCTGCTCGAAGTCACCGTGGCGGTCACAGACGTTTGCGGCGGCGCACGGGTTGGCATTCGGCTTTCGCCGATCGCTCCGGTCAATGGTGCTGAGCTCGACAGCGATCCGGCTGGGACTTACTTCTATGTCGTCGAACGGCTGAACGCATTCGGTCTGGCATACATCCACGTCATCGAAGGCGCGACCCAAGGATCGCGCGAGGTGCCAGGTGGGTTCGACCTGCAGATTTTACGAAGCGCATTCAAGGGCCTCTATATGGCGAATAACGGTTATAATCTTGCACTGGCACTCGAGGCGCGCCGGCGGGACGCCGCGGATCTGATCTCGTTTGGGCGACTTTTCATCGCCAATCCTGACCTCGTGGAGCGGTTGCGGATTGGTGCGCCGCTGAATGCTCCTGATCGCGAAACGTTTTTCGGCGGTGGCGCCGCGGGATACACCGACTACCCGTTCCTTGCGCCACCGGGTCGCGATGCCGCCGGACAGGCCCGGCGAGAGGCGAGATCCGATGCATCCTGAGGTCCCACGTGCAAAGCAGTTCTTTGCTGCACTTGAGGCCGCCGGGATGCCGGAGGTTCCAGGAGAATTTTCTGTCGTCCCGCGGCATCAGGTTATCCCTGCCGCGGCTCTCCGGGAAATCGATCGCTTCATTCACGTCTTTGACCACGTTACCACGCGCGAGGCGTGGCAGGCGGCAGCGCAGCGCGAAGCGCCCGCAATCGCGCAACCGCGGCGTCCGGAAATTTGTTTTTTCAGTGCCTGGGATTTTCATCTCCCCCCTGACGGCGGCTGCCAGTTGATCGAGTTTAACGATAACGGGTCCGGTTTCCTTTTCGCTGCGATCATCAACGATCTGTACTACCAGGCAGCGAGGCACAGGGACGCCAGGTCGATTGCGGCGCCGGTCGATTTTCTCACATTCACTCACAACATTGGGAATATGGTGGAACAGGAGGCCAAAGCCTTCTTTGGCGTGTGTCCGAGTGGCTTGTTTCTGATACTCGATGATGCAGATTCATTGCGCAGCGGCTGGTTTCGCAGAGAACTCGGGCTACTCTGCGAACTGTTCCGCCGTAAAGGGTGGCAGGCCGAACTCGGATGTCCGGCCGAAACAAGCTGGAACGGCCAGCACCTGCTGTTCCATGGACAACCGGTGGCCTTCATCGTCAACCGCTCGACCGATTTTTTCTGGCAGTCCGAAGATTTCTCCGCCGTGCGAAGAGCCTACAACTCGGACAGCGTCTACATCGCGCCAGATCCTTTTACTTACGCCACCCGCAGCGACAAACGCCTGCTGGAATGGCTATCGCTGCCGCACTGGGATGCGGAACTGGGAATCCAGCTCGAGGAACGCCAGGTCTTAAGCGCCCATACGCCGGAAACACATGTGGTGCGTGCCGAAAACCTGGATATGCTGGCGCAAAGGAAGCATGACTTCGTCTTCAAACCGCTGCACGGTTTCGCAGGACGGGGATTACTCGACACCGCCTCGGTGGGCCGCGCGCGCCTGCGCCATCTTGTTAAGCATCGAGAGGGCTATGTCGCGCAAAAGCGGGTGCCGAAACCTGCCATGGAGGTCGAGGGGCAGCGCTTATGGGCAGACCTTCGGGTATGGGCCTGGCGAGGGAAGATTTTTAATGTTTCAGGGCGCGCCTCCCGCCGCCCTGATCGGTTGGACTTAACGCCGCCCGGTGGCTGGTTGCCAACCTGTGTGTCCGGCTGACCACTGATTATCCGACGCGACTACACCTGGGCACGCGCCGATCGGGCCGGTGCTCGGCGCACGCTATCTCGGCGCGATGCGCGCGGCGATTAATTGCGCATTGGCTAACCGGCAGATCAAATGAATGACGAGATACGGATGCCGGTCCGATGATCCTTGACCTCGGTCACCCCCGGAATCCCACGTGCCGCAATCAGAATGGCTTTGCGCTCCGCCTCACCACTCACAAAGCCCCAGAGGTGAAGGACGCCATTTGAAACAGTCACATTGTTCATGATTGGCTGTGGTGCGCGGCCAATTTTCGCCACTTCGTCATACAACAGATCACGGATCTTGCTGTCACTCGCTGCGGCACCCTGCGCCGGCATGCGTGCCTGCGTCGCAAGCGCCTGCACGAGATTCGCTCGGCTGACAATGCCAACAAGTTTCTCACCGTCCAGCACGGGCACCCGCTTAATGAGACGCGACTCGAAGATGTCCGCGATTTCCACGATCGGCGTATCTGGCGAAACGACAAGTACATTGGGCGTCATCACGTCGCTCGCGGTCTGGCCATGCGACCTGATGTATTCCCCGAGCAGCACCGCGTCGGACGTCAAGAACTGGACCCACCGCGGTCTCTGATGCTCGGTGTTCAGTTCCGCCCGCCTCAGCAGATCACGTTCCGTTACGATCCCTACCAATTTGCCGGCATCAACAACCAAAACGCCACTGATATGATTCTCGATCATCGCTGTGGCAATATCCGCGATACGGCAATCTGGAGCAACCACGACGAGTTCGCGTGTCATGATATCCGCTGCCTTCACGACGATGGCCTCCCAATCTGCATGTTCAGGACATCCAGTGCCCAGGATCAGCCGGATATGCATTGATGTGGGTCAATATCAACCGGTGAGGGTTCGGTCGGAATTTTCAATCGCGCAAAGACCGTCAGTGCGTTTGCGTCAGACCGTCGCACAGCGGCGGAATCCGAAATCCTGATCAAACAGAACAGGGCATCACCCTGCGCCACGATGCCGCCTCCATGCGATTGAGCCAAGCTGGCGTGTGGCACATGGTGCGACGCCGCGCAAGCCAGGAAATCCTAATCCAACCGCAACAACAATCCTTTCAAATACGCACTCTCCGGCAAGTGTGGATGAACCGGGTGATCGGGGGCGGCAAAGACCGTATGGAGGATGCGGCTGGTCCGCCCGGCCTCGAATAATCCGTGTGCCACCTGTTCGGTGAAATCCGCCAGCGGCATGTTGTAGCTGCATGAAGCGATAAACAGTATCCCGCGCGACGCCGTCACACCCACTGCGAGTCGTGCCAGCTTGCGATAACCGCGCGCGCCGCTGTTGAGATCCTTGCGCGACTTCACGAAAGCAGGCGGATCGGCGATGACGGTATCGTGCGCCTCGCCGACCTTGATGCGCGGCGGCAATCCGACGCAGTGCAATATTGTGGGCCTTTGAGCCGGTGAAGTAACACAGCGCCGCACCGAAACTCGCCTCCGCCACCACGCGCAAATCGACCTGGAGACCCGTGCGCAGCCGAACGGTCGCGCGCGTCGGTCCCTGTTCGACAACCTCTGTCACACCCTCAGAGCCGACGAACCGGCGCATGACCGGCTCACTCGGCGCGGCTGCCGCCACGATATCGAGATCGCCGACGGTCTCACGCCGCCGGCGAAAGCTTCCGGCCACCTCGACCTGCGTCACCCCCTCGGTCTTGCGAAGATATCGCAATAAAAGTTCGACTTCTTGTTCAACGGATGCGAGCCTGAGGCTGTTGGTCAGCGCAGATGTTGCCTCGATTGCCCGCAGCAGCTTCGCCTCGGCCGCGCTGCCGAACCCAGGCACGCCGCGCAGTTTACCGGCCTTCGCTGCCGCCGCGAGTTTGTCGATCGTATCGATCCCGAGCGCCTCGTGCAGCAGATGCACCCGCTTTGGTCCCAGACCCGGAACCGCGAGCAGCTTTGTAATTCCCGCCGGCACCTCGCGTTCCAGATCCGTCAGCACAGGGAGATGCTCACCGCGGGCGATGGTGGCGATTTTCTCCGCCAGGTCCTCGCCGATGCCCGGCAGATCATCGAGATCCTCGCCCGCCGCAAGCATGTCCGTGATGTTTCGCGGCAGACTGCCAACCAGTCGCGCCGCCCGGCGATAGGCGCGCACACGGAACGGATTGGCGCCCTCGATGTCGAGCAGATCGGCGACCTTGTCGAGTTCACCGGCGATCTCGGCGTTTACGACGGGCATGCTGTGTCAGCCGTTATCTGGAGGCTTACTCGAATTACGGAACCCTGCACCGGGACGGAGGCGGGCTCCATGATCATCACATCGTCATTTCCGGCTCTGGAGAACGATCCCGTTTTGGCTCCGGAATCTCCGTCATGGTTGCTTCGGTCAGCAACAGAACACTGGCGATCGAGACCGCGTTCTCCAACGCGACCCGCGCCACCTTGGTCGGATCGATGATTCCGGCCTCAACCAGGTCGACGTACTGCTTACGCGCCGCGTCGAAACCGAAGGCCCCTTGCGAGTCCATCATGCGTGCCACCACCACACCGCCATCGACAGCGGAGTTCTCGGCGATCTGCCGCGCCGGTGCTTCGAGCGCACGTTTCAACATCTGCACCCCGGTCCGCTCGTCGCCCTCGCATTTCGCCTCGTCCCGGCTGACCGCGTCGATGCAACGGATCAACGCCAGGCCGCCGCCGGGAACGATGCCCTCGGCAACGGCTGCCTTGGTCGCGCTGATCGCGTCGTCCAGCGCTTCCTTGCGCGACTTCATCTCGGGTTCGGACGGCGCACCGACCCGAATCACCGCCACGCCGCCGGCCAACCTGGCCAGCCGTTCACGCAGCTTCTCGCGATCGTAGTCGGATTTTGTCTCTTCGATCTGCGCGCGGATCTGGGCGCAGCGGCCGTCGATGTCCGCCTTCTTGCCGGCGCCGCCCACGACCGTTGTATTTTCGTTGGTCACGATCACCCGCTTCGCCGAGCCAAGTAGGTCGATGGTCGCATTCTCCAGTTTGATGCCGACCTCTTCGCAAATCATCTGGCCGCCGGTCAGCGTCGCGAGATCCTCAAGCATCGCCTTGCGGCGGTCGCCGAATCCTGGCGCCTTCACCGCCACGACGCGCAACCCACCGCGCAGTTTGTTCACAACCAGTGTCGCCAGAGCCTCACCCTCGACATCCTCGGCAACGATCACCAGTGGACGGCCGGACCGGGCGATCGCTTCCAGCAGCGGCAACATCGGCTGCAATCCCGACAGCTTCTTCTCATGGATCAGAATGTAAGCGTCTTCCAGTTCGGCGATCATCTTCTCGGCGTTGGTGATGAAATAGGGTGAGATATAGCCACGGTCGAATTGCATGCCCTCGACCACGTCCAGTGTGGTATCAGTGGTCTTCGATTCCTCGACCGTAATGACTCCTTCGCCGCCCACTTTTTCCATTGCGTCAGCCACCAGCTCGCCGATTGCCGCATCATTGTGCGCCGAAATCGTCGCTACCTGGGCTTTTTCCTTGCGGGTTTTCACCTCGCTCGACATGGTGCGCAGCGCCGCGATCGCGGTCTTCGACGCCCGATCCAGGCCACGTTTCAGATCGATGGCGCTCGCACCGGCTGCGACATTGCGCACGCCATCGGCGAAGATCGTCTGCGCCAGAATGGTGGATGTGCTGGTGCCGTCGCCGACGCTCTCGCCGGTCTTCTCGGCCGCCTGGCGCAGCATCTGCGCGCCGAGATTTTCCTCGGGATCCTTGAGGTCGAATTCCTTGGCAATGGTCACGCCATCGTTACAGACAATCGGCGCTCCCCAGCTCCTTTGGATCAGCACTGACTTTGATTTCGGACCCAGGGTGACACGCACCGCATCGCAGAGCAGCGTCGCACCGCGCAAAATCTTTTCACGTGCTGCGGACCGGAACAGAACCTGTTTGTGTGCCACTTATAAGTTTCCTGTCATTGGTGGTGCCCAACCGGAGGTACCGTTCAGGCCATAGGTTGTGCTTTATCGCTGGCCAACACTGATCAGAATGCTTCCCGTACGAGAACCGCGGACCCTGGCGACGAGTGTGTCGCCCGTCAGCAATCCCAGCACGCGACCGGCCAACAACAAGCCGAGGCCGCGAACGTGCCAGCCATCAATTCACCGCCTCGCCTGGAGAGCGACATGAGCCCTCCTGGTTTCGATCAGCGAGCCAACTCTGACGTTACTTTCCTATATCCGCCTTGATTTGGGTCAACGCGAGGTCGACCAGGAAAACTGCCGCAAAACGCTCCGGACCTCGCTCATGGATTGATCGAGATCAAGGAACCCGCGACGGACCGGAAACATCATGAGCAATGATCGGAGGAAACCATGTTCAGGTTCATTCTCGTGCCCGCGACGGGCACGGCAACGGACGCGACGGTGTTCCAGGCCGCACTCGGGGTGGCGCGCCTTCAGGGGGGGCATCTGGCGTTTCTGCATGTCGGGATAGACGTCCAGAAGGTGACGATGCCTATTGCGTCGGCCGAATTCGGCGGTGGTAGCGGGATTGCCGAAATCATCGATTTGCTGGAGCGGGAAACCGCTGCCCGGCATGACCGGGCGAGCGCCGCCGTGCAGTCGTTTTGTTCTCAGGCAGCGATCCCGATGTCCACGACTCCGCTGGACGTCGCGCTTTCCGCTGAATGGCGGACAGAAACCGGCGATCAGGCGCACTGGATGGCGGTGCACGGTCGCGTCGCGGACCTGCTGGTGTTGGGCCGCCCGCTGGTAGGCGGGACGATCCCGCTGGACGTGGTGGACGCCGTGCTGATGGAGACCGGGCGTCCGGTGCTGATCGTCCCAACCAATCCGCCCGGGCCTATCGGCCAGACCATCGCCATCGCCTGGAAAGACACCGCCGAGACGGCAAGCGCGGTGGCCGCGGCAATGCCATTACTCGCCAAAGCGCAACGCGTGGTCATCCTGGCGATTGCCGAAGACGCAAGAACAGATCCCGCCGCCTGCGAACGGCTGCGCCAGGCACTGGTCTGGCACAATCGATCGACCACGGTGCAGTGCGTGCCAACCTCGGGTGACGAGCCGGCGGACACATTGTTGCGACTCGCTGACGACTTCGGCGCTGATTTGTTGGTGATGGGCGGCTACGGCCATAGCCGCATGCGGGAGGTCGTGTTCGGCGGCTTCACCCGGCGCGTCCTGCACGCTGCCGATCTGCCGGTGCTGATGGCCCACTGATTTGTTTGGTGCTCGTTTGGTCAATGCCCGGACGGTGTCGCAGCAAACCTACGTTCGTGTCGGTTGCGATGCAAGGCTGACACCGCATCGGAAGATGCTGCGCCGATCCACAGCCCCGAGCACCCGTGCGATGGCATCCGTGGCCAACTCGATCCGATCATTTACCGGCTGAGCCAGCCGACTGCGCCATCCAACGTGAACAGCTTCGGATATTCCGCCTCGGGAATGTCGATCCCCGTCTGTTCGTGCAGGCCGGCGATGAAGTTGAGAAAATCCATCGAATCAAGATCGAGTTCATCGCGCAACTGAGCTTTTCCTCGCAGAGCCTCAAGGTCGGCCTCCGGGGCGATGCCGGACAACACGTCGAACACCAGACGTTTCGCCTCTGTCGCGTTCATAACGTCTCCGCCTCCTGCAACAAACGATCGATTTCAGCGAGCAGAATTCCACCGCGATGGCCGTCGCTCGCACGGTGATCGCCGGCCAAAGTCATGGTTACTACCGGGCGTGGACCGATCGCACCGTCGACGACCCAGGGGCGCGTCACGATTCGGCCGACCCCGATCATAGCCACCTGGGGTGGATAAATGATCGGCAACACGCTCTCCGCCCCGCGATCACCGAGGCTGGTGACCGTGACCGTCGGATCGCTCAACTCGGAGCCCCGCAGGCCCGAGGCCCGCGCGCGTTGCACAAGGTCCCGCATTGCGGCCATCAGCTCGTCGAGGGTGCGCAGGCCGGCGTCGCGGATCGCGGGCGCCAGCAAACCGCCGCCGCGCAGCGCGATCGCCCACCCAATATGCAGACCGTCTCCTGGGCGGAACCGGCCGTCTTCCCAGAACCCGTTCAACTCAGGCGTCTTGGCCAACGCCAAGGCAATCGCGCGCAGAAACATCGCCGCCGGCAGCACGCGCCGTGGCGGCGGGCGTTCGCTGTTCATCTGTTCCAGCCGACGCAGCGCGGCGGAGATTTCCACCGTTTGAGTCACGTAATAGTGGGGAATTTCGCGCTTCGACCGGCTCATCGCAGCGCCAATGGCCTGGCGCATCGCCGCGGGATCGAAGCCGGTCCGCCGCCGCGTCACCTCGGCGGGTGGTTGTTTCGCCTGCGCGGCTTCGACGTCCGCCAGCGTGATGGCACCGCCGGGTCCGGTTCCGGTGAGTTGCTGAAGGTCGACGCCGCGCTCGGCGGCGAGACGGCGCGCCGCCGGCGACACCGGCTGGCGGCTTGGCGCGGCCCCGGAAGGTGGCGCGACGGGAGCCGCCTGAGTGACCGGCGGCGGTGCTATGACCGCCGGAGGTGGCGCGATGGGAGCCGGGGGGATGACCGGCTGTGGTGGTTTGACCGGCGAAGCTGGGGGGGTGGCCGGGCGCGCCGCCGCCGCCCGCATCGCGCTGTCGACCCGCGCGAGCAGCGTGCCGATGGGAACCTGTTGCCCAACCGGCACGACGAGTTCGGACACCACCCCGGTATTGAAGATCTCGATTTCGATCGCGCCTTTTTGGGTTTCCACGACCGCCACGACGTCGCCGCGCTTCACGGCGTCGCCCGGCTTCACCAGCCATTCGACGAGCGTGCCGCCTTCCATGTCGGCGCCAAGCGACGGCATACGGAACTCGATCATTCGCCCTTCACCAATCCCCGCGCGGCGGCGACGATGGCCGGCACCTGTGGCACCGCGGCTGCTTCCAGATGCGCGGCGTAGGGGATCGGCACCTCACGCGAGCAGACGCGGCGGATCGGTGCGTCGAGTTCAAAGAATGCGCCCTCGACGATCCGCGCGGCGATCTCGGCCGACAGCGAGCCCGATTTCCAACCCTCGTCGATGATCACCACGCGCCGGGTCCGCGTCACCGACTCCAGTACAGTCGGCATATCGAGCGGACGCAGCACGCGGAGATCGATCACCTCCGCCTCGATCCCTTCCTGATGCAGCAGTTCCGCCGCGTCCAGCGTCTTGAACAAAGTGCCGCCGTACGTGATCAGCGTGACGTCGCGTCCCGGACGCCGGATCTTCGCCGAAACGATATCGACGGCGGTGACCGCCGGATCGAGTTCGTCCTCGCGGTTGTACAACATGATATGTTCGAAGATCAGCACCGGGTTGGGATCGTCGAGCGCGGGCCGCAGCATGTACCGCGCATCTTCGATCGTCGCGGGCGCCAGCACTTTAAGGCCGGGAATATGCGCGTACCAGCCCTCCAGGCTGTGCGAATGTTGTGCGGCGAGTTGGCGGCCAGCGCCGGTCGCCATGCGGATCACCAGCGGCACCGCGAACTGGCCGCCCGACATATGCGGAATGCTGGCCGCGCTGTTGACGATCTGATCCAGTGCCAGAAGGCTGAAATTTACCGTCATGATCTCGACGATCGGCCGCATGCCGGCGATCGCGGCGCCAATCCCGGCGCCAACATAACCGCCCTCCGACAGCGGCGTGTCGCGGATGCGGTCCTCGCCCAGTTCGTCGACGAGTCCTTTGGAGACGGCGTAGCAGCCGCCATAACGGGCGACGTCCTCACCCATCAGGAAGACGCGCGGATCGGCCAGGATCGCGGCGCGGATCGCGTCCTTGCAGGCGTCACGGTAGGTCATGCGTAGCGGTTTGGTGCTGATGTCGTTCATTCCGGCACCCGATCCATGATGGTGAAGCGTTCCAGTTCCTCGACCGGTTCCCAGGTGCCCGCTTCGGCGAAGGCAACGGCATTGTCGATCTCGGTCGCGATGTCGGCCTCGATCGTATCGATCTCCTGGTCATGCAGCATGCCGGCCTGTACCAGCCACGACTGCAGGTGCGGAATCGGATCTTTCTGTCGCCAGGCCTCGATTTCCGGTTTCGAACGATACAACTGGGCGTCGAACATCGAATGCGCACGGAAACGGTAGGTGAGGCACTCGAGCAAGAACGGCTCGTTGGTCGCGCGAATTTGCTCGACCGCGCGTTTCGCCGCCACTTCGACCGCGACGACATCCATGCCGTCCACCGACTCGCTGCCGACGCGATAACCGGCGGCCTTGGTGGCGATATGGGTCTCCGCCTCGGCCCGGTTCAGCGCCATGCCCATGGCATAGAGATTGTTCTCGCACACAAACAAAACCGGCAACCGCCAAATGGAGGCGAGGTTCATGCTTTCGTGAAACGCGCCCTCATCGACCGCACCATCGCCGAAGAAGCAGGCGGTGACCGCGCCGCGGCCCAGAGCTTTATCGGCGAGCGCGATGCCGACGGCGAGCGGTAGCCCGCCGCCGACGATGGCATTGCCGCCGTAAAAACGGGTGGCGCGATCGAAGATGTGCATGGACCCGCCGCGGCCGCGGCAGATGCCTTCCTGCTTGCCGTAAAGTTCCGCCATCAGAACATCCATACCAATGCCCCGCGCCAGCGCCTGGCCGTGCTCGCGGTAGGTGGCGACGATCGCGTCGTGTGGTTGCAATGCCTCGATCACCCCGACCGAAACCGCTTCCTCGCCATCGTAAAGATGCATGAAGCCGCGAATTTTTTCGCTCTGGTACAGTTCGAAGCATTTTTCCTCGAATCGGCGGATGCGCAGCATGCCGATCAGCAAATGACGGACATGCGCGTGATCGAGGTGCACTTTGTCGTTCATGTCGCATCGCTTTCGAGGGTGGAAAGATCGCCTTCCGGCAGGCCAAGCTCGCGCGCTTTGAGCAGGCGGCGCATGATTTTGCCGCTGCGTGTGCGCGGCAGGTTGGTGGTGAAATCGATCTCCTTCGGCGCCACCACCGCGCCCAGACGTTTGCGGGCATGACCGAGCAATTCGCGGCGCAACGCCTCCGACGGCGAGAAGCCCGGGTTCAACGCGACGAACGCCTTGACGATTTCGCCTGCCATCGGGTCGGGCTTGCCGATCACGCCCGCCTCGGCGACGGCGGGATGCTCCATCAGCGTGCTTTCGACTTCGAACGGGCCGATCAGGTGGCCGGAGGACTTGATCACGTCGTCGGCGCGGCCAACGAACCAGTAATAGCCATCGGCGTCCCGCATCGCCAGGTCGCCGGTCAGGTACCAGTCGCCAACGAAACACTTCCGGTAGCGTTCGTCCTCGTTCAGGTAGCCACGCAGCATCGATGGCCAGCCGGCTTTGAGTGCGAGTTCGCCTTCGACCATCGGCTGATCGATCAGCGTCAAGGTGCCGTCGTCCTCGCGCCGCGAGATGGCGGCGTCGATGCCCGGCAGCGGCTTGCCCATCGAGCCTGGCTTCACGTCCATCGAGGCGAAGTTGGCGATCATGATGCCGCCGGTCTCGGTCTGCCACCAGTTGTCGTGAAATGGCTGGCCGAACGCCTGCTGGCCCCACACCACCGCCTCCGGATTGAGCGGCTCGCCGACGCTGGCCAGAAAGCGCAGCGCGGAAAGATCGAAGCCGCGCACCGCATCCGTCCCTAGTTTCATCATCATGCGGATCGCGGTCGGCGCGGTGTACCAGACGGTGACACGTTCGCGCTGCAGGATGCCGTACCAGGCCGCGGCGTCGAACTCCGCCTCAGCGACGACACTGGTCACGCCGTTGGTCAGCGGCGCGATGATGCCGTAACTGGTACCGGTGACCCAACCAGGATCGGCGGTGCACCAGAAAATGTCGTCATCATGCAAATCCAGCGCGTAGAAACCGGTGACGTGGTGAGTAACCACCGCCTCATGCACATGGATCGCCCCCTTCGGCCGGCCAGTCGTGCCGCTGGTGAAATGCAGCAGCGCGCGATCTCCGGGTGCGGTTGGCGGAATGACGAACTCAGGACTTTGGCTTTCGACCAAACGATGCCAGTCGAGTGTGCCCGGGGAATTGAGCGCGGATCCGCCACCGTCGGGGACCAGGATCACATGCTCGAGCGTGGTCAGCCGGGCGCGCAATTGTTCCACTTTGCGGCGATACAAGGATTCCGTGGTGACCAGAAAACGGCCGGCGCCGATCGCCAGCCTGGTCGCGATCGGCTCCGGCCCGAACGCGGAAAACAGCGGCGATACGACGCATTTCGCTTTCAGAGCGCCAAGTACCGCGATGTATAGTTCCGGGATTCGGCCCGCCATCACGAACACCGTGTCACCTTCGCGCGCACCGAGACTTCGCAGTGCGTTAGCGAACCGGTTGGTCGCCGCCTGCAATTGCCGATAGGTGAACGTCCTGCGGTCACCGTCCCGCCCGATCCAGCGCAGTGCGTCACGCTCCGCGCGCCGGCCCTCGGCGTGGCGATCGACCGCTTCGTAAGCGATATTCAGGCCGCGCCCGCCCGGAAGGCCGTGCAACAACGCGCGTGCCGCGTCCCAGGTGAACGTGTCGCGGATGTGCTGATAATCTGACAGATTGGCAGGCCTGCCGGTGCCATCGCGCGGTTTGGCGATCGGCGCATAGGACTCCGCCAGAAGGCCACGCCCAGGCGCTTGCTGAGTCACGATCGTTCCTCCTGTTTCGCCATCGGCAACGACTGTATTAAACGACTGTATTAAACGTTAGAATTGCCAATCCCGGGCTACATTGATCGAGATCAACACGTGCCGCCTTTTGGCGACCGGTCGGCGATGGCTCCGCCGCCATCGGCGGAAGCAGTCGAGGCAGAGTACTCGGTCATGACAAGGCGAACCCGTACCGTTATCGACGGACTGCGATCCGGCCTCCACGTGAGACTGCCTGATTTGGTCGGTGAACGCCTCCGCCCAGCGCTGTCGAACGAGCGGCGGCGGTAATGCCGTGCATGGCGCCGTCCGGCGTGTCACGCGGAACCCACGCGCCGCGACCGGCAAGCCGGCCTTGTTGGATCGACGCCCGACGAGTACGGACCAAGCGAATAGCGTCCCGATCACCGAGCCATCAGCACCGGCAGATCGAACGCTTGCAGCACACGGCCGGTTACACCACCGTACACCACCTCGCGCAGACGATTGTGGCCGTAGCCGCCCATCACCATCAGATCGGCACCGTTTTCGACGGCGACTTTCAGCAATGTGTCGGCCGGCTCGGCATCGGCGATCGGCATGCATTGCACCGTCGTCGATCGATTGTGCCATACGAGGGCCTGGCGCAACCGTTCGCAGGCGGCGGTGTCCGTCCTGGCATCCTCGTTGACCGCCAGGATGATCACGCGTCGCGCAATGGCGAGCAGCGGCATCGCCGCAGCGACCGCGCTTGCCGCCTCCGCTGTATCTTTCCAGGCGATCGCCACGGTCTGGCCAATCCGCTCGGCCGGTCGAGCGGGTACGATCAGCACCGGACGGCCCGTTTCCATCAGGGCCGATTTCAGCACGTCCATCGCCCTCGCACCGTCATGAGGCGGGCGGCCCAACACCAACAGGTCGGCGACGCGCCCGTGCACCGCCAACCAATGCGTGATATCGCCGGTTTCGACGAGCCATTCCGCCGAGACCGCGGCCTGCCGCGGCGTTGCCGACATCGCGATCGCTTCCTGGGGGCAAAAGGTCTGGAACGCGTCTTTCGCCCGGTCATGCCGGGCGACCGCCTCCTGTTTCAGCGATTCGATAATTTCGGCGATTCCGGCACCGCCGCCGAACTCGGCCGACGCGATCGGCATCGTCACCCTCTGAACATCCAACCCGACATGCAAAAACACAAGGTGTGACGCCCCCCGGGCGCGCAAGGCCGAGCGCGGCTCGAAACACCGGGGCGTCCGTTTCCGCTCCCGTCGCCGGCACGAGGATGTACCTGAACATGGTGCCCCCAATCCGCGTGCATGTTGCTCCCGGCGTGCCACGGATACGTTGACCTGGATCAACCCACGATCCAGGGCCGGGCCAACAGTGCCAGTCGATGCGGTGCCGGCTGTTACCGGCGGCGCTGCACCCGATCGCGCAGCTCGGCCAGTGCCAGCGTGTTGAGCACGTCGCCTGGCTCCAGCCAGCCGCGTCGCGCCTGATCGATCCCGAACCGCATGAAATCGAGTTCGATCGCCGCATGCGCATCGGTGGATATCGCCACCTGGAGCGCAAGCTGTTTGGCCAGACGGCAATGCGTATCCATCAGGTCCAACCGTTCCGGTTACATATTCAGTTCGAGATAGCAACCGCGCGCGGCGGCACCGCGAATCACTCGCTCCATTTCGACGTCATGCGCCGGACGCGCATTGATCAAGCGGCCGGTTGGACGTGCGAGGATGCTGAACCAACGGTTGTGGGCTTGATACACCATGCCACGCAGCCGTTCAGGTAGCCCTGGTTGTAGGTCCGCAATGGGTCGGGTACGGCGGTTCAGTCGGGCGTTCGTGTACCGCCGGTTGGGGTGGACTGCGGCGGTTCGTCCCCCGGGCGGGGCCGGCCGACACCGTCCGTGGTCAAGCACGTCCTGAAGCCTGCACTGCTTCCATAGCTGTAGTTGCTCGCAATCGTCCCGACATGCTCGAATTCAATCAGACGCTGTCTTCATTGTTGGGACCGCGCGCTTGCTTCGAAAAGTGCCGCTGCCTTCGCCGCCTCAAATGTGTCAGCGGTGCCGTTGGTAACGAGATTGTCGCGACGGATCCTATCCAACGTAGCTTTGCGCCGGACTTCCCATGTCGGCACGCCGTCCTCCGTGAACACCAACAATGTGAAAGCTCCCACATCGGCCCAAACAGCCGGGCCGGGCCACATAGGGGAGGGGAGCGGCTGCCACTCTATGTCAGACATTTACTTCCCCTCGCATCGGTATCTGTTCTCGTTCGGGATAACCGCGCCCGGCCTTCGCTCCAAGACCGGCTCAATGGGGACCAATCTCGGCTCGCCAGTATAGGGTCATCGGGTGGAGGCGCGCCGATCTCACACGACGCGCAAGAACGGTCCGGCTCACCTCCGTCGGGCAGCGAATTGAGGGCACCAGCCTACAGGATGTCCGGGAACCACAATCGGGATGTTTGCCAACGCTCCGTAATTAACGGCCGGCAGACCTGGGCTGAACCAGGTTACCGCTTGGGGTCGCAACCGGTCGAACGGTTAAGGAGGAACGAACGGCAGCTTGCCGGCCCCGCTTGCTCCAGAGCCGCCATTCGCCTTTCGGCCAGCCTCGGCCGAAAGCTGCCCGGCAGCTCCGCGCCCGAAGCAGTCTTTCGAGAGCCGAGCCACCATCGCCCGAATGAGGCATTCGTGCGCCAAGGAGCCTGCTAACCACACCGGCGATCGGTCATAACTCCCGTGCACAGCTCCTGGACGAGTCTGGCTCGTGCCATCCCCGGCCTTGAAGAACGCCGGCGTCGCGATTATCGCTCGAGGGTTGTGGGGGACCGGATCGTCCGGCGCCGCGTGGGACCAGAGTCATGAACCAGATCCATATCCTTCACGAGAACCCTGCCTGGTTGCCACCTTTGGCCGAGGCGCTGGACGCTCGCGGCCTGCCATGGGTCGAGTGGTTCATGCACAACGGTACCTTCGACCTCGCGGCGCCACCGCCCGAGGGCGTTTTCTACAATCGCATGAGTGCGTCATCGCATACGCGCGACCATAGATTTTCGGCGGAGCTCACCGCCTGCGTGCTCGCCTGGCTGACACGTTGGGGGCGCATCGTGGTCAACGGGCCGGCCGCGCTCGATCTGGAAATCAGCAAGGTGCGCCAGTATGCAGCGCTGGAGGCGGCGGGCCTCCGCACACCCCGCACAGTCATGGTCGCCGGCCGCGATCAGATTGTCGCCGCTGCACGATCGCACTTCAACGGCGACGCGGTGATCCTCAAACCCAATCGCGGTGGCAAGGGTCTCGGTGTGCAACTCTTTCATACCTTGGAAGGCCTGAGCGAGCACGTGGAGAGCGACCGCTATATCGAACCGGTCGATGGTATTCAATTGCTTCAGGTCTACGTGCGGGCGCCTCGCCCCGTCATTACCCGCGCGGAATTCACCGGCCGGCGATTCACCTATGCCGTGGAGGTGGATACCAGTGAGGGGTTCGAACTGTGCCCGGCCGACGTCTGTGTCGTCGGCGAGATGGCCTGTCCGGTGGGCGAGGAACCAGGCAGACCAGCGCACAAATTCAACGTTGTCGACAGCGTTGACCTAAGTTTGATCGGACGGCTGGAGAGTTTCCTGGAGACGGCTTGGGTGGATGTGGCCGGTATCGAGTTCATCATGGACGCAGACGGCCAGCCCCTGGTGTACGATGTGAACACCAACACCAACTACAATCCCGATGCGGAAGCGCGGGCGGGACTCGCCGGCACGTGGCGCTCGGGGATGGGGGCGCTCGCAGCCTATCTGGGTGATCGGTTGGCACAAACCCGATCCCGCGCCGCCTAATTCCCGCGGCGGACCGAGGTTCAAGGTCTCCGCGGTAACGCGTGGCGTTTTCCAGACAGTGGCGGCGGTCCGCTCCGTCAGGGAACATTCACCTGAGACCATCCCCGGGCACGTAACGTTATGAGACCGCAACGCCATTAAACAAGGTCCGGCTGAATTGGCCGGCCGTCACCCCTCGAGCCCGTTCTTCACCGTCTCCGCCACCACGTTGCGCGCAACGTCGCGCAACAACTGCCGATCCGCCTGTTTGGTCTCCGCCGGAGTAATCCCCGGGATCACCCGATCGTGGCTGTACGTCGGCACCGCCGCCCCGTTCGTCAGAATGCGATAGTCAAGGTCCTGGCCTGCACTGACCGCTCGGATGCCCCGTCGGAGCATGTTGCGCATCATGATGATGCCGCGGTCGGTGGACGTCAGATGCTCCAGCCCGTGCCGCGCCATTCCATTATGGATACTCACCTGGGCGTCCCAGTCACCCGGCACGCGTTGCCGCTCTTCGTAGGGTCGCAGGCCGTCCTGGCCGAACACCGTGCCGCGGTTAGGGTCCTTGCCCTCAGGCGCGCGGTAATAGCCAATCTGCATCGTGTGCGTATCGTCCAGCGGCACCGCCCAGGTGGTCGCCTGCGGGCGGTTAACGGCGTTGCGGAGGGCGACGGGATCCATGTTGGGCGGGAACTGGTGGATGTTCGGCAAAATGAAGTCGGCGACCCGCACCCAGACCTTGTCCTCATAGCGTCTTGTGTCGATGTAAACCATGCCGACCGGGGTTTCCATCCAGTCCCACTCAGCGAGTTCCTTGAAATCCTCGGAGAAGCCCTCGCTGCCCGGTAACGTGTGCAGGAATGCGACGTGCGCCGGATCCATGCTGTTTTCTTTGACCTGCAACCAATTGCAGTCCCACAACGTCGGTGCACGAGCCACCAGTTGGTAGCCGGGCAGGTCATAAGTGTCGAAGATGGGGAATGGCGGTTTCAGCTCCGGTGGTCCCATGTAAGCGAACACCAGGCCGGCGTATTCGTGGACCGGATAGGCACCGTGACACAGCCGATCCTTTAACGTGCTGTCGGCAGGCTCGCCGGGCGTTTCCAGGATCGTGCCGTCCACGTCGAACAGCCAGCCATGGTAGCAGCAGCGAATGCCTTTATTGTCGATCAGGCCGTACTCGAGCGAAGTGCCGCGATGCGGACAATGCAACTCCATCACGCCGATCGCACCGCTTTTATCTTTGAACGCGACGAGATCCTCGCCGAGAATGCGCAGGCGCCTGGGCAGATCACCCAACTCGCTGGCGAGAATGACTGGCTGCCAGAAGCGCCGCAGATACTCGCCGCCCGGGGTGTCCGGCCCGACGCGAGTCATTTCCGCGTCGTCCTCCGGTATCGCCCGATGGTGATAGGCGCTGTAGGCAGCAGTCAGAAACGGTGCTCTTTCGACCATGATGTGCCTCCGTGCGTTGCGGTCGCCGCCTCCCGGGCCATTGCTTGCCGGCGATAGTGGATGGTGCGTGTCCGCTGGGTCAAGGTGGGGTCGTGGATCGAGGCGTGTAGCCGGGTTCGTTACTTCATTGGATTCTCGGTGAGCAACCGGATCAGTTGATCCTGCCTCCGGGATGGGTACGCCAACCGCGATGCGCTACCGTTGGGCCTGTGTTCAGGGGAGGGCAGGTTCATGGGCAGCCTTGACGGTCAGGTCGCATTGGTCACCGGCGGCGGTTCGGGCATCGGCCTGGCGGTGGTCGCTCGTTTCATCGAGGAAGGCGCGCGCGTCGGCATCATGGAGCGTGCGGCGGACCGAACCAGCACGTTGCAGGCGCGATTTGGTGCCGCGGTGGTCGCGATTTCGGGCGATGCCGGCGAGCTCGCAGATAACCAACGCGCGGTCGCCGCAACCTTGCGCGCCTTCGGCAAGCTCGATGTGTTTGTCGGCAACGCGGGAATTTTTGACGTCTACGCAAAGCTGGTCGACCTCCCCGAGGACGAATTGACGCGCGCCTACAACGAGTTGTTCCGGGTTAATGTCGGCGGCTGCATCTTCGGCGCGCGGGCCGCAGTGCCTGAGCTGCGCAAAACCGGCGGCTCGATGATTTTCACCGCATCGGTGGCCGGCCTCAATTCGGGCGGTGGCGGCGCGCTTTATACCGCCTCGAAACACGCGGTCGTTGGCCTGATCCGGGAACTGGCAGTGGAACTGGCTCCGGATGTTCGGGTCAACGGCGTGGCACCCGGCGGTACCATGACCGATCTGCGCGGCCTCGCGGCATTGGGCAACGACGACCGATCGCAATTCTCTGACCCTGCCATCGAGGAGCGGCTGCGCTCGGGCAATCCGCTCCGCCTTGCGCTGCAACCGGAGGATCTTGCCGGCGCCTACACATTTCTCGCGTCTCGGCGCGACGCGCGCGGCATCACCGGAGGTATTCTGACCGTCGATGCTGGCGGCCTGTTACGCATGCCTCGCGCACGCTGACGCCTCCAGATGCGACCGGGCAACGCTTCAGACCCGCTCCACTGCCGGCACGCCCACCGCATTGAACGCTGCCAACGACCGTCGGATCAGCGCCGGATCGATCCCGTCGACGATGAACACGATACGCGAGTTGCGATCTGCGTCCGGCCAGCCCGTCATATGCACCGGATTATGCACAAGATGCTGTACGCCATGGATTGCGACCGGTGCCGGCTCGCCGGCGAGGTTCAAAATGCCCTTGACCCGCAGCACTTTGTCGCCGTGCCGGTTGAGCAGCATGGACAGCCAGATGCCAAATGCCGTCCAGTCGAGCGGCTCCGGCACTGTGACGACAAACGAACGGATGCGCGAAGCGTGGCTGGTCCCGGCGACGTCGTCATCCGCATGAAACGAGCGAAACCGGGTTGCCGGCGCACCGTGATCGAGCAGCGTACGCGCATCCAGATCGTCCGCGCGGCTCACCGGTGCGTCCGGATTGATCTGCCGCACGCGGGCCAGCAGCGCCGCGGCGGAGGCGGCGTCGGTCAGGTCGGTCTTGGTCAGCACTAACTGATCGGCGACCGCCAATTGCCGGATCGATTCGACGTGACGTTCGATTTGCGACAGTCCGTTCACGGCGTCCACGGTGGTAATCACCGCACCTGCTCGGAAATGATGCCGCAGCACGGGATCGGCCTTGAGTGTGGTCAGCACCGGGAACGGATCCGCCAGTCCGGAACTCTCGATGACCAACCGCCGGAACGCCGGTACCTCACCACGGTCCCGTCTGGCATGCAGGTCGCCAATGGCCCGCGCCAGCTCGCCGCGGATGGTGCAGCAAAGGCATCCCGAGCGCAGCAGCACCACGGTCTCATCGATCCGCTCGACCAACTGATGATCGAGCCCGGCCTCGCCGAATTCGTTGATCAGCACTGCGGTTTCGGCAAGTTCAGGATTGCCCAGCAAATGCCGCAGTAACGTCGTCTTGCCGGAGCCAAGAAATCCGGTGAGCAGATTGACCGGAGTGAAAGTGGGAAACGCTTCAGCCATTGTCTTGCTCGAGCCGCTCGATCAACGGCAGCGCCAGCGGATCGCAAAGACGCCCGGAAAGCCGTTCCGCTGCCGGCCATAAATGCCCGAGGTCCGCAATGATCTCGGTCTTGCCGGTACGGGTCGACAACAGGAATGCGGTGCCCTGCCAATCCGCAACGCTCAGGCCGAACTGCACCAGCACAAGGTTCGCAATGCGCACCCGCCGTGCGCGCTCGCGGCGGCGGGCAACCGGATCGGCATTGCGCGAGTAAACCGAGCCACGCGCGACCGCGTCAGCCCAATGTTCGCTGGACCCCAATACGCCGCACAACCAACACAAGGCACTAAGTCCTGCGCGGAAAGCGCCGCGCGAAATCGTCAGCCATCTCATTCATGGTCACGAACCTGACACCGGGATGGCTGCTGATATGCGCATACAAACGCTCCAGCATCAGCAGCACCTGGGCGCGACCCGACACGTCGGGGTGAATGGTGATCGGAAACACCGCGTAATCCATTTCGCGGTACACCCAGTCGAATTGGTCGCGCCAGATCTGCTCGATGTCGCGAGGGTTCACGAAACCATGGCTGTTGGGAGACTTCTTGATGAACATCATCGGCGGCAGATCATCGAGATACCAGGAGGCGGGAATCTCGATCAGGTCGGTCTCGCGACCGCGTTGCAACGGCACCATCCAGTCCTCCGGTTTCCCGGAGTAGTCGATTTTTGTCCAACTGTCGCCGACGCGCACGTAATACGGGGTATAATCGTCATGCATCAGCGAATGGTCGTATTTGATGCCGCGTTCCAGCAGCAATTCATTGCTGACATTGGAAAACTCCCACCACGGCGCGACATAACCGGTCGGCCGCTTACCGGACAATTTCGTCACGAGGTCGATGCATTTGTCCAATACCGCGGTCTCCTGCGCCCGGGTCATTTCAATTGGATTCTCATGCGAATAGCCATGGATGCCGATTTCGTGACCGGCATCGGCGACGGCCTGCATCTGCGCCGGAAACGTTTCAATCGAGTGGCCCGGGATGAACCAGGTCGTTTTGATCCCAAATTTTTCGAATAGCTTCAACAGCCTGAGCGACCCGACCTCGCCGGCGAACAGCCCACGGGAAATATCGTCCGGCGAATCCTCACCGCCGTAAGAGCCAAGCCAACCGGCCACCGCATCCACATCGACGCCGAAGCCGCACAGGATTTCCTTGGTCATGCTGTTTCTCCCGACCGCGTTATTCCAGCGGCACGTTGCGATACTCTTTCATGCTCAAAATCGCGATGGCACTCAATGCGCCGCCGGTCATCACGTAGAACGCCGGGGCGTACGGATTGCCGGTCACGTCGACGAGCCAGGTTGAGATCAGCGGCGCGAAGCCGCCAAACAGCACGACCGCGAAACCGTAACTGAGCGAAAGTGCCGTGTAGCGCACGCGGGTCGGAAACATCTCTGCCAGAATGGATGGGATCGTGCCGGTATAAAGCGCCTGGAACACCGCCACGCAAACCATCGCCGCCAACAAGGAAGCAAAAGTGCCGCCCCGGATCGCCAGCAGGAACAGCGGGTAGTCGAACACGAGGTTGAGCAAAGCAGACGCCAGGATCAGCGGCCGGCGGCCGACCCGGTCGGTGAAGGCTCCGACCAGCGGCGTCAGTACGACCACGACGATCCCGTACGCGACGGCGCAGGACAGCGCCGCTCCGGGCGGCAAATGCAAGGTGTTGATGCTGTACGAAACGAGGTAGACGGTGAACACAAAGCCGGCGATGCAGCCGATGATGCTCAGACCGAAGGCCTGGATCATGCGGCTGCCATATTCCTGCACTGCTACGCGCAATGGCGCCCGTTCGACGGTCCTGGTTTCGACGGCTCGTTCGAAGGCCGGCGTCTCCGCTACTTTCTTGCGCAGATAATAGCCAATTGGGCCCAACAAGAAGCCACAGAGGAACGGGATGCGCCAACCCCAGGCATAGAAGTCGTCGTTGCTGAGGCTGGAGGCCAACAATGCTGCGGAAAGTGAGCCGGTCAGCGCCCCAATCTGGGTGCTGAACTGTTGCCAGCTTCCGGTCAGGCCGCGCTTGTTGGGGGGCGCATACTCCACCAGGAACGCCGCCGCACCGCCCCACTCGCCGCCGGTCGAAAAGCCCTGCGCCAGGCGGCACAGCACCAGAAGCACCGGCGCCCAATAGCCGGTGGCGTTGTAGGTCGGGATCAGCCCCACAGCACCGGTGGCACCTGCCATGATCCCGATCGTTACGACGAGCGCAGCGCGCCGGCCCACCCGGTCGCCATAGGCGCCGATCACGATCGCGCCGACCGGCCGCATCAGGAACGCCGCGCCGAATGCGGCGTAGGTGCCATACATCGAGCCCGACGGGTAAAACGCCCGCGTGATGGCGACGGCGAAATAGCCATAGATGGTGAAGTCGAACAGCTCGAAGAAATTGCCGATGGCGCACGACAGGATAGCGCGCCGCCGCACCATGGCAAGCTGGTTGGCAGTGAGCGCGGCAAAGTCATTTGCAACGATCTCGGACATAACACGCTCCCGGTTGAATGAAATCGGTCGGTCAGCCGCCGGTGACGTGCACAGAGCATGCCACGGCAGGCGAGCCGCCGCGAACCGCACGGGCGAAAGGGGGGAACACCGAAGACGGGCTGGGATTGGCGGATGACATGTCGGGCCCGCCGGGGTGCCCGACCGAAGCAGCGGGCCGATCTTTGTGATTATCGCAAAAATGTTGTCTGCAAAGGCAGCATTAACCTCGAACTCTTGGACGACTATCTGTCGGGCCACCGCAAGACAAAAAGTCGGAGAACCGCCATGACCACAATTTCGCACGCCCTGACCCAGTACCATCTCGGCGCACGCCGCCGTCACTCCAGGTCATTCTCGCACGGTGCCGGCATTGGCCTGGCGCTCGCCCTGGTTGTTCTGGCCATGGTCGTCGTCAGCGGACGCACCAGTCCGGCGAGCCTGTCGTACCATGAATGGCCGGTCGCCAATGACACGCCTTCCTTGGCCGGCTGGGAGAACAGCGTGCCTCCCGAGCTGTTCCCGCTCGGACCGGTGACCGTCGATGCTCCCCAATAACCCGGTGAATTTCGTGATGTGCGGCGGTTTACGCCGCACTGCACAACTGGCACAGTACGTGCCATGGCAAAGCGACCATTCCACCTCGCCTGGTTCCTTTCGCAAGGCTATGGCCCGAAAACCTGGCGCAGCGCCTGGCCCGGCAGCGACGTCGCGCGCTGGATGATGCCCGATCTGTTCCAGGATCTGGCGCGCGGCATGGAGCGAGCCTGCTTCGATTACCTGATCATCGAAGATTCCTCGATGGTGCCTTATACGTTCCGCGGCACGCACGACACCTATCTGAAATACGCTGCCAGCACGCCGAAGTTGGATCCGGCGGTGCTGGTGCCGTATCTGGCCCAGGTGACAAAGCATCTCGGCCTGGTGCCGACATTGTCGGTGACCGAATATCCGCCTTTCTTGCTGGCTCGTCTGGTCAACTCGCTGGACCACGTGACGGAAGGCAGGATCGGCTGGAATTGTGTCACCAGCAGTAACGACGGCGCGGCGCAGAATTACGGCCTCGATGGCCAGGTGCCGCACGACGAGCGCTATGACCTCGCCGATGAGTTCGCCGATCTTGTCACAAAGTTGTGGGATGCGTGGGAACCGGACGCCGTGGTCCTCGACCGCGAGGCACCGCTGTTTGCCGATGGCAGCAAGGTGCATGCGGTCAATCACGAGGGCAGGTATTTCCGGTGCCGCGGCCCGCTGAATGCACCTCGCTCGCCGCAGGGCCGGCCGGTGATCTGCCAGGCCGGTGGCTCAGCCCGCGGCCAGCAGTTCTCGGCGCGCTGGGCCGACACGATCATTACCGATGCAGTCAATGTCGATGAGATGAAAACCTATCGCGCAGAAGTGCGCCGCCGGGCGGCGTCGTTCGGGCGCGATCCGGACAGTGTCAAAATTCTGTTCCTGGCGTTCCCGATGGTCGACACCACGATGGAAGCGGCGCGCGAGCGGCGGCGATTGCAGCGCGAGGACTCGGCGCAGAATCTGGACATGCAACTGTCGTCGATGTCGCGCCTGACCAATATCGACTTCGGGAAATTCGACCTGGATGAACCGCTGCCGGAGTGGCTGACCACGAACGGGCACCAGTCCTCGCTGGCGAAGTGGATCGGCAAGACACCACGGGAAGTCGCGTTGAGCCAGGCGACCAAAGCGGGCATCGATTTCACCGGCACATCCGATCACGTGGCGGGCATGATGCAGGAGATCATGGAAGAAGTCGGCGGCGACGGGTTTCTGATTTTCAATGGGTTGTTCGACCGGCGCTACATTATGGAGGTGTGCGACGGGCTGGTGCCGGAACTGCAACGACGGGGCCTGACGCGGACCGCGTATTCGCACCAGTTGTTCAAGGATAATTTGCTGGAGTTCTGATTATCCCCGCGTGTTGCCGTGCCGTCCCCGGTGCAATGGGTGCCAGGGCAGCAACAGCGGTTCGGCGAACTCGATTGCATGGAACAGCAGTGTCCCGAGCAGCTCCGGCATCACCAGTGCGGCGAAGACACGCATGGCGTCTCAGGCATCCGGGCTCACATCGCTCCACTCGGAGCTCCGTCGAACCGCATCATGCTCGGACATCGCCAAACGCTGATGCGAAGCTCGTTGCCGCCGCATAACCTTCCGTTGCGTCAGGCGACGCCGACTGTTGTGCCCGACGTCCCTCTTATTCCGCCGCCGCCAGCCGCCGACGCCCAGGATACAACGACCGGACCCGTTCCTGCGTGTAAAGGTCCGTCCAGTTCACCATGCTGCGATCGGTGACCTGGCGCGGATCATACTCCCGCTCGGGGATCTGTATGCGCTTGCCACCGATATACACGTGCCTGATCCGGCTCTTGTCTTGCAATATCGCAATATTTTCCAACGGTGAGCCGTCCACCGCAATGAAATCGGCGAAACGGCCACCTTCCAGCACGCCAATCCGGCTGCCGTTCGCCATGAACCGCGCAGTGACCGAGGTTGCGCAGCGCAGTGCCTCGGCCGGCGTGAAACCGAGGTCGCGCACGAAAATCTCGAGTTCCATGGCGTGCCATTCGCCGTAGGGTGTCACCGCGAAGCCGGTATCGGTGCCGGTCATCATTGGAATGCCGGCCGAGCGCGCCTTGCGCAGGTTTTCGCAGGCGATGGCGTATTCCCGCTCGACTGCGGAGGGGCGGCCCCTGAGCGCGGCCGGCTCGTGCGGCTGGGTGAAGTCGGCGATGTTGCGCTGAAAGGTCAGGGTGGGACCAATCGCGCAGCCGGATTGCAGCATCGCGTCGATACACTCGTCGTCGACGCGATTGGCGTGGAAGATCAGATCGACGCCGGCGCGGGCGGAATAAAGAATCGCTTCCCGGCCCATCGCATGCACCACGACACGTTTGCCGAGACGATGCGCTTCGGTAACCATGCTGATGGTTTCGTCCTGATTGAACGCTGCGACCAGAGATCCGTCGTCGCGCGTCTGCACTCCGTCCATCGCGAGCTTGATGCAATCCACGCCGTTTTTGACCTGAACACGGATTTCCTCGATCGCCTCGTCCTTGTTGGTGACCAACCGGCCGATCGAGGTGTCGGGGACGCCAATCCAGGTCGGGTACCAATCGGTCAGCCCTTGTCGTGTCGTCAGATAGCGGCCTGCCGCGGTGACGCGCGGTCCGTCAAACAGGCCGAAATTGATCGCATTGCGTACCGACAGGCTGATCTGCCCAGAGTCGCCTGGCGCACAGATCGAGGTGTAGCCGGCAGCTACCACCTTCTGCGCGAAGAACAGCGCCCGCAACGCGCGGAACTCCATGGGCTGATAGAGGTCGATGTCCTCCTCGCTCTTGGCGTTGCCGTAAGCCAGATGCGTGTGCACATCGAGCAGGCCCGGCATCACGAACAGGCCGGAATAATCCAGCACCGTATCGTGCAGGCCCGCCGGCGGTGCGTCGGCCGTGTCGCGGACGAAGGCGATCTTGCCGTCGTCGCCAAAGCCGAGCGTGGCATTGGTCCGTGGTGTTGTCTCATCACCGGTGAACAGCGTGCCGCATCGCACATGTGTGGTCATGTTCCATCTCCCGGATCAGGCATGTTCGACGCA